>JAEEGL014619543.1_pt1 | contig 153860 bp, 122 predicted proteins | sample 9134231 | NCBI WGS metagenome assembly JAEEGL01 (sample SAMN16246548, study PRJNA631951) | gut metagenome | biome: gut microbiome; feature: rumen; material: fiber-attached | host: Bos | place: Iran: Karaj | collected 2018-10 | reverse complement strand
GTGGAGTCCTGCACGGGGATGCGCATCTCGCCCTCCTCGTCCATAATGTCGACCTTGAACAGGGGCGTGAATCCGTGACGCTCGATGACCTTCCAGTGGTTGGCCGAGGTGTTGCGCTCGTCCTGCTCGTTTCCGGGGCCGCTGCCGTAGGCGGTGTTGCACTCCACGATGGTGCCGTCGACCATCTGCACGAGGTTCTTGATGAGCTCGGGCTTCAGGTAGTTGGGGTTGCTGCCCTCGCCAGTGGAGATTTTCACAGCTACGCGGCCCTTGGCCTCCACGCCGAGGGCCTTGTAGATATTGACCAGCCCCTCGGGCGAGATGTCGCGGGTGAGGTAGACGACGGCCTCGCCGTCAGCCTTCGTGGCAGCGGGCGTCTCCTGTTTCTGTGAATTGCAGCCAGCCATCATCATCGCAGCGGCGGCGGCGAATGCTAAAAATACTTTTTTCATTGTTTTGTGTATTTGTATTTTACAATCTATTTCAAAGTGCAAAGATACGAAGAAAAATTGGATTGGCGGAAAGAAACTTGCAAAACAGAAGCACCCCCATTGCGCGGAATGGGACTCTAATGTATTATAAAATGAAAAGAAAAGGTACAACCCCCAAGTGGTATTGAATCTATCGATTTTTAAATAATTGAGTTACAGAAGATTATCTTTGGGGATAAATTGAATAGTGTATCGTGCTATAACCCCAAATTCCTGAATCCTAATACTTTATGGTATTCGGTTACATTTTGGGTACAAAAAAAATAAGGCACTGATTATCAGTGCCTCTTGCTCCCCCTGAAGGACTTGAACCTTCGACCCCCTGATTAACAGTCAGGTGCTCTAACCAACTGAGCTAAGGAGGAATATCCTTGTCATTTGATGCTTTCTTTCTCTGAAAGCGGGTGCAAAGATACAACCTTTTTCCAAACTGGCAAAATATTTTTTTCAAAATAATCTGCCATTGTTGCTTAATGTATTGGTATGTCGGTCGATATGTGCTTCAGATTTTCTATCAGGTCGGATGCTGTGAGGCTTGATTCCGATTGTTTTTCTACTGCTATATCGCCTGTTTTGCCGTGTATCTCCACTGCCTTGCATGCCGTTTCGTATATATTTGCGTGCAAGTGATTGGCACACAGCATGCCAAGCATTATTCCGGTCAGCACATCTCCGCTGCCTGCGGTGGCCATGCCGGCGTTGCCGGTCTGGTTGACAAACAGTTGTCCGTCGGGACCATATACATGTGTCTGGTGGCTTTTCTTCACGATTATCAGCCCATGCTCTTTGGCCATTTGCGAAGGGTCTGTGTCGCCGAACAATCGCTCATATTCGCGTGCATGGGGTGTTATGATGGCTCCTTTGGCCAACGGCAGCCATTCTTTGTGTATCGCCAATATGTTCAGCGCATCTGCGTCGAGCACCAGAGGGATGCCGTCAGGGCGCACCGTAAGCATTTCGTGTAGCCCTTCTGCTGTCGTTTCGTCAGTTCCGAGTCCGGGGCCGACGGCAATGGCCGTGTAGCTGTCGAGAGGTGGCGTGGTGGTGAAGAGGGTGGGCGAGGGGTCGATGCTCACCATTGCCTCGGGGAAGGCCGCCTGCATGGGGTCGACGCACCGCTGCGGCAGATGCACCGTCACCAGTCCACAGCCGCTCCGCAACGCGGCCTTCGCCGCCAGTATGGCGCAGCCCATCCGCCCGTAGGCTCCCGCTATCAGTAGCCCGTGGCCGTAGTCGTGTTTTGTTGTCTCTTGGTTCCGCATGATAGGTAGTATGATAGAAACTGTTCTTGCTTGTGAAATGATTTGCAAAGATACATCTTTTTTTCGATTTGCCGTCCATCGATAGTTGACCGCAGGGTTATGTACCGATGTTTCCACCTCTTTTGCACAAAATTATAACGTTGGTATGACTATACTTCAACGATAATATATCGTAGATGTATCGTTGAAATATCGTTGAAGTATCGTTGAAATGACGGCTAAAATACGAATTATGTGCGGATTATAGATATGGAAAAAACGTGTCGTATTTGGGACCGAAAGGGGGCAAAAACGAAGCCTCCGCAGGAACGTTGGCTCCTGCGGAGGCTCTGGTAGTGTGTCTGTTAAAACTGACTAAAGGATTAGTCGGCGGTTCCGACGGCGCCATCCTCCGGACGGAGCTTGACGCTGACGTAGTTGTTCAGGTTGATGTACTTGTTGGCAACCTCTTTGATGTCGGCGGGGGTGATGGACTTGACCAGTTCGTCATACTCGTTCACGTGGAAGTCGCGGCTCTCGCCATACAGGTAGCTGGCCTGGAGCTGACCCATCCAGAAGCCGTTGTTCTGGACGTTCTTGGCATGCTGGACGCACATCTGCTCCTGCACCTTGCTGAGGGTCTTCTCGTCGCAACCTTTCTTCATGTACTGCTTCATGATGTTGATGCAGTCTTTCTCAATCTTCTTGGCCTTTTCGGGGTCGCAGCCGATATAGAACTGCCAGGTCACGCTGGCGGGGCCAACAAAGGAGGTGTTGTAGTCGACACCGGCGCTGGGGCTGTAGGCGTCGCCGTTCTTCTCGCGGATGATCTCGAGGGTGGTGATGCCAAGGGCGTCGCCAAACTGCTGGATGGCCATGCGGGTCTTGGGATCAAGCTGCTCGTTGGCGACTTCCATCTGGCCGCTGATGATGAGCATACCCTGGCGCTCGATACCCTTGACGGCTTCGGCGTGCTGGATGCCTTTGGCGAACTTGGCTTCGCGATCGATGGCGTAGTCCTTGGTGACAGCCTGGATGGTGGGCAGGTGGTTCAGATACTTGGCGATGAGGCCGATGGATGTGTCGCTGATGTTACCGACGAAGAAGAAGGTCTGGTTGTTGGCAAAGGCGAAGCGCTCTTTGTAGATCTCGAACATACGGTCGAGGTTGAGGCTGCGCACTTTCTCCTCGCTGGGGATGATGACACGGCGCTTGTCGTTGGGGTAAGCGGTCTTGTAGTAGGTCTCGATGAATGCCACCTGCGGGTTCTCGCGGATGAACTTAATCTGCTGGATGGTGTTCTCGATGTTGCGCTCATAGGCTTCCTGGTCCTTGCGGGGAGCGGTGTAGTAGAGGTTGATGAGCTGCAGGGTGGTCTCGAGGTCCTTGGGCGAGCAGCTGCCGCTGAAGCCCTGGGTGGTGCCGCCGATGTAGGGGCTGATGCTGAGGCTCTTGCCTTTCAGTTTCTTGCTGAGCTGGGTGGAGCTGAAGTCAGCGATACCGCCTTCGTCAACGAAGCTGTCGGCGTTCTCGGCCTGGTAGCTGTCGGCGTCGCCGTAGAGCGAGGTGCCGCCGAGGGAGTAGGAGTTGATGAGGATTTCGTCAGCTTTGAGCTCGGTCTTCTTCACCACGAAGCGCACACCGTTGGGGCAGGTGTACTCGGTGTAGCCGAGGGTGCTGTTGCTGGCGGTCTGGATGGGGGTGACATCGGCCACGGTCTCGTTGAAGAGGGGAGCGTCGTTGAAGTTGTCAACCCAAGGCTCGGTGGCGACGTTCTTGGCGTTCTTGATGATGGTGAGGGCTTCCTGCTCGGTGGGCACCTTGAAACCTTCCTTCTCGGGAGCGGTGAGGTAGAATATGAGGTTGTTGTCGGTAATCCAGGTCTTGATCATGTTGTTGCACTCCTCGAGGGTGATTTCGGGGACAAACTCCTTGGCATATTTCCATTCCTGGCGGATGCCGGGGCAGGGGTCGTTCTCAAGATAATGGTTGGTGTACTCGTCGGCGAGGCTATTGGTCTGGGTCTTGTTCTCCTCTTTTGCCAGCTTGGTGTAGGTGTCGAGGAGGTCTTCTTTCTGACGGTCGAGTTCGGCCTGCAGGAAACCGTGGTCAGTCATCTGCTTGACGGTCTTGAGGAGCAGTTCGGCAGTCTCTTCGATGCGGTTCTCCTTGGGAGCGGCGCTGAGGGCGAAGACGTCAATCTCACGGCCGAGGAAGCCGCTGTAGCCGCCACCGGCATACATCATGGGGGCGGTGGGCTTCTGGGTGAGTTCGTTGAAGCGCTCGTTGATCATCATGCCGATGAGGTTGCGCACGAGCATGGTGCGGTAGGCGCCGACAGTGCCGTTGACACCTTTCTTGTGCTTCCAATAGAGGGCGAGGCTGGTGCTGGTGGCCTCCTTGTCAGTGGCAATGCAGATGAGGGGCTCCACGTTGTCGGGGATGGCATAGCTCTGGCGGGGCAGTTTCTGGTTGCCGAGGAACTTATGGCTGCTGAAGACATCCTTAATCTTCTGCTCCATGGCCTGGGGACCTTTCTTGCCAGCATACTCGTAGTCGTCCATGTCGCCAACGATGACGATGGCCTGCAGGTCGGGACGGTACCAGTCGTTGAAGAAGTCAACGATGCTCTGGCGCTTGAAGTTCATGATGACCTCTTCCTTACCGATAGGCAGACGGTCGGCATAGAGTGAGCCTTTGAGCATGATGGGCCAGGTCTTCTTGCGGAGACGGTCGCCGTGGCCGACGCCACCGCGCCACTCCTCGTGGATGACGCCGCGCTCTTCCTCAATCTCCTTCTCGTCGAAGAGGATGTTGCCGGCCCAGCCGTCAAGGATTTCGATACCCATCTTCACCATCTCGGGGTCGTCGGTGGGCATGTTGACATAGTAGACAGTCTGGTCGAAGCTGGTGTAGGCGTTGATGTCGCGACCGAACTCCACACCATGTTTCTGCAGCTTGTCAATCATCTCGTTGTGGGGATAGCCCTTGATACCGTTGAAGGCCATGTGCTCGCAGAAGTGAGCCAGACCCTGCTGGTCGTCGCGCTCCATGATGGAACCGGCGTTGGTGACCAGACGGAACTGGATCATCTTCTCCGGCTTCTTGTTGTTACGGATGTAATAGGTGAAACCATTGTCGAGCTTACCGTAGCGGATCTTCTTGTCCAGGGGGACTTGGGCGCTCAGGTCGCTCTTCTTCTCTTTGGCCGCACCCTGACCGGGCAGCTGGGCCACTGCTACGCTACCCAAAAGGGCAAACAGCAGCATGAATAATGTGGTTTTTTTCATTTGATGATTGTTTTTGATATGTTTGTTTATTTTTGTATGTATTTGTCTGTCAGTGTCTACATCTATGTCAGTATGGACTGTATTAGCATCTTAGTACACTGCAAAGGTATAACTATTTTTCCTACCACCAAAAACATTAACATATTTTAACTATCTGGAGTCTCTTTGGCATCCATTTTGCTGTTTTGCGGGCGGAAATGAAATGCAAAAGTAATAATATTATTGCACACGCGCAAATAATTCTTATAAATGGCTCAGCACTCGTACTTTTCCAATGCCTGGCGGAGCTCCACAGGGTTTATGTTGTGGTGTATTTCGCCGCCGATTGCGTAGCTGATGGCGCCGGTCTCCTCGCTGACGATGACGGCCAAGACGTCGAGTTGTTCGGTGACGCCGATGGCGCTGCGGTGGCGCAGGCCGAGGTTGGGGTCGATGTCGAGGCGCGAAGTGACGGGCAGTATGCAGCGTGCGGCCAGCAGCTGGTTGCCGTGGGCAATGACGGCGCCGTCGTGCAGGGGCGAGTTCTTGAAGAACAAGGCCTCGACCAACGCGCTGGAAGCCAGTGCGTCGATGCGCTCGCCGGTGTTGATTATCTCGTCAACGGAGTTCTGTCGTTTGAAGACTATCAGGGCGCCGGTCTTGCTCTGCGACATGTGCATGCAGGCGTTGACGTAGGCTTCGTAGCCTACGGCGCTCTTGTTCTGCATGTTGTGGCGCCAGAACTGCAGTCGTTTCCACAGGCTCTCGTTGAACTGGGTCTTGGTGCCGAGGAAGAGCAGAAACTTGCGTATCTCGGGCTGGAAGATGACCACGAGGGCTATGAGTCCCACGCTGGCCACGCCGCCCAGCAGGGCGCTGAGGAGTCTCATGCCCAGCGCTTCGGCTACGCGCCAGCCGATGAACATGATAAGCAGTGCCCAGAAGATGAGCATCACGTTGGTGCCTCGTACCATGCGGTAGAGGTAGAAGACCAGTCCGGCAACGATGACAATATCGAAGATGTCGATGATGCGCAGAGTGGGCAGGCCAAGGATTGCGTCTAATATCATAATATGTTGCGGTATAACAGTTTGACAGTCTCCACGGCGGGCTTCACGTCATGCACGCGAACCACTGCCGCGCCGCGGTCGAGGGCTATGGCGTCGAGGGCCACAGTGCCGTTGAGCGCCTCGTCGGGCGTGGTGCCGAGGGTGGTGTAAATCATTCGTTTGCGGCTCAACCCGACGAGCACAGGCTCGCGGAAGAGGGTGGTGAGCTCGTCGAGGCGGTCGAGGAGCTCGAAGTTCTGCTCCATGCTCTTGGCGAAACCGAGACCAGGGTCGAGCCATACATCCTTGACACCCAAGCGGTATAGCTCGTCGAGGCGTGCCGAGAAGAACCTTGTCAGTTGGTCTACGGGGTCGCCCTCGTCCATCTGCTTGATGCCGGCGAGGTGCTCCTTGCCGCCATGCATCAGGATATAAGGCACTTGCAGCTCGGCCACGGTGCTGAACATACGACACCTTTCAGTGTCGTTCGCTCCCTCGCAGTAGCGTTCGACCTCGCCTCCGGCGATGTCGTTGACTATGTCGGCCCCGGCCTCTATGGCGGCGCGTGCAGGCATTGAGTAACAGGTGTCTACAGAGATAAGGGCTTCCGGCAGAACGTTGCGTACTATACGCACCGCCGCTGCCAGCCGTTCGGCTTCCACCTCGCGGGGCGGCAGCGTGGCTCCGGGACGGCTCGACGCGGCGCCTATGTCTATGATGTCAGCACCCTCGGCCACAATCTGTTGCGCACGTTGTACAATGGCCTCCTCCGAGCGGTAGCGGCCACCGTCGTAGAACGAGTCATCGGTGACGTTGAGAATGCCCATCACCGCCGGGCGGCGGAACTCCACGAGGTGTCCGCGTGCCACGATGCTGAACGGTCTGATAGTCTGTTTCATTGTCTTTTAATAACGACAACACGGCGCGATTATTGCCCGATATGTTAAAAAATGTTTTCTGTCCACTGTGGTGCTGGTGACGCTCCGCCATCGCCCCGTACCCGCTCCGTAGTCGCTCCGACTGTTCTACGGTTGTTTAACGGTTTTTTGTCGGAGAGGGGTCGGAGGGGAGTCGGGGAGAGGCCGGAGAGGGGGTGTGGAATTTTTTTATATTTATATGCAATAAATAAAATAAGATGTCGTTATTAACCAGATATGACTAAAAATGTGACAGAAAAACAAGATACACGTAGCGAAGTGGAACGCGAGGCTGCGGTGTGCCGTGAGCTTTTCGAGAAAAAGACGCGCGACTACGGCACCTCGTGGCGTGTGCTGCGCCTGCCGTCGCTGACGGACCAGATATTCATCAAGGCCAGCCGCATACGCAGTGTGCAGGAGACGGGCGAGAACAAGGTGGGCGACGATGTGCGCGGCGAGTTCGTGGCAATGGTCAACTATGCCGTCATGGCCCTCGTTCAGCAGCAGCTGGAAGGCTGCAATGAGCCGCTGGAGCTGCCGCTGGAGCGCACCATGGAACTCTACGACAAGCACCTGAACCGCACCATAGAGCTGATGATGGACAAGAACCACGACTATGGTGAGGCCTGGCGTCAGATGCGCGTGAGCTCGATGGTTGACCTGATATTGATGAAGTTGATGCGCATCAAGCAGATTGAGGACAACGACGGCATGACCCTCGTCAGCGAGGGCGTCGAGGGCGGATACATGGACATCATCAACTATTCGCTCTTCTGTCTTGTTAGATTAAACAATAGGAAATCATGAAATATACGAGAACCAACTACACGCTGAACGTCGTTTGCCGCTGGGCTGTGGGCCTGGTGTTCCTTTTCTCGTCGTTCGTCAAGGGCGTAGACCCGATGGGCACCGCCTTCAAGGTGCAGGAATACATGACCGCCTGGAGCATCGGCGGCTTGACATTCGAGTGGGCTCTGCCACTGGCCGATTTGGCGAGTGTGGCGCTGATATGCGCCGAGTTCCTCGTGGGTGTGCTGCTCATCACCAACGCCTACCGCCGCCTGTCGGCTTGGCTGCTGGTGCTTATGATGCTGTTCTTCACCGTCACCACCCTTGCTGACGCCATCACCAACAAGGTGACCGACTGCGGCTGCTTCGGCGACGCCGTGAAGCTCACCAACTGGCAGACATTCTGGAAGAACGTGGCGCTCGACGTGCCGACGGTATGGATATTCCTTACGCGCAACATGCTCTACAAGCGCCGTTTCGAGCGCGACGGGCTCATCCTCATCTTCTCGGTGGCCGCCATGCTGGTGTTCGAGATATACAACATAAAGCACGAGCCGGTCATCGACTTCCGCCCTTGGAAGATAGGCAACAAGATGATGGACCTGGAGAGCACCGAGGGGATGAAGAGCTATGTCACCTACCGCAATACGCAGACCGGCGAGAGCGAGGAGTTTGAGTCGGCGCAGCTGATGGACAGGCTTGCCGACAGCAAGTGGGCCGCCGAGTGGGAGTGGGAGAGCAGCCGTGTGGTAGACCCACGCGAGATTGCCGCCCCCGGCTTCTCGATGCTCGACCTCGAGGGCGAGGACCGTGCCATGGACCTGCTGCCGGCCGAGGACGGTATGCTGATTGTTACGGTGCACCACATCGACAAGGTGAAGGACAAGGGTGTGGCGGAGGTGAAACGCGCTGTGGCTATGGCCGAGGACAACGGCATACGCATAGTGATGCTCACCTCGGCGCTGCCCGAGGAGGTGCAGGCCTGGATGGCCGACAACGACATCAGCGGGCTTGACTACCTCTTTGCCGATGCCACGGCCATAGAAACCATGATGCGCGGCAACCCCGGCTTCATGTATGTTAAGAACGCCACGGTGGTGGACAAGAAGCGCAAGGCAGTGGAATTGAAGATAAACTAAAGAAACATGATACAGAGAATTCAGAGTTTTTGGCTGGTGCTGGCGGCATGCTGCATGGCACTGTGTTTTATGACGCCGGTGGCGGAATACCACATGATGGTAGAATCGATGGAGCAGACCGTTGAGGCTGAGCTCAACCTCGTTGCCAAGGATGCCCCCGATATGATGGAGCAGATGTTCGTGCCCGGTGCCACGGTGACCTACAGCCAGAAGATGAGCGGCTTCCACACATGGCCGCTGGTGGTGCTGGCCATACTGACGGGCGCAGTGGCGCTGGTGAGCGTCTTCCTCTATAAGAACCGAGTGGCACAGATGCGCGTTGTGGCAGTGGCTTTCCTTCTCAATGTGGTGTATGTCTTCCTGGTCTTCTTCTGGGCCGTGGACGCTTACGCCAAGGTGGTGGAACAGGCTATGAACGCCAGCGACCCGCAGGTGACATGGTATGTGGGTGCCTACGCCCCTATAGTGTCCATAGTGTTCCTGGTGCTTGCCCACCGCGCCATAAAGAGAGACGAGATGAAGGTGCGTGCGGCGGACAGACTTAGGTAAAGGTTACGGGTTACAGGTTACAGGTTACGGGTTACAGGTTACGGGTTACAGGTTACGGATGAAGCTGGAAATTCATTGTTTGGAGCAGTTGCCAGAGGTGGCACGGAAGTTGCTGGGAGAGTATCCTGAGGAGCGCTTCTTTGCCTTCTTCGGCAAGATGGGGGTGGGGAAGACCACGCTGATAAAAGAGCTATGCGCGGCGTTGGGAGTGAAGGACAATGTGTGCAGCCCCACGTTTGCGATAGTGAACGAGTACAGCGACCGCGAGGGTGAGCCTGTCTATCACTTTGACTTCTACCGCCTAAAGACGGTGGCCGAAGCCTACGACATAGGCTACGAGGAATATTTCTACAGCGGCTGCTACTGCTTCACGGAATGGACGGAGAAGATAGAGGAACTGCTGCCGGAACGATATGTGAGGGTGGAGATTGAGGAGAAGGACGGTGTGAGAATATTGAATGCGTACATAATAGAACAATGACAAATAAGGAAAAAGAATCACTGGTGCTCGCCAAGTTGGCGGCACAGATAATGGATGAGAAGAAAGCCGAGGATGTGCGAGTGCTGGACTTGAGGAAAGTGCACGGCGCTCCGGCAGAGTATTTTGTGATAGCCACCGGCAACGTGCCGTCGCACGTCAGCGCGTTGAGCGATGCCGTGTACGAGACGGTGAAGAAGGCCACGGGCATGGCTCCGCACAAGATAGAGGGATACAACAACGCCGAGTGGATACTGATGGACTACTTCGATGTGGTGGTGCATATCTTCCAGAAAGACAAGCGTGCTTTCTTCCGCCTCGACGAACTGTGGAGCGACGGGGAAGAGGTAGCAATTAGAAAATAGCAATTAGTAATTAGAAATTAGGAATTATGGCACAACAAGCCAATAATCATCAGCCGTCGCAGCCTAACAACCGAGGCAACAAGCCTTTCAAGATGAGGCCGATGACGATAATATACCTTGTGCTGCTTGCAGTCATAGGGTTCCTTTTATTCGGTGGAGGCAGCAATGCGCCAAAGCAGCCCATCACATGGGAACGGCTGCAGCCCATACTGGAGCGGCATGACTATGAGAGTATCACTGTGGTGAACCAGGAGGTGGCTGAGGTGCGCATCAAGGCGGAAGCTGTCAAGCGTGACACCGCCTCCTACGGCGACCTGCGCACACGCACTCTCACCGGTCAGCAGGGCATACAAGGCTACTACACCTATAACATAGGCACCTACGAGCACTTCGATGGCCAGCTGGCGAGGGTGGAGGAGAAGACTGGCGAGTATATAAGCTACAAGATTGAGAACCGCAGCAGCGCGTGGAAGGAGATTATGGTCTTCTTTGGCCCCTTGCTGATGCTGATACTCTTCTTCTGGATCATGAGCTCCATTACGCGCCGCCAGATGGGCGGTGACGGTGGTGGCGGCAGTTTAGGCGGCATTTTCGGCATGGGCCGTAGCAACGTCAAGCAGTACGATGCCACCAAGCAGAACAACATCACCTTCAAGGACGTCGCCGGACTGGCTGGCGCCAAGGAGGAGGTGATGGAGGTGGTTGACTTCCTGAAGAACCCCAAGCACTACACCGACCTGGGCGGCAAGATTCCCAAGGGTGTGTTGCTCGTTGGCCCTCCGGGTACCGGCAAGACACTGTTGGCTAAGGCTGTGGCTGGTGAGGCAGGTGTGCCGTTCTTCTCGATGAGCGGCAGCGAGTTCGTGGAGATGTTTGTCGGCGTGGGTGCCTCGCGAGTGCGCGGCCTCTTTGAGGAAGCCAAGAAGAAGAGCCCCTGCATAGTCTTTATCGACGAGATTGATGCCGTTGGCCGCGCCCGTGGCAAGGGCGGTTTCGCAGGGAGCAACGACGAGCGTGAGAGCACGCTGAACCAGTTGCTTACCGAGATGGATGGCTTCTCGAGCAACACCAATATCATCGTGCTTGCAGCCACCAACCGTGCCGACGTGCTCGACAAGGCGTTGCTGCGTGCAGGCCGTTTCGACCGCCAGATATATGTCGAGTTGCCCGACCTCGAGGAGCGCAAAGCCATCTTCGCGGTGCACATGAAGAACCTGAAGCTCAATACCGACGAGAAGAGCGAGGGCTTTGTGGATAAGGATTTCCTTGCCAAGCAGACGCCCGGCTTCAGCGGTGCCGATATCGCTAATGTGTGCAACGAGGCTGCCCTCGTCGCCGCCCGCAAGAACAAAAAGCAGGTGGAGAAACAGGACTTCCTCGATGCCGTAGACCGCATTGTCGGTGGTCTGGAGAAACGTAGCAAGGTGCTTACCGACCAGGAGAAGCACACCATAGCCTATCATGAGAGCGGTCATGCCTCGGTGAGTTGGCTGCTGCGTTGGGCTAATCCGCTGGTGAAGGTCACCATAGTGCCGCGTGGCAAAGCCCTCGGCGCCGCCTGGTACCTGCCGGAGGAGCGCCAGATAACCACCTACGAACAGATGTTCGACGAGATGACCAGCCTTATGGCCGGTCGCGCCTCCGAGGAGATAGTATACGGCAAGATAAGTACCGGCGCCTTGAACGACATAGAGCGTGCCACCAAGATGGCGCAGGCGCTTGTGACTTACTATGGTATGAGTCCTGAGGTGGGCAATATCAGTTTCTATGACAGCACAGGGCAGAGTGAGTATGCATTTGCCAAGCCCTTCAGCGAGAAGACCGCCGAGACCATAGACCGCGAAGTGCGCCGCATGGTGGAGGAGGCCTATGCAAAGGCTAAGGAACTGCTGACTACACATCGTGAGCAACTTGACGAGTTGGCCAAGCAACTCTACGACAAAGAGGTGCTCTTCCGTGAGGATCTGGAGCGCATCTATGGTCCGCGTCCGTGGGAGCAGCCCGAAGAAAAGACTGATGATAAGGCAATAGAGCAAACAAGTAATACAGAAGAAGCATGAAGAACTTTTGGGTTCGCGCGGCAAGCGCAGTGGTTTATGTGGCGTTGTTCCTCGGCAGCATCTACAGCGGTGCGCTGACGGGCAATAAGACACTAGGGGCAGTGATACTCACTGCTTTCCTGCTCTTTGTGGCCTGTGGCTGCACCTTTGAGTTCTTCCGTATAGTGAAGCAGCAGGGCGCTGCACCATGCAGTCCGCTGGGCTATGTCTATACGGTGGCGGCGCTGCTGGCGCTGGCTGGTGTCGCCTATGGTACGCACATGGGCTATCTCGCCCTCGGTATCGGCGTTACACTGCTGCCTATGGCTTTTGGCTTGGCCGCTATGGTGCAGCTGTGGGGCCACAGCGAGCAGCCGTTCCGCGATGCCGCCTACACTATGGTGCCTATGCTCTACGCCGCCATACCGCTCGGCCTTATGCCATCGCTGCATGAGAGTTACAATGTGCTGGTGATGGTGCTCATCATGGTCTGGATGAACGACAACGGCGCCTATATGGGCGGCTCGCTGTTTGGCAAGCACAAGATGTGGGTGCGTCATTCGCCCGGCAAGACATGGGAGGGTACAGCCATAGGCGTTGTGGTGACACTGGTGACGGCCTTCTTCGTCGGGCCTCTGTTCAACGCCAGTATTGCGTGGTATCACTGGCTGGCTTTAGGCTTCATCTGCAGCGTCATCGACACGCTGGGCGACCTTGTAGAGAGTATGCTCAAGCGCTCCGTAGGCATGAAGGACAGCGGCAAGATAATGCCCGGCCACGGCGGCTTCCTCGACCGTTTCGACAGCCTGCTTATCGCAGTACCAGTGTCTTACGCCTATTTGACAATAATTGTCAGCCCCAGTTTGTAATAAAATAAAAATATCAGATACTAAATAGATATGAAGATACACCGCGAAGGAAGGACGATAATACTGCTCACGTTAGGCGTGACGTTCCTGATATGGCTTGTGCTGCTGCTCTTTGTGCACCACTGGACAGTGTTGCATTTCGTCTTTATGGGTGCTTTGGTGGTGTTCGACTTGATGGTGGCGGCATTTTTCCGTATACCGCGCCGCATATTCACCGAGAACGAGACGGAACTTATCTCGCCCGCCGACGGTACCATAGTGACCATCGAGCAGGTCTTTGAGAAGAGCTACCTCAAGGAGGACTGTATGCAGGTGAGTATCTTCATGAGCGGCACCGACGTGCATGTCAACCGCTACCCTTGCGACGGTGTGGTGGAGTATGTGAAGTTCCGCCGCGGCAACTACTTCGTTGCTTCCTATCCCAAGAGCAGCGACCTCAACGAACGTACCGAGGTGGGCATGAAGCTCGCCAACGGCAAGAAGATAATGATACGCCAGGTGGCCGGCGTTATGGCCCGTCGCATAGTGTGCTACGCCAAAGAAGGCGAGTCGGTGAGGCAGAACCAGGAGATGGGCTTCATCAAGTTCGGCTCACGCATAGACCTCTTCCTGCCGCTTGACTTCCCAATTAGTGTTGGCCTCCAGGACAAGGTGAAGAACGGCATAAGCCCCATAGCAGAGATAGTATAAAAATGACTATAGCGGACCAGATACTCTACGAAGACAACCACCTGCTGGCGCTCAACAAGATGCCGGGCCAGATTACGCAGGGCGACAAGACGGGCGACACGCCCCTTGCCGACCTCGTCAAGGCCTATATCAAAGAGCGCGACAGCAAGCCTGGCAATGTCTTCTGTGGTGTTATCCACCGCTTGGACCGCCCCGTATCGGGGGTGGTGCTGCTCGCCAAGACCAGCAAGGCTTTGAGCCGCATGACCCAGATGGTCAAGGAGCGTGACTTCCAGAAGCGCTACTGGGCTGTCGTCAAGGAGGCTCCTGAGGCTCCTGCCGCCACGCTCGAGGATTGGCTTGTCAAGGATGAGGCTCGCAACAAGAGTCGTGTGGTACCCGAAGGCACCGCCGGCGCCAAGCTCGCCAGCCTCGACTATCGCCACCTGGCGGTGAGCGACGGTGGCTATCACCTCCTCGAGGTCAACCTGCACACCGGCCGTCACCACCAGATACGCTGCCAGCTTGCTCATATCGGCAGTCCCATCAAAGGTGACCTCAAGTACGGCGCGCCGCGCAGCAACCCCGACGGCAGCATCTCGCTACATGCCCGCAGCGTATCGTTCAACCACCCTGTGACACATGCCCCGCTCACCATCACGGCTCCCAATGCTGACATGGAGCGGATGTTTAATATAGAGGAAACAAATAAAATAATATAAACAATGAAAAAAACAATTCTGTCGGCTCTCGTGCTGACCACTTTCATTGCCGCCTCACAGGCGCAAACGGTTAAGGAGGATAGTTTCTCGCGACTGTCACTCAGTTTCAGCACCCCGGATGTCGTGTTTGACGAAGTGTCGCTTGTCGACAGCAAGTACACCACCCTCAACCTTGACGGTTACATCTATGACGGTGCTATCGGCAGTCCTGCGCTGCCTGTCCTCAGCAACTTTATTGTGGTGCCTTTCTGCTCAGACATGAAGGTCACTGTCAGCAATGCCGTCTACGACACACTGCAGTCCAACGCCAACTACAACTGGATGCCCCTTCAGCCCTCGCGCAGCAAGAGCGACCGCAGCCCTATGGTGGTGCAATATGACGAGAATGTCTACAATACCGATGCCTTCGTCTCCATGCCTCTCGCGCAGATTGAGGAGGTCGGCATAGCCCGTGACCGCCGTCTCGCACGCATCGTCTTCTCTCCCGTGAGTGTCAATCCCGTCACCGGCCAGTATGTTGTATGCCGTAAAGCCGACGTCACCGTCACCTATGTCGACGCCGATTCTGCCGCTACCGTGGAGTACTTCCAGCGCTACTACACCCCGGCCTTCAGTTTCGGCACCACGCTCAACAGCCTCGTCAACCCCAAGTCGGTGAGTACCGCCACCCCTACCCGTATGGTGGTTGTCGTACCGTCGAACCTTAGCAGTACCACAGTCACCAGTTTCATCAAGTGGAAAAGGCGTCAGGGATTTATTGTTGACAAAGTTACTTATGGTTTAGGCGATTTTACCTCTAATACTGCCATTGCAGACTACCTTAAAGAACTCTACACCAACGCCAGCAATGCAGAGCCCGCACCGACCTACCTTATGATTATCGGCGACCATAACCAGATACCCGCTTTCAATGGTACTGTCAGCGCTGACGAAGCTCATGTCACCGACCTCTACTTTGTCTCGTGGACTGCCAGTGACAATATACCCGACTGCTATCAAGGCCGTATCTCTGCAACCACTAAGGATGCTGTCGCTACCATTCTGAACAAGATACTCCTCTACGAACAATATGGCTTCGCGGACGACTCCTACCTTTCGAAGGGTATCCTTGTCAGCGGTGTTGACGAAAACAGTCACCAAACTTATACCTATTGCGACCCAACCATGGACTATGCCGCCCGCTTCTACATCAATGCCAACAACGGATTTAATACGGTGTATTACTACAAGAACAACACCGACTTCAACCCCGCTCCTGAAGTTGTGACCATCACTGGCAGCAGCCAGAGCAGCTCGGCTACCTCTGAGCTTATGGCTCTCTATAATGCTGGTGCCGGCTGGGTCAACTATTCCGCCCACGGTTTCTGGAATTCATGGTACTTACCCGAACTTACCGTCCAGAGGGCTAACTCGCTTAGCAACAACAACAAGCCGATGTTCATGATTGGCAACTGCTGCCTCTCCAGCAAGTTCGACGAGCACATCTGCCTCGGTGAGGCCCTCATTCGCCGCACCAACAATGCCGGTGCCGTTGCCTATATCGGAGCCACCAACACTACCTACTGGACTGAGGACTTCTACTGGAGTGTCGGTGTCCGTGCCAATATTAGTAATACGATGAACACTAACTATATGTCCGACAAGCTCGGCATGTACGACCGTCTTTTCCATACCCATGACGAAGGCTTCTCCGACTATGCCATCACCGCCGGTGCCATGGTTTTCTACGGTAACATGGCTGTCCAGGGTGCCACCCGCCTCAGCTCCAATAACTCCAAGAAATACTACTGGGAGATATATGAGCTTTTCGGCGACCCCTCGATGATGCCGTGGCTGGGACAGGCCAGGGATCTCACCGAATTCTCCGTGAGAAGCAAGGTCGACGGATCAGGCAAATGCGCTGTGACCATCAATACAGTCCCTTATGCCTATGTGGCACTTCGCGACACTGTTGAAAACAAACTCCTTGGTGCCGATTTCGCTAACAGCATGGGTGTGGCCAAGGTCACCATCAACGACTGTGAGACGCTTTCCAACACCCTCATCTCCGTCACCGCCCAGGGATACAAGCCTTTCTTCTATGCCGACCCGACCCTCGACATCGACAAGGCTTCCGGCGCTTCCGCCATCAGTCTTTATCCTAACCCTGCCACTTCGCAGTGCACCGTTGCTGCCACCGGCATGCAGAGTGCCCGCCTGCTCGACAGCCGCGGTAGCCTTGTGGGCGTCTACACCGCCGTCGACGGCAACTGCACCATCGACCTCAAGAGTCTGCCCCGCGGCATCTACTTCGTGCAGGTCCAGACCCCCGGTAATGTGACCGCAAAGAAGCTTGTAGTGAAATAAAGGTTACAGGTTACAGTTTACAGGTTACAGATTACGAAGGGGCTGGCGCATCACAAATGCGCCAGCCCCTTCTTTTGATTTCTAATCCTAATCTTAATATCCTAAGATCTTCAGCATCGACTTGTAGCTCTGCTCTTTGGCGAAGAGTTTGGTGGTGTAGTCGCCGTTCTCGTCCTTGTCTATGATCACGTGCTTCGGCGCCGGTATCAGGCAGTGCTGTATGCCGCCGTAGCCGCCGATGCTCTCCTGGTAGGCACCGGTGTGGAAGAAGCCTATGTACAAAGGCTCGTCCTCCTGCAGTTTGGGCAGGAAGATGGCGTTGGCGTGGCTGTCGGCGTTGTAGTAGTCCTCCGAGTCGCACGTCAGGCCCCCGAGGAACACACGCTGGTACTCGCAGTCCCAGTGGTTGATGGGCAGCATGATGAAGCGCTGGTTGATGCCCCACGTGTCGGGCAGGGTGGTGATGAAGCTGCTGTCAATCATGTACCATAGCTCGCGGTCGTTCTGCTTCTTCTGGTCCAGGATGCTGTACAGCGTCGCGCCGCTCTCGCCCACCGTGAAGCTGCCGAACTCGGTGAAGATGTTGGGTTCCTCCACCTCGCGGTTGGCGCATATCGCCTTTATCTGCGCCAGTATCTCCTCGGCCATGTACTCGTAGTCGTAGTTCGCCGCCAGGCTCACCTTGCACGGGAAGCCCCCGCCGATGTTCAGCGAGTCGAGCTCGGGGCACACACGCTTGAGGTCGCAGTACACATTGACGCATTTCGCCAGCTCGTTCCAATAATATGCCGTGTCGCGGATGCCGGTGTTGATGAAGAAGTGCAGCATCTTGAAGCGGAACTTCGCATTCGGCTTTATCTCCTTCTCGTAGAACGACACAATGTCGTTGTAGCGGATGCCAAGTCGCGAAGTGTAGAAGTCGAACTTCGGCTCCTCCTCCGAGGCAATCCGGATGCCCAGATTCATCGGCTCCGCACCCTTTTCCATCATTCCGTCGAGCACGTAGAACTCGTTTTTGTTGTCCAAAATCGGTATTACATTGCTGAATCCGTCTTTGTAGATTTCCACAATGTTCTCTATGTATTGCTCCTTCTTGAAACCGTTGCAGACGATCACTTTGTCTTTCCCGATTAGTCCTTGTGCGTGCAGTTCCTGTATCAGGTTTATGTCGAAAGCCGACGAAGTCTCGAGGTTGATGTCGTTCTTCAATGCCTCCTCCAGCACAAATGCAAAGTGGCTGCTCTTGGTGCAGTAGCAATAATTGTATGTGCCCTTGTAGTCGGTTTTGGCTATTGCGACATTGAACATGCGCTTAGCCCTCTGTATCTGCGAGCTGATTTTCGGTAAATAGGTGATTTTTAGCGGTGTACCGTACTGTTTAATCACCTCCATCAAGGGGATGTCGTGGAAATACAGCTCGCCATCCTCGGTGCGGAATTCATCCTGCGGGAAGTCGAAAGTCTGGTCAATCAGGTCGTAATACTTGTTTTTCATTTCAACCGATTTATTTAGTTTACAACTAATTTTGCAATCCGACTCACTTGGATTGATGATGCAAATATACAACTAATTTAATTAAATCGTAAAAAATTTGGAAAAATAACTCATTTTTGCTGTTTTTAATTTTGCTCGCAGCCGGAACTCCGCCGTATCCCCTCCGTACCCGCTCCGACTGTTCTACGGTTGTTTAACGGTTTTTGGTCGGAGCGGAGACGGAGAGAATACGGAGCGGCCTCGTACAACTGTACGAGGCCGCTCCATGAAAGGTTATTTTATTGATGTTTAGAACTTGGCGATGCTGTGAAGTTCAATCTCGTAGATCATGGGGGTGTAGCCGGGGATAGAGCCGGAGCCCTGAGGACCGAAGGCGAGCTGATAGGGGAAGTAGAAGCGGTAGATGCTGCCGCTGTTCATGATTTGGAAGGCTTCGATGAGGCCGGGGAACATGGGTTTGCCGACGACGTGCGAGATGGCTTCGCGTTTACCGTAGGTCTGGTCGAAGGGCTTTCCGTCGAGCATGGTGAAGCTGCGGTAGTCAAAGGCGATGAGAGAGGCGTATTTGGCGTTGTCGCCGGTGCCTTTCTTGATGACTTGGTAGTAGAAGCCTGAGGGGTGTTGTTTGACGTCTGGATTGTCGGCAACGAGTTTGGCGAAGTATTCCTGCTGTTGGCGGTCGACTTCCTGTGCTTGCTGGTCGGTCTGCTGTACGGCTGCTATCTGGGATACGCGCATGAGTATGTCGAGGGTCTCATGGTAGACGCTGTCGCTGATAGGTTGTGCGTCGCCATTGAGGGTGGCACGGACGGCCTGGATGAATAGTTCTTTGTCAATCTCTTTGAAGGGTCCGGACATAAGGTTTTCGGCGGTGCTGCGGCCGAGAACCCAGGAGATCGAGTCGATGGGGTCGTCGAGTTTCGGCGCTTTGTTGGAGCTGCAGGAGGCAATCGTCAGGCCGGCTGCTAAAAAGTATAGGTACTTCTTCATTGTATGATGATGTTAAAGGTTACGGGTTACGGGTTACAGGTTACAGTTTACGGATTTGATTATTTATTTTCCGCGTCCTTGGAAGATGATGATGACGGTGTAGAGGAGTATCTTGAGGTCGGTGGTGAGTGACATGTTGTCGAGGTAGAGGAGGTCGTAGCGGAGGCGTTCGACCATCTGGTCGACGTTGGAGGCATAGCCGTATTTGACCTGTCCCCAGGAGGTTATGCCGGGTTTGACGCGCTGGAGAAGCATGTACTCGGGGGCGCGCTGTACGATTTGGTCTATGTAGAACTGTCGCTCGGGACGGGGGCCGACGAGAGACATGGTGCCGCGCAGGACATTGTAGAACTGAGGTATCTCGTCGAGGCGTACCTTGCGCATGAAGCGCCCGAAGGGTGTGATGCGCGGGTCGTCATCCTTGGAGAGGGCCGGACCTGCATCTTCGGCATCGATATACATGGAGCGGAACTTGTGCATCTTGAAGGGCTTGCCGAGGTAGCCGATGCGTTCCTGTGCGTAGAAGACGGGGCCGGGCGAGGTGGCTTTGACGATGATGGCGGTGACGAGGTAGACCGGCGTGAGTATGATGAGAGCGAAGAGGGAGATTAGGATGTCGGCGATGCGCTTGAGGGAGTATTGCCACTCCGGCATCAGGCGGTTGTTGATGACGATGAAAGGTGAGTGGAAGATGGAGCGCTGGTGGATGGAGCCGACGGCGATATCGCGTGCGTCGGGCGTAATCTTTATTATTATGTCGCCGCATGAGTTGATGGCGAGGAGTATGTCAGAGAGGCGCTCTTTCTCGTCGGGCTCGAGGGCTACTATGGCCTCTTCTATATGGTGCTCATTGACAATGGCGCGCATGTCGGAAAGGGTGCCGAGGCAAGGCATGATTTGGGAGATTGCCTGGGTGTCTGATTGCTTGATTGCTTGAGCATTTACGTCGATGTAGCCCACGAAGAGGTTGCCGGAGTAGGTCTCCTGGCTTTCGAGGTCGGTGTATGTCTGCAGAGCCCGGGGGCCGGAGCCTATCATGACTGTGGGGAAGCCGAGGCGTCGTGTGTGGACGGCATTGACAGTGTGGGTGGTTATTATGAGGCGCGGTATGTAGGTGAAGGTGAAGTGTACGAAGAAGAGGAAGAGGAATGAGGCGTAGTAGTTGAGGTAGGTGTTGATGTTGTCGTCGACGAGGAGTACGAAGAAGATGACCACCACGCCGATGAGGGAAGCGAGGAGGGTGTCGAGGAGTTCGGTGAGACGGGCTCGCCGCAGTACGTTGCGGTAGGCGCCTTGGATGGTATAGAGGCAGAGCCATCCGAGTGGCACGAGTACAAGGCCGAGCCAGAAGTTGGCGTCGCTGAAGACATCGGCGACGTCGCTGAAGCCTGTATGTTCGAGTGCCAGCTTGCGGAAGAGGAACAGGGCCGCCCATGCGAGCATGGCGGAGAGGGTGTCGCTGATTATATATTTTGCTTTCTGTTTTTTCTCCATGATGGTGTCAGAGGGTGATGTTGGTTGTGAGGAGTTTGACGTTGTCGAGGTCCACAGTGCCACCGGTGCCGTTTTCGTTGACGGCGGTAAAGGAGATATGGAATGTGGATGGGTGGTTGAAATAGGCCCATGTGCGTCCGAGGTTAATGTAGAGGTGCTGCCAGTGGTCAATGGGGTTGATGGTCATCACCGAGAGACGGTCTTCGGCGGCACCCTGGCGTGATGAAGCTCGCATGTAGACGGACAGAGGCAGTGTGCTCTTGATGTCAAGCTCGAGGTATAGTATACGGTCGGGGTTAGATACGACGAACATGTCTTCGGCGTCGAAGGATAGTGTGGCGTCCGAGGCGGAGAGGGTGAGACGACCGTAGCCGTTGCCGGTGCAGGCGTTGGTCGGGTCGTCGGGTATCCATTCAAGAGGGGGCTGCAGGCGTATGTGCTCGGCAGGGCGCTCGAAAGGCTCGAATAGTTGTATGGTGTCAATCTGTGGGTAGGGGCGGTAGGCGGTGGTCAGTGTGCCGAGGTAAAGGGTATCGCCGGTGCTGAGGGTGGTGCTGTCGGCGGCGGTGAGTGTTACGGGGAAATAGTAGGTGTAGTAGGGTAGGGCGCCGGAGATGCCGCTCATCTCGACGGCGGGGTAGACGGCTATGTAGTCGGCCTTGCCGTTGTAGAGCACCGGCACGGTGAATGGCAGACGGAAGATGCCGACGGTGTCGACGCGTGAGCGGTCGGGGTAGTGGGCGACGACGTAGGCGGCAGAAATCTGGTGCACGAAGAAACCGTCGTCGGTGGTGATGGACGGTGTCTTGGTGAGGGTGATGCCGTCGAGGTGCAGGAATGCCGGTGGCGTAAAGTCGCTGCTTTTGCTACATGCGGAGAGCAGGACCAGCGCGAGCAGCATGAGGGTTGTATGTCGGTGTTTCACGATATATGCGATAAATAAAATATAGATATTAACGATGTTGTGGATAAATTATTATCTAGGAATGAAAAATAATGCGTAATTTTGCAGTCGCAAAAGGAGAAAAGAATATGAAAGAATTGGCGATGCATGTATACGACCTGATGGAGAACTCCACGGCGGCCAATGCGAAGGATGTGAAGTTGACGATAGTGGACAGTTTGAAGAACAATGACTTCCACTTCACCATAGAGGATAACGGCAAAGGTATGAGTCCGGAGTTCCTGGCCAAGGTGACGGACCCCTACACCACGAGCCGCACCACGCGCAAGGTGGGCTTGGGCCTGCCGCTGATAAAGATGAACACCGAGAAGTGCGGTGGCGGCATGAAGCTGACGAGTGAGGTGGGTGTGGGCACGCGACTGGAGTTCTGGTTCGAGCACAACAACTGGGACCGTCCGCCGATGGGCGACCTGCCCGGCACGCTGGTGATGCTGCTGTCGGCTCATGAGGACATACACTTCGTGATCAGCTACCGCACCGACGATGATGAGTTTGTGCTCGACACCGACGAGCTGAAGGAGGCGCTGGACGGCATGTCGATGAACGACATACACATCATCAACTACCTGAAGGAGATGATTGCTGAGAACCTGAAAGAGATAAAGGCTAATGAGTAAAGGTTACAGGTTACGGGTTACAGGTTACGGGTTAGAGGTTAGAGGTTACGGGTTAGAGGTTACGGGTTAGAGGTTACAGGTTACGGGTTAGAGGTTACAGGTTACGGGTTAGAGGTTACGGGTTAGAGGTTACGGATTAACAGTTGATTGAATGCGCAGGATAGGAGTTTTGAGCGACACGCACGGGTTTGTACCGAAGCAGGTCTATGAGTTCTTCAAGGACTGCGATGAGTTGTGGCATGCCGGTGACATAGGTCCAGGGGTGCTGGAGGAGTTGCGCGCCTGGAAGCCGGTGCGTGCCGTGTGGGGCAACTGCGACAGCTTCAGTCTGCACTATGAGCTTGAGGAGCGCGCCTTCTTCGAGGTTGAGGGGCAGCGAGTGTTGATGACGCACATAGGCGGTTGGCCGGGCCACTACCCCTACGAGCTGCGCCGGACGCTGGAGCTGGCGAAGCCCGACATCTTCGTCTGTGGCCACAGCCATATACTGAAGGTGATGTATGACAAGGACTACAACCTATTGCACATCAACCCCGGTGCCGCCGGACGGCAGGGGTTTCACAAGGTTGGCACATTGGTGCGCTTTGTGCTGAAGCCGGAGCCGGCAGAACTTGAGATAATGGATTTCCCTAAAATACCAAATGAATGAACGAGCCATCGATAGAGAAGATATTTTCATTGGAAGAGATTGACTATGCCCGCTTCTGGGGGCAGAACGACAAGCTGCTGGAGTTTGTGCGTCTGCTGTTCCCGAAGTTGAAGCTGATAGTGCGTGGCGACATGCTGAAAGCCATAGGCAGCGAAGAGGACATTGCCTGGTTCGACGGCAAGCTGCAGGCCATGATGACCTACTACGATAAGTTCGGCCGTCTGACCGAGAACGCCATCATGGGCATCATGGAAAATGGAGGTGGCAGCCCGGAGGCCGAGGTGAGCGACGAGGTGCTGGTGCACGGCCGCAACGGTCTGCTCATCAAGGCCCGCACTCCCAACCAGCAGCGGCTGGTGCGTTCGGTGTACGAGCACGATATGGTGTTCGCCATTGGCCCCGCCGGTACCGGCAAGACATACACGGCAGTGGCTCTTGCTGTGCGTGCATTGAAGAACAAGGAGATAAGGCGTATCATACTGACGCGCCCTGCGGTGGAAGCCGGTGAGAATCTTGGCTTCCTGCCAGGTGATCTGCGCGACAAGCTCGACCCCTATCTGCAGCCGCTCTACGACGCTCTGCGCGACATGATACCGCAGCAGAAGCTGCTGAGTTACTGGGAGGACAACACAATAGAGATAGCCCCGTTGGCTTTCATGCGCGGCCGCACGCTGGACAATGCTTTCGTCATCCTTGACGAGGCGCAGAACGCCACCAGCGCACAGCTCAAGATGTTCCTCACCCGTATGGGAAGGAATGCCAAGTTCGTAATCACCGGCGACCTCACGCAGGTCGACCTTCCGCGCCACCAGCAGAGCGGCCTGCTGCAAGCCACCCAGTTGCTGAAGGATGTGAAAGGCATCGACATTATCGAACTTGACAATTCCGACGTCATCCGTCACCGCCTTGTAACCGACATTATACGCGCTTATGACAACGTACCCAAACTGCAAGATTAACCTCGGTCTGCATGTAGTGGGCAAGCGGGCTGACGGCTACCACGATCTGGAGACCATTTTCCTGCCGGTGCTCAACCTATGCGACGAGTTGGAGATTGTGGAGAACGACACGTTACAGATGGTGCAGGAGGGTATTGTGCTCGACAATGCGCCGGAGGACAACCTCTGTACCCGTGCCTGGCGGTTGTTGCACGACGAGTTCAATATACCGCCGGTGAGCATTCGGCTAAAGAAGAACATACCTTTTGGTGCCGGTCTGGGCGGCGGCAGCAGCGACGCCGCATTCACCCTCAAGATGCTCAACGATATGTTTTCCCTTGGGCTGAATGATAATGCTTTAGAGCAGCGTGCTGCCCGACTTGGTGCCGACTGCGCTTTCTTCATCAGGAACAAAGCTGCCTACGCCACCGGTATCGGCGATGTGCTTGAGCCACTGGAGTTGGATATGACTGCCTACCGTATTGTGATTGAGATACCGGAAGGGGAACATGTGTCGACAAAGGAGGCCTATGGAGGCTTGAAGCGCGACCTCTTTGGCGAGCCGCGTCCCGACTTGCGCGAGGCGGTTAGGCGGCCGATAGGGGAGTGGCGACAGCTTATTGTCAACGACTTCGAGACATCTGTGTTCCCTGCCCATCCAGCCATAGCCGCACTTAAAGAAGATATGTACGTGCGCGGCGCACTCTACGCCAGCATGACCGGCAGCGGCGCCGCCGTCTTCGGCATCTTTGAGAAATAAATTTGGCTACATCAAATAATATTTGTATTTTTGCACCTCCAAATCAACATAAAAACAAAACAATAAAAGATATGGTAGACTATAAGAAAATCGGTCTCGTGAACACTCGCGAGATGTTCAAGAAAGCAGTCAACGGCGGCTATGCAATCCCCGCCTTCAACTTCAACAACATGGAGCAGATGCAGGCCATCATCCAGGCCGCCGTCGAGACCAAGAGTCCCGTTATACTGCAGGTCAGCAAGGGTGCCCGCGACTATGCCAATCCCACCCTCCTGCGCTATATGGCCGAAGGTGCCGTCGAGTATGCCAAGGAGCTGGGCTGCCCCAACCCCCAGATTGTCCTTCATCTCGACCACGGCGACAGTTTCGAGACCTGCAAGAGCTGCATAGACATGGGCTTCTCCAGCGTTATGTACGACGGCAGCGCCCTGCCCTATGAGGAGAACATCAAGATTTCCCGTCAGGTGGTGGAATATGCCCACAAGTACGACGTCACCGTCGAGTGCGAGCTCGGCGTGCTGGCCGGCGTCGAGGATGAGGTGGCATCCGAGGTGAGCCACTACACCAAGCCCGAAGAGGTGATCGACTTCGCCACCCGTACCGGCTGCGACTCGCTGGCTATCAGCATTGGTACCAGCCATGGCGCCTACAAATTCAAACCCGAGCAGTGCACCGTCGACCCGCAGACCGGCCGTCTCGTACCTCCTCCCCTGGCTTTCGACGTCCTCGAAGCTGTCGAGAAGAAGCTCCCCGGCTTCCCCATCGTGCTCCATGGTTCCAGCTCGGTACCGCAGGACGAGGTGGACATCATCAATGCCAACGGTGGCGCCCTGAAGGCTGCAGTGGGTATTCCCGAGGAGCAGCTGCGCAAAGCCGCCAAGAGTGCCGTCTGCAAGATCAATATCGACAGCGACAGTCGTCTGGCCATGACCGCCGCCATCCGTAAACACATGGCCGAGCACCCCGATCACTTCGACCCGCGCCAGTATCTCAAACCTGCCCGCGAGAGCATGAAGAAGATGTACATCCACAAGATTGTCAACGTCCTCGGTTCGAACGACAAGCTGTAATATGGCAAACACTCCGACACCCCACATCGGGGCAAAACTGGGCGAGATTGCCGAGACCGTCATCATGGCGGGCGATCCGTTGCGCGTGAAGTTCATGGCCGAGACCTATCTTAAGGATGCCGTCATGTTCAACCAGGTGCGTGGCATGCTGGGTTACACGGGTACTTACCAAGGTCGGCGTCTCAGCGTGATGGGACATGGCATGGGAGGTCCCTCGATAGGCATCTATACCTATGAGCTGTACAACTTCTACGATGTACGGACCATCATCCGTGTGGGATCGGCGGGCTCGATTCAAGAGGACCTACATGTGGGTGACCTCGTGGTGGCCACCGGAGCATGCACCAACTCCAACTACGGTGCCCAATACGAGCTACCCGGCACCTACTCACCCATAGCCGACTTCGACCTGGCCCGCAAAGCCGTCGAGGCCTGTGAGCGCATGGGCTACCGTCACCGCGTGGGCAATGTGCTCTCGTCCGACACCTTCTATGGGGAGAACAGCCACATTGACCGTTGGCAGAAGATGGGGGTACTGGCCGTGGAGATGGAGATAGCACAGCTCTACATGAATGCGGCGCGAGCGGGCAGAAGAGCCTTGGGCATCTGCACCATCAGCGACCACATTATCACAGGAGAAGCCACTACCGCCGAAGAACGCCAGACCACCTTCACAAAGATGATGGATGTAGCATTCGCCATCGCTGACTAATCCTACTGGATATAAAGGACAGGGGCCGCGATTAATCGCGGCCCCTGTTGTTTTCAATCGTTTACGATGACAAATGGCAGTCGGGCTTGGAGGCCTTCGCTTTGGCTGACAAACATCACATCCTGCTCGAGACGTGAGAGGACTTTCTGCTGTTTCCCTAACAATTTCCATTGTATGGCCATCCGCATCTTGGCCAGCAACGTGAGGTCTTCTTCGTTCTGACTGTCGCCAAAGAGTTCGGTGAGTTGTGTCCAAGTGTCCTTCTCCTCGGGGTACTCCTTGACTTTAAAGCTGCTAATATTGGCACGTTCGGCGGCGATACTGAGGGCAAGATCCATACCACCCAAGGTGTCGACCAGTCCGATGCCAATAGCATCGGCGCCCGTCCATACCCTACCACGAGCAATCTGGTGCACTTCATCAAAGTTCATGTGGCGACCTTCGGCGACACGTCCCACAAAGATCTTATAGAAATCCTCCACATTGCGTGTCCACAACGCCATAGCGGTAGGCGACAGCGGGCGGTAGATACTGAGGCCGTTGGCATTGCGATTGGTGCTCACAGTATCGGTATTCAGTCCCAACTTCTGATGCATCAGCTTGCCGATGTTGGGCACAGTGCCGAATACGCCGATGGAGCCGGTGATGGTGGTGGGTTGTGCCACAATGACATCGGCCATACACGACATCTCGTAACCAGCCGACGCTGCGAGATCGCCCATGCTGACAATGACGGGCTTTTTCTCGCGGGCGGCAATGACAGCATGGGTCATGCTTTCGCTGGCCGTGGCTTGACCGCCGGGCGAGTTGACGCGGAGAACTATGGCTTTCACATCATCGTCTTCGGAGGCCTGCTTGAGTGCCTTGACGATATCGTCGCCAAAGACCCCCATGTCGAAACCGTGAGATGAACCATCCATTACATTGCCCTCGGCATAGATAACGGCGATGGCGTCCTTAGCCTTATTGGGAGCCCCCTTGACATTGACGGCATATTTCTCCAGCGGAAGCAGTTGCTTGCCATCATAACGTTCTTTAAGCATAAGTTTTACGTCCTCTTCAAAGCAGAGACTGTCTACTAGCTGCGATGTCTTGGCATCATCGGCCATGAAACCACTCAGTTCATCGGCAATACTATTCACCTTGGCCACATCCATCCCACGACTTTCGGCAATAGCAGCGGTGGCAGTGTGCCAGATACTGGCGATATAAGCGCGAATCTGCTCACGGTTAGCATCACTCATATGGTTGAGGGTGTAGACCTCGCCGGCACTCTTGTAAGAACAGCTCTCAGGACGGATGAGTTGCATCTCAACGCCCAATTTATCAAGGAGATCCTTATAATACATTACTTCGGCTCCCATACCACGGAAGTCGACCATACCACTAGGATGCAGACAAATACAGTCGGCCAATGAGGCAATATAATAACCACCCTGGGAGTAGCTTGTAGCGTAAGCCACAACGGGCTTTCCACTCTCACGGAAGTCGGCCAGTGCGTCGCGCAGTTCGGTGCCCGATCCCCATGAAAGAATAGGAATATCGGTGTCTTTAAAGAAGATACCCACAATCTTGTCATCGTTAGCAGCGGTACGGATGGCATTCACTGCATCGATGAGGCCGACAGTCTTCGTATTGCTGAAGGCAGACTGCAGACCACTCGCGGTTCTGTCACCCATCACCGTACCCAAGTCAACCGTTAAAAAACTACCTTTCTTGACCACCACGGCGCTCTCGGAGTCCATCCGACTAAGGGAGACCATCATGAAAATCATTGAAATGAACATCACCAGTCCACTAAGGACTGACACGATCACCACACCCACTGCCGAAGCGAGCATGGTCATACCAAAACTAAGAGGTTTTCTTTCCATATTATTCTATGCCTTTTAATGTTAGACTGATTCTATGACGACGCAAATCGACCTCGAGCACCTTGACCTTGAGATGCTGGTGCAGGTGAACCACCTCAGAGGGGTCGTTGACACGCCGATTGGCCATCTGGCTGATGTGCACCAAGCCGTCTTGATGGACACCGATATCGACAAAAGCGCCAAAAGCGGTGATATTGGTAACAATACCTGGCAGCACCATGCCCTCCTTCACATCTTCGATGCGAGTGACATTCTTGTCGAACTCAAAGACCTCGAACCTGGCACGTGGATCCAGTCCCGGCTTCTCCAGTTCCTTCATGATATCTTGGAGGGTGGGGAGACCGCAATCCTCATTGACAAAATCGGAGAGAATTATACGAGAGCGCAGTTCCTTGTCTTTCATCAGGGTCTGTACATCAGCGCCCACGCTGGCGGCCATCTTCTCCACCAAAGCGTAGCGTTCGGGATGGACGGCACTGCGATCGAGGGGATTATTGGATTCGCGTACACGAAGGAAACCGGCACACTGTTCGAAGGCCTTGTCGCCAAGTCCCTTGACCTCATGCAATGCCTGTCGTGAAACAAAAGCCCCGTTGTGGTTACGATGCGATACGATCTTGTCAGCCAGGGCAGGTCCGATACCGCTGACATAACTAAGCAACTCACGACTGGCGGTATTGAGTTCAACCCCCACCGAGTTGACACACGACACCACGGTGTCGGCCAGGCTCTCGGCCAACATCTTCTGGTCCACGTCGTGCTGATACTGTCCCACGCCGATGCTCTTAGGGTCAATCTTGACCAGTTCGCTGAGGGGATCCATCAAGCGACGGCCTATGGAGACGGCACCGCGGACGGTGACATCATAATCGGGGAACTCGCGACGAGCCACATCACTGGCACTATAGACCGATGCACCGGCCTCGCTGACGCTGACAGCGATGACCTTGCGGTTGAAATGACACCGCTGCACCACCTCCTCGGTTTCCCGTCCAGCAGTACCGTTACCGATGGCGATAGCCTCGATCTGAAAGGCCTCGACCAATGCCTCGAGCTTGGCCACGGCGGCACGTTCCTCACGAACCGAGGTAAAGGGGTAGATGGTCTCGTTGTGAAGCAGCTGTCCCTGCGCGTCGAGGCAGACCACCTTACAACCCGTGCGGAAGCCGGGGTCGATGGCCAACGTGCGCTTCTGCCCCATGGGGGCTGCAAGCAGCAGTTGTCGAAGGTTTTCAGCGAAGACACGTATGGCCTCACGGTCGGCACGTTCCTTCAACTGGTTACGAAACTCTGTCTCGATAGAGGGCTCGATCAGGCGCTTGTAACTGTCGGCGGTAGCCTGTTGGAGTTGGTCGTTGACAGCTGACTGTGGGCTGTGGGTAGTGGGTTGAATTTTGGCGATGATGTCGTCGCTGCTATCGGGACGCACATGCACCTTGAGCACACCGGCCTCCTCGCCTCGGAAGAGAGCCAGGATGCGATGTGACGGGGCCTTGGAGGCAGGCTCCTTCCAGTCGAGCCACGACTCGAACTTGGCCACCCGTTCGTCGTCCTCCTTCACTCCACGTGCCAGACCCGATGAGAGCATCGCACGCCGGTTGAAAACATTACGTACACGGTTACGCGTCCCGGCGTCCTCACTGATACGCTCGGCGATGATGTCGCGTGCACCCTGCAAGTCCTCGTCGGAGGCATCGGAAGGCACCGTACCACGCATGATACTATCCGCCAGCGGCTCCAGGCCTTTCTCAATGGCCACGGTGGCACGTGTGCGGCGTTTGGGACGATACGGCAGGTAGAGATCCTCAAGGTCGGTCATCGACTCGGCAGCTTCGATGCGCTGCCGCAACTCGGGAGTGAGCTTACCCTGCTCATCGATGCTCGAAAGGATGGCCTCACGGCGTTTGTCCAGCTCCTTGAGACGGAGCAGCAGGTCGCGTATGGCAGCAATCTGTACCTCGTTGAGCGAACCGGTAGCCTCCTTGCGGTAACGCGCGATGAACGGCACCGTGGCACCCGATTCGAGCAATTCTATCGTTTTCTCAACCTGCCTGACATTGAGTTCCAGACGGTTGGCGATTACAGTGGCATAATTCATGACTGCAAATATACGAAAAAAAGTGGAAGGCTGGTTTCAGCCTTCCACTTTTTTCATGTCGGGGAGCAATGACTTACTCCTTGACAAACTTCTGCATACCCACGCCGTTGTCGGAGACCACGCGGAGCATGTAGACGCCGGAGGCCAGACCGCTGACGTTGATGGTCTGGGTGGCGCCGAGGCTCATCACGGTACGACCGGCCACATCGATGACGTTGACCTCGCGGAGGGCTTCGCTGCTCTCGATGGTCAGGTACTCGGTGGCGGGGTTGGGATAGACGCTGAACTGGACATTGGCCACCTCGTCGATGCCGACGGTGTTGTGGCTGCCATCACCAGCGTTGGTGACATTCAGATAGTAGTCGAGCTGCGAGAAGGTCGGACCGTAAAATTGACCACTATTGCTGATGTACATTTCCTCGGACATGATCTGGCCATCGGCGTTGCTCAGCCAGATACCGGCGGGAGCACTCTCGGTGGCATAGGCCCAGCCGTCGCCATAGGCGTCGACCAGACGAAGGATGTAGAGGCCGGCAGCATCGGGGCTGAAGGTGGTCTCGTGGTAGCGGGCGGGCTTCAACTGTGACACGTTCTGGGGGTTACCAGGCAGGTCGCTCCAGGGGCCTTCAGCCCATACGGTCGAGCAGTTGGCCATGTTGACAAACTGGATCTGAGCCTCGCTGCCCCAGTGGTCGATACCATAGCGGAGCGTGAAGGGACCGGCGGCGGTGTAGATGTTGAAGTCGGCGAAGGTGACGCTCACGGGGTCGGAGTTGACATCAACGACCTGGCCCATGTTGTTGACGCAGCTGCTCAGGCTGACGGTCTTGGTGGTGGTGCACTGCTGCACGTCGGCACCGGAGACATTGATGGTGTGAACGGGCAGGTGGATGGTGTCAGCCTGGAACATGGGGATGAGCTTGCTGGCCGTGAAAGCGGAACCGTCATTGTCGAAGGTGAAGCTGCTCAGGGTCTGCTCGGTGGTGTTGAAGACCGTCACGTAGGGCTGATACGAAAGGCTGCAGTCCTCGTTCTCGATACTCAGATTGGCCAGCATGGGAACCTCAGTGGGGATGATGGCCTTGGTGCCGGTGATAATCTCCTGGTGACCTTCGGCCACAAAGACCACAAAGTCGATGTCGTCGATGGTGGGAATGGCCACCGAGCCGATAGCCTCGGGCACATCGTAGACGATGGTGGTGTCGATGAAGGTACCCTGGGTGGCGGGGATGGGCACACCCCAGGTGCCGGTCAGCATCTCGCGCAGCATATGCATATGGCGGTACTGGCTGCCGACCATCATCTCGGGATAGTTGGCCTGACCACCGCTCTGCTGGCCGAGCACATTGTTCTGCAGCACGGCGATGTTGAGGTAATTGGTCTCAACCGTCGAATTGCCGGTGTAGTAAATCTCGATGTGCAAAGTAATCTGGCGATTGGCGGCGTTGGGATAGGCCACGGCGGCCACGTTGACCGGCGACACCTCGTTCATAATCATTTGAGCGGCAGGCAAGAAATCACCACGACCGAGAGCCGTTCCGCTACCGAAGTTGTGACGGTTGACCGTACCGGCGGGGTAGCCGTCGGGGTTGGCCTGGGTGTCATAGGCCTCACCAGCCTCGGTGTTGTAGGGCGAACCCTGCGAGAAGTAACCGGCGTGGACGTTGATACCAGCCACCTTGTCAGGGTACTGGCTGATAATCTCGTTGACCACCTTGTGGCCGGCGGGGCACCACTGGCAGTAGATACCGGTGAGCTCCTCGATGACGACTTTGCGGTTCTGCGGGGTCGTGGGGACGATGGTCTGGGCCATCATGGTTCCGACGGCGAGAAGCGCGGCAAAAAGCATAAATACTTTCTTCATAATGTGGATTGTTTAATTTGTAATTGAATATCGGTTTTCTATTATCTTATTACATTCTTTTAGGCCCACAACCGTGTGTGCTCCAACCATCTATACGATTGCACCACAGTGGTGGCCATCTGCAAATATACATATTTTTTTCAATCCCGATACGTTTTTTTCAAAAATTGGAGATTTTTAACACAGCCTGACAATCACCCTTGGTACCCCTCAGGCTGCTATCAACGCCCTGACTGCTGGCTGAATGCTGGCTGAAAACTGGGGGTTTTCAGCAAGGTTCCAGCAAGGTATCAGCCAGAAATCAGCGTATATTATTGGCGAACAGACCATTAGGGTGTACTAGTTCCACATTAAACACTCACTGTCAACCGTTTAGATGTAAAAAGAGGGGCGAAGAATGGGTCTTTTTAAGACTTTTTAAGGGTGTTGATTACTTTTTTGCAATATAAATACAATAAAAAGCAAGCCCCCTCGTTATGCGATAAAATTTTTTGACACAAAAGGCAATGAAACGCATTCTCACATTAGTCCTGCTGCTGCTCGCCTGCAGCACCCTGTCGGCCCAACAGGTGGCCTCGCGCGCCAAAGCGATGCGCATGATGACCTTCAGCCGTCCCGAATATCAGATCAAGGACTTGAAAGTCTACACCGATACGATGACCATCTACTCGCTGTCGCGCGCCGTGATCTACCCCTTCGGCGAATGGACGTCGGTGGAGCAGTACATCACCGACAACCAGCTGCACTGGTACCGCGAACAGAACTACCGCCACTACTACGACTCGATGGAGGTCAGCGTCAACCGAATGCGTCGCGTCGACGACAGCTATATCGACCTCTACTATAGCATCTGGACCAAACAGGTGGAAATACTGGGCGGCTATATCGCCGATCCCGAGATCAAACTCGACAACGGATTGCACGTGGGAGTGTCGAAGGATGAGGTGTTCGACATCTTCTTCAAGCGCTACCCGCGTTCCTACACCTCCGACATCGCCGTGCTGAAAGTGGTCAGCGGTGCCGGCGAGGTGGCCGAAATCTACACCTTCAAAGGCCAGAAACTCCGCCACATCAAAATCGAGACGGCGTATAAGTATTACTAGTGGATAGTGGGTAGTGGATAGTGGGTAGCACACGAACTGAGCAGAAGTATGGCTGTTAGAAACTACAGAGAACTCATTGTCTGGCAGAAGTCCATGGCAGTCATCAAACAGATATACTCTTTGGTCAAGCGATTGCCCAAAGAGGAACTTTTTGCGTTATCCGACCAGATGCGGCGTTGCTCCATCTCCATCGCATCAAATATTGCCGAAGGCCAACAACGAGGAAGCGGAGCCGAATTCACACGGTTTATCACCTATGCACAAGGCTCACGTGCTGAACTGGAAACCCAGTTACTGGCGAGCGTCACTATCGGGTATCTGAACGAGAATGAGATATCAGAGACCATGACTCTCTTGGAAGAAATAAACAAGATGCTTTCTTCCATACAAAAGAATTTACCTAAATAACCGATTAATTGTTCTCTGATGCTACCCACTACCCACTACCCACTACCCACTAGAAAAAAGAGCACCGCTCTTTTTTTCGGTTCCTTTAATCCGATACACGTCGGGCACCTCATCATCGCCAATACCATGCTACAACAGGAAGGCGTCGATGAGGTGTGGTTTGTTGTCTCGCCGCAAAACCCCTTGAAGGAGCGCGCTTCGCTGCTGGCCGACCACCATCGGATGCAGATGGTGCGCCGCGCCATCGACGACAACTACAACCTACATGCCTGCGATATCGAGATGCACCTGCCGGTGCCGAGCTACACGGTGGTCACCCTCGCGGCCCTGGGCGAGAAGTACCCCGACCGCGAGTTCTGCCTCATCATGGGGAGCGACAACCTAGCCAACCTACACCGTTGGCGCAACTACGAATACATCCTCGGAAACTACCACATCTACGTCTACCCTCGCCCGGGATCGGAACACTGCAGCCTTCGCGAGCACCCCGCGGTGACGATGGTCGAGGTGCCGATGATGGACATTTCGTCCAGCTACATCCGCGCCCAAGTTGCCGCCGGCAAAGACGTGCGGTATCTGCTCACCGATCCTGTGTATCGCTACCTGACCGAGATGCACTTTTATGAATGATGAGTTTGACAAAGAATAACAACCATTAAGGTGAAAAAGACAATAAAGATAATACTATGGGTGGTGGGCATCGTAACGGCGGTGCTGCTGGTGGTGTCGGTAGCGGCCGGTCCCATAGCCAAAGGATACCTGAACCATCATAGCCAAAAGCTCATCGGCCAGCGTGCCGAAGTGGGACATGTGGGGCTCAACCTCTTCACCGGTCGTCTGAAGGTTCACGACCTGGAGGTCTACGAAGATGACAGCCAGACTCTCTATGCCGGCTTCGATACCCTCGACCTTCGTCTGCACTTGCTGCAACTGCCTTTCCGCACGGTCAACCTGCGACACCTCACCCTCAGCGGGCTGCACGCCAACATACTGCAGGATGGTGAACGCTTCAACTTCAGTTCAATCATTGACCACTTCGCATCCGATGACGATGATAAGGACACCACTCCCAGCCGCTGGACATTTAAGTTCTACAACATCCACCTGGCTCACGCCAACCTGCACTACAGCGACCTGCGGGGCAACAAGGAGCTGAGCCTGCCCGATGTCAATCTACGCGTGCCGGGCTTCGTGCTTGGCGGAGACGAAGCCACCGAGGGTGGTCTCAATATCAACTTCGACAAAGGAGGCCACCTCAACGCCGATGCCAACTACGACGCCTCCACAAAACAGTATCGGGCCACCGTCGACCTCACCGGTTTCTCGCTTCACAACATAGAAGGGTACGTGCAGGACTACATCACCCTGGAAAGAATGGACGGTAATCTGGACGTGCACCTCACCGCCAATGGTAGCCATACCGAGTTGCTGAAGAGTCACATCGGTGCCACCCTGTCACTCAGCAATGTCGATCTGTGCGACAGCCAAAGCCAACTGGCCGGACTCACCGCTTTGAATGTCAAGGTAAAAAACATCAACATCGACCAAAACAGCTTCGATATCGCCGAGGTACACCTCGACGGTCTCACAGCCCAATACGAGCAATGGGATGGATACACCAACATCAGCCGTCTGATAAAGAAGTCAGAGACCTCCGATACTTCAGCAAACGCTGAAAGCGAAGAGAGTTCAGAGAAATCCGAGAAGAAGCCGATGCAGTTGCATGTAGGTAGTCTACTGGTTGAGAACTGTGCATTGACCTACACCGACAACACACTGCCCGACAAGTTCAGCTTTCCTGTGACCAACATCAAGGTCACTGCCAAAGACCTCTCCTTCGGAGGTGACAACAACGCGCAGTTGCGTGCCACTCTGCCTGGTGGTGGTTATCTGGTGGCTCGTTGGCAAGGTAATCTTGACCATTGGAAGCAGCACCAAGACCTCTTCCTTACCATCAAAGGGCTAGACCTCAAACAGCTCAGCCCATTGACAGTAGCCTATACCGGCCAACCCGTTGAGGATGGCATCTTCGGCCTCACATCGCACAACACTATCCAGAACAGCCTTCTCAATGGTCAAAACATCATCGACATTTACAATCCCGTGGTGGGTAAGAAACGCAAAGATGTCGATGCGCAGAAGAGCCTGCCGCTGAAGACTGCCCTTTATGTGCTCAAAGACAAGAACAACAAGATACAACTTGACGTACCTGTCAAAGGCAATATCGACAATCCTGAATTCAACTACATGAAGCTATTGTGGAAGACGTTGGGCAACTTGATTGTCAAGGTGGCCACCTCGCCGGCACGTGCCTTGGGGAACGCCCTCGGTATGGATGAGGCCGACCTGGAATTCATCGCCATCGACCCCACACAACACAGCCTCACGTCGGAACAATACCACACCCTGGGACAACTAGCCTCCATTGTCACGAGCGACAGTCTGATCCGTTTACAGCTCGAACTGCGGATGCCCGAGGCCACCAGCGACAAGGAGACTCGAAACTACGGGCGACTCAACGAACTGGTACGCCAATACTTGATGGATCAAGGTGTCAACGAAAGCCAGATTGACGTAACTACCGGGACTCCCACTTCCTCAAACAAAGAACGCACCGGTTACGCCGTCAGTTCGGAAATAATTATTGACGAGTAACACACAAGCACACAACATACACTATGGCAGACGATCTATTCAACGAACAACCGACTACAGCCGACTATAACGACGATAGTATAGTACACCTTGAAGACATGGAGCATATCCGGTTACGTCCGGGTATGTACATCGGCAAGCTGGGCGACGGTTCCAGTCATGACGACGGTATCTATGTACTTATCAAGGAGGTCATTGACAACTCAATCGACGAATTCACCTCCGGTTTTGGCAAGAAAATCGAAGTAAAGATCAACTTCGCCGAGCGCAAAGTGAGCATCCGCGACTATGGCCGCGGCATCCCCCTTGGCAAACTCGTCGAGGCAGTCAGTAAGCTCAACACCGGTGCAAAGTACGACAGCAAGGTATTCCAAAAGTCCGTCGGTCTCAACGGTGTGGGTACCAAGGCCGTCAACGCCCTCTCTTCCTTCTTCAGCGTACAAAGTTTCCGTGACGGCAAGACCCGACGCGCCGAATTCGCCGAAGGAAAACTGATGAACGACAGCGGCATCACCAGCGACAAAAGCACCGAGAGCGGTACACTGGTCGAGTTCGTCCCCGACGCCAAGCTCTTCGGCAACTACCATTTTATCAGCGAATATGTCGAGCGACGCATCTGGAACTACGCCTACCTCAACCGGGGTCTGACGATGTACTACAACGACCGGCGCTACTACTCCAAGAACGGGCTGCTCGACCTACTGGAGCACAACCTTCAGTCCGACCCGCTATACCCCATCATCCACATCAAAGAGGGCGACTTCGAGGCCGCATTCACCCACATTGCGGGTCAAAACAACGACTATTACTACAGCTTCGTCAACGGTCAACACACCACCGAAGGCGGCACCCATCAGAGCGCCTTCCGTGAGGCCTACGCCCGTGTGGTCAAAGACTTTATCAAGAAGGACTACTCGCCCGAGGTCATCCGCGGCGGCCTGGTCTGTGCCCTCTGCGTCCGCATCCAGGAGCCGGTCTTCGAGGCTCAGACCAAGACCAAGCTGGGGTCCACCCACCTCGAGCCCAACCGTGCCGATGGCAGCAACGATTCGCCCCTGCTCAAGACCTACGTTCTCGACATCCTCAAACGTCATCTGGACAACTATCTCCACATCCATGCCGACACCGCCGAGGCCCTGTTGGCCAAGATCAACGCCAACGAGAAGGAGCGCAAAGAGATTGCTGGCATCAAGAAGGTGGCCCGTGAAGCCGGCAAGAAGGCCAGCCTCAACAACCGAAAGCTGCGCGACTGCCACGTGCACTATAACACCAACCATGCCCGACGGCTCGAGAGCACCATCTTCATCACCGAGGGCGACTCGGCCTCCGGCTCCATCACCAAAAGCCGCGACGTGGACACCCAGGCCGTATTCAGCCTTCGCGGCAAACCCAAGAACACCTACTCCATCAGCAAAGTCGACGTATACAAAAACGAAGAGCTCAACCTGCTCCACAACGCTCTCGACATCGACGACTCGCTCGAGAACCTCCGCTACAACAATGTTGTCATCGCCACCGATGCCGATGTCGACGGTATGCACATACGCCTTTTGCTACTCACCTTCTTCCTCCGCTTCTATCCCGAGCTCATCTCCTCGGGCCACGTCTACATCCTCCAGACCCCCCTCTTCCGTGTACGCAACAAACAGAAGACCACCTACTGCTATACCGACGACGAACGCATAGCCGCCATCAAGGCCACTCCGTCGGCCGAAATCACCCGATTCAAAGGTCTTGGCGAAATCAGTCCGGACGAATTCAAGAACTTCATCGGCAAAGACATGCGCCTCGACCCCGTACTGCTCCATAAAGACTTTGACACCCAGAGCGTTCTCAGCTTCTACATGGGTGAAAACACCCTCGAACGACGCGAATTCATCATGCGTAACCTCCGCATCGAAGACGATGAGAGCATAGTGGTTGCATAAAAAAATTTGGTCATATTAATATTTATTACTAATATTGCACTCAAATTCATCTACTATGGCGACTACCAGAAAACACAAGAAAAACCTGATTGTCAGCTACAAAAACCTTCCTGACAACCTCAAAGAACTCTTCAAAGAAGCCTATCCGGACGGCTATGACAATTATATCACCAAGTTTGTCAAGCCCAACGGCGAAGCCATTTTTGTCGTCCCCTTCGAAACCGACGACACCGCCTACATGGTTAAATTCGACGTCAAAATCGACACCCTCGGCGAAGATCTCGACAAAGCCCTCTTCGACGATGACGGCGAGGACGAGAAGGAAGAAACCTTCGCCCCGTTGAGCGAAGCCCTCGAGAAAGAGGAAGCCAACCCCACCCACCGCGAACGCCACCTGCGTCACGGCGACTTCGAGGACACCCTCTCCGAAGAGAAGAAGCAGAAAGCCACCCTCGGCATCGACAAGGAAGGCCTCAAGGAAGCCCTCGGCGCCGACGACGAGGACGCCGAAGAGCTGGACAGCTACGAGCGTCTCGACGACGACGAACCCAGCGACGACGACTTCGAACCCTCCGACGAAGATCTGCGTGGTATCGAAGAGGAGTATCTCGACGCCGAAATCCCGCCCCTTGACGCCACCATCCCCGAGGAAGAAATGGTACCCCTGCCATCCGAGACCAAAAAACAACCCGCCAAACGCGGCCGAAAGAAGAAAGCCTAGCCAAAAATATTTCCCCCTTTCGCAGAAAAAATGTAACTTTGCACCTTGGTTTTTAACATTTGAAAAAACATAATAAAAACAATATCAATATGAAACGTACAGTAAAAATGATGTGCCTTGCCGCCCTGATGGTCGGTTTCGGCATGAGTGCTCAAGCCCAGTTCCGCCAGTCCGTCTTCATCGGAGGCAACCTCCCCGTGGGTGAATTCACCTCCGGTGTCAACATTTCGAGATATGCCCTCGGCAACCTCGTCAACCCCGCCGTCAACGTTCCCCTGGGCTACCAGGAGATTGCCAAAAGCGCCAAGCTCGGCGTCGGCGTCGGCTACCGCGCCAGCTACCGCTTCGATGTCGGAGTAGGCATGGTCGCCCCCTTCGCTCAGGCCGATATCTACTGGAACACCATCAGCGGCGATATCAGCGACGAGTACGACAAAGTCCGCGGCGATGTCCCCACCTATTTCAACCTGCCCATCCAGGTCGGTGTCTCCTACCTCTACGATGAACTCTGGAACGACATCACCCCCTACGGTGAATTCGCCATCGGCCCCGACATCCTCTTCATCACCTCCGAAGGCAACTGCCAGTACCGCGACGAGCTCAACAACGTACAGCACACCCTGAAATACAGCTACAAGCCCAGCACCGCCTTCTCCCTCTCCTTCGGTCTCGGCGCCTACTTTGGAAAACACGTCAGCGCTGGCCTCTACTACTACTTCATGGGCAACCACAACCTCGACTACGCCAAGGCCACTGCCAATGCCCTTTCGCAGCAGCCTGCTCCGCTGAGCGACTGGCCCGCCACCGCTACCTCCTACAGCGAGTACGACTACTACATGGACAACCCCGAGAAGCGCAGCGTCGGCACCTTTGCCCTCCGCATCGGTTTCCACTTCTAAACCGCAGCGCATAACAACCCCTGAAGGGGCGACGACTCGTTGAGCCGTCGCCCCTTCCTTGTTCATCCGCCCGACCACAAAATAGATCGCGCACGACCTATTTCCCATCACCCCCATCTCTGCACCGAAACAACACCGACCTTTCTCCGACTGCAGTCGGACTTGACTCGGACTTGACTCGGAGTTGACTCGGACTTGTGTCGGACATGATAGGGTGTACGCACTGAATTACAGGCACTTAAATACCACTTACCCAATAACAGTACTGACAATCAGTCACTTATGTCATCAACCCCATTCATCCGTCATCTGGCACTGCATCCGTCAAACCGACCGGGAGGTTGCGAAAAAGCATCTCCGACGACATCCCAATCGCCGCCACAAAACCCAAATAGGTCGTGCACGACCTATTTTTTTTCACCTCAAAAAAGAGATAATAATTGTCATATCTCTACAAATATAGGTACAAAAAAAAGACAGGTCAATGACCTGTCTTTCGGACGTTATCTTTTCGCACCGATTCCTTGAAGATTTGGAAAAGCTGTGGGCGATGCGTGAGTGGATTCCAGACCCGACCCGACTTATTCCACCTCTACGAAAATGTTTTTCCCCCTTGGATTAATCATTGTACATTGTATTGTGGTGAGTCAATACATGCTACAACAAACTTTTTTACTAATCAAGAAAAAATCGTACCTTTGCAAATTGGTAATGAAATGAAATATACTCATAAAAGCAATAATATATGAAACGTGTATTTGTAATCCCTATTATTTTATTAGGTCTAATTTGCCTAAATGGATGTTCAAGCACTCCCCCAAAGGGGAAAACTCAATTTATGGGACTTAATGGAAAAGTCAAATCAATCACAGAGAGGACGTATCGAGTCGTTGATATGGATGGTGTACTTGCTCAGAGAGAAATGACCGAGGATGGCTACAAAGTGTGGAAGTTTGATACTATTGGAGATATTATAGAATCATACACTTGGGAATACGGTCAGGATTATCATATGGTTTTGACAAAGACGATACGTCAAAAAGACTCCGCAGGAAGGCTGATTGCGGAAAAACTGTATAATAGTAAGGGATTAGCACAGGAAACGGTTTGGGGTTATGATGAAGACGGAAATATCTCCATTGTTGATGAGAGTGATTATGACCAAAGCATTACTAAACACGTAACGTGTAACACTACGCTTACTGATAAAGGAAAGGTTGTCGAAGAAGTATCAATCTCAAAGGATAAAAAAGGGAATGTGTTAGAAGAATATAAGCGAGTCTCCAACATACAAGATTCAATGGTTGTTTTGCGTGTAACGTATGACAAGAATGGAGAAAAAGAAAGCGAAGAGCAATATGAGCATGATTCAAAGAATGTGATAAAGAAAGGCAAAGCAACATACAATGATGGCAGACGGATGGAATACAAGAATAATACATCAATACTTTATTTAGCAGACGGTTCCATTGGTTATAAGGTAAAGAGTCACTATAAAGATAATACTCAGACCATAACATATACTAATTACTACGAAAATGAGGTGTCCGTAAGAACTGTAACAGAATATCGGTATTATCCTCAAACCGAAATATGGTTAGAAGTTGAAAATGTCACGGATGATTATGATGATGGTGAAATAAAAAAGACTATCAAAACAACGCACAAATATCAATTTGACAATCAGGGGAATTGGATTGTTTGTATGATTTATACAAACAACAAACCTTCACATATCATATATCGAGACATTGAGTATTATTCACAAGGGTCAGAAGTACAAATCGAAAATGATGCTATTCCTACTATCACAGGGAATGGAAACCAATTAGAGTATAAGATATATGTGGATAAGAGTTTTAATAAGAATAGGACGGCATCTGCCTATGTAAAGAAGACTCCATTACACAAACTTATCTTAGACAGTAAAGGTGAGTTGTCATATAAAGACAAGCAGGAGTTTATGAGGCTTGTAATGTCTGATGCAAGCACATCTGCCTTAAATGATTACTTTGAGCCTATGTGGAAGAAGGATGTTAGTGATTGTATTATGGTTGATGCTGAATCAGATTTGGCTAAGTTGTATTATCTCCATGATATGAGAGGGTTTATAAGTTATAATAAACCGTATTACGATGATGCAAAAGCCGAATTAATTGGCACAGAGAAACGTATAATGCAGAGCGTTCAGATTATTGAAAACAAACAAAAAAAGTATTGATATGAAAAGGACACAGATTATTACAGTAATATCGTTGCTCTTATTAGTAACGTGTCTTGGATGTAAACACAGAGAAAGTGTTGACGAAAGAATCGCTCGTCAAGAACGAGAAGAACAATCTAATGAAACCATAAAAGAATTATATCGTACTCAAATTGAGGTATCACGTGCTGCTATTGATTCACTTGAACAAGGTCATAGAAAAGGTACAATTTCTGAAAGGGATTATCAACTAAATACTGCCATTCAGAAAAAAATGATAGAAGAATGGGAGAGCAGATACCGTTCTGTTGATTTGGATTAAAAGCTGTAAGGGGTATCAATTTCTAAACAGTAAGTACAATGTAAGATTATATAAAGAAAGCATATTTCTCAGCATGGTTCTTCAAAGACCTTGTTTTTGACAGAAACTTTTTATGCAGGTACTTTGCCTGAAAGCAAGCTTTCGTCAAGTACCCGCATAAAAAAAGCAGGACTTGACGTCCTGCTCACTTTTGATTTAGGTAGCGGGGGAAGGATTCGAACCGACGACCTCCGGGTTATGAGCCCGACGAGCTACCACTGCTCTACCCCGCACTCTCTTATTTCATTGCTGAAATCGAGTGCAAAGATACGAACATTTTTCCTTCCCGCCAAATTTTTCTTAATTTTTATTTATTAGTATTTGATTATACGGCGATTGTAGATACCCAAAGCGGTGCGGATCTGCACGGTGTAAGCACCACATGGTAGGTCGGCAAGCGAGATCTTGGCACTCCCTCCCATCACATTGGGATAGTTCTCGCGTAACACACTGCGTCCCATTACATCAAGGACGGTAATCTGTGCCTCATGTGTCATTCCCAGGTCGATGGTCAGCTCGCCGGTGGTAGGATTGGGCCACAGGGCGACGGCATCATCTTCCACCTCGGGCACTGCCACGTCATTGCTATCGCGCCAACGGGCGAAGAAGGTGACATTTTCGTGGAGTGCCAGTGTATCGCCCGGCTGGTAGATGGGTTCGCTGTTGCCATTGCGGCTACGACACCAACCGATAAAGCGATAGCCGTTGCGCACAAAGGAGCACTCGGGCAGCACCACGGGGTCGAGGCGGCAGAATTCCTGTGAAGTGGACTCACTGGTAATGCCACCGTAGCCCGACGAAAGGGTTAGCGTGTTGGAGGTAATAACCTGCAGATGGAGACGGATGATGGTGTTGAGGTGGCGCAAGAGGGTGTCGCAGCTGACGGTGGGAATAGCATGCTCGTAGAGGTGGTAATTCGCGTAGTTGCTACAGGTGGTGTCATAAAAATCAACGGTATCGAAATGCTCGGGGATGGGTTGTATGCCAAAGATGGCACCCTGGTCGAGGTTGAAAGTGTAGGTGGAATTGCCACCATAGCCACCGCTGCCGGGGGCAAGGTTGTTCATGGCGTAAAAGCCGTCACCATAGCCGCTCCAACCCCAGTTGAAGTGGTAGCAGGTGTCGAGGTCGGAGCCATCAAGTATAAAGGCATGACCACTTGAATAGTCGCTGCCACTGTAGTACATGGGACGTCCATTGGCTAATTCCTCGTCGATCATAGCCAACCAAACGCTGTCGGGGATGAAGGGGGTACCATCATAGCCGTTGCGCTGGTAGTACTGGAGGTCGGAGCTGTATTTGAAGTAGTCGCGGAAAGCATTCTCGGCGCAGGCGTCGGTCCAATAACCACAGGAGGAAAAGGCGCCGCTGGCTTGGGGGCTATACATCATGTCGACCGCCACACCACAGTGGTAGCTGATGGTGCTGACGGCACGGGTCTTCTCGTTGTTGGCCGAGGCCGACATTTGTGTAGGCATGTGTTCCCACATATAGGTGGTGTTCTCGAAGTCGGCCTCCAACAAGCCGTACGCAGCGGCATTGCCACGCGCCTCGTGAACGTAGCTGTGGCTTCCCGTTCCACATGAAGGATGGTTCCAGTACTTCATGATCTGTGCCATGGCCGTGGCCACGCATCCCACCACGGCGCGTTCGTGGTAGATAGTGTCGTAAGGGCACATGTTGTTGTAGGGTGCACCCTGGTCCCAACGGGTTCTGCAGAGGGCACTGACATTCTGCAGGCTGACCGGCTCAGGAGGCACCTCGCCATTCATCAGGGCACTCCATCTTGGGTTGGCAGGGGCATTATCCAAGGTAACGGCAAAGGCAATCTGCTCCTCGTAGGTGCCCAGCCAGTAGCTCAGTTCTGAGTGCAACCTTGTCGGGAAGGGGGCGTCGAAGGCATAGCCAAGCACTGGACGGACACGGTCGTCAGCGGCCACGATGACAAATCCTTCTGTTCCATTGGCAAAAACGTACATGTGCTGCAACTCGGCAAAGTCGTAGTGCTGCATTGTATCGACGGGCTTCACATCCAACGGGCGGTACGTGTTCCAGAAGGTTACGGCCACACGATGTGCCGTATTGACATCGACCGGTGCAGCCATGGCGGTGCCGCAGAGTATCACAGCCGCGACAACACACATCAGTTTCTTTTTCATTTTCCTAAACGGGTGTTACTTGTTGTTTCTAATTCCTTCGTTGAGCCAGTCAACGAACTTCTGGACATCACGGTCGTACTTGTAGTTCTGGGTCGTCAACACTTTGCCGTCGGCGTTGACGATGACGTAGTAAGGTTGGGCGTTCATGTTGAACTCTGTCTTCTGATAGTTGAGGTTCTTACGTCCTAGGGTCTTGAGGGTGTGACCTTTGTCATCGGTCACCCACTCGCTTTCCGGCAATTCAATGGTATTCTCGTCGGCATACAGCGAGCACATGATAAACTCGTCGTTGAGCAGACGTTTCACTTCGGGGTCGGTCCACACGTAGTGTTCCATCTCACGACAGTTGGCGCAGGTCTTACCGGTGAAGTCTATAAAGACAGGCTTACCTTGCTGACGAGCATAGGCCTTCGCCTCGTCAAGGTCGAAGAAGGCTTCAAAGCCCAGCGGCACATGCAACTTGTCGGCATACTTACGGTCGGCTGGTAGCTTACCCACTTGGATGGTGTTATTGCTGACAACAGGTGTGTTTTCCGACACAATACGTTCGATGTCGAACTCTTGACTCGACTGTGGCGGAAGGAAACCGCTAAGACCTTTGAGGGGAGCTCCCCAGAGGCCGGGAATCATCCATACCACAAAAGCGAGGTCGGCGATGGCCAGGAAGAGTCGCAGGGTGCCAATCTCTTTCACTTCGTCGTCACCTTTGAAACGCAGTTTCCCAAGCAGATAGAAGCCCAACATGCCAAAGATGACAATCCACAGGGCCAAGTAGATGTCACGCGGCAACAGCCCCCAGTTGCAATAGAGGTCAGCCATCTGGAGGAACTTGAGACCAAAGGCCAGTTCGAGGAATGCGAACGACACCTTGACGGTGTTGAGCCACGAACCGCTCTTCATATTCTTCAGTGCCTGTGGGAACATTGCCAACAGGGTGAACGGGGCAGCAAAGCCGATGCCAAAACCAAGCATGGTGACAAGCGATACCCAGCGGTCTGTACTCGACGTGGTAAGACCCACCAAGGCAGCACCCAGGATGGGGCCTGTACAACTGAACGAGACCAACACTGTGGTCAGAGCAATGAAGAAGGGAGCCAGCCAGCCGCCTTTGTCAGCCTGTTCGTCACTACTGTTAATCCACTTCTCCGGCATCTTAATCTCAAACAATCCAAAGAAACTCAGTGCAAATACGAAGAAGATAATGAAGAACAGCAGGTTGGGGATCCAGTGAGTGCCTATGAAGTAGAGTGCCTCAGGCCCAAATATCAAAGCCAGAACAGCACCCAAAACCGCAAATATAAAGACTATCGAGAAACCAAACATCCAAGCCTGACGACGGTTCTTGCGTTTGTCATCACCATTGTGCATGAAGAAGTTGACGGTCATCGGGATCATGGGGAAGACACAGGGGGTGAACATGGTCAGTATACCACCACCAATGGCCAGTAGGAAAATAACCAGCAGGTTCTGACCTTTACCTTCTTTCTCGACAGGAGTGCTGGCGGTAACGGTCTCAGCACTTGTGGATTCTTCCTTCACTTCCTCCGGGGTCTCTTCAACCACCTCGGCCACAGCAGTCTCTTCTGTTTTGTCAGCCACTACAGCACCCGGCACCTTGAACGAGAAGTCACGATCCTCGGGAGCAATACAACTGCCGTTATTGCACATCTGGTAACTGAGCACACCATTGACTGTAAATTCTTTAGTGCTCAATCGCTTCACCTTTTGGCGGAAAACGACCGTGCCGCTGAACGACTTGACAATGCAGTCGAACAGGGGATCCATCTCCTCATGAGGCTTAGGTTCCTGAACACCGCCAATCAATTCATAGTCTGAACTCTTGGTAAACTCAAAGACAATGGGCAGGGGACCGGCAGGATCAGTGTACTGAGAATAGAGATGCCAACCGTCGTCAATCCTTGCCGTGAACACCAACTCGGCCTCGTTGTCCGAGGTCTCTTTGACGCTGTAGCTCCACTTGGTGGGATCAAGTTGCTGGGCAAAAACCATATTACCCAGCAAGCCGATCAGACCTATCAAAAACAACTTCTTCATATCTTGACTTTTTTATTTCAGGTTAAACTTGATTTTCTTTTCACCACGCTGCGTTGTAACGCCCACCACATACATCCCTTTGGGCAGCTTGTTGATCATAATTTTCTGGTTGTTACGATAGTTGGTAACGGTCTTTACCACCTTGTCGGAACGGTTGGTGAAGGTGACCGTGGCCGACGGACTCTCGATGGAGATGGTGATATAGCCCTCATTCAGATGGGGATTGATACGCACACGCTCTTCTGCGACAGGCTGTTGGGTAGCAGGGGCATCGCTTTGATCAGTTTGGCTGGCATCAGGCACCGGAGCTGCCGTCTGGGGCGCCGGCATCACAAAGTTGCTCAGCTTGGCCACACCGCGACTGTCGCTCCCAAACCATACGTCACCCTGACGGCTGACGGCGACTTTGTAGATATTGCCAGCCGGCAGCTCGCTGTTCTTCGACGTGAAGGTCACCCAACGCGACTCACCGTCAAACACAGCTGCACCACCGCTGGTTGCTATCCATAGCATCCCGTCGGCATCAAAAACGATATCGTTGATCTGGTTGCTCGGCAACGGGCTGTTGGCAGTATTCCAGATGTGCCACTCCTCACCGTCGTAGCTGGCCAGACCGTTCAGCGTACCAAACCACTTGACATTGTTGACATCGATGGCCACCGCCGGCACGATATTGTCGGGCAAACCCGAGTTCTCGACCGTGTAACTCACCCAACGACGGTCATTGAAGACACTGACACCGGCATTGGTGGTGATCCATTTGCGGTTGGCGCGATCCACTGCCAGGTCGAGTACGAAGTCACTCAGCAGGCCGCAGTCCTCGGGAGTGTACTTCTCCCAGGTGTGGCCGTCGAAGCTGACCAGACCGCCAAGCGTCACACCAATCCAGAACACACCGTCCTTATCCTGCGTGATCTCCTTGATGAACTTCATCTTCAACCGGCGGGTCTCGGTGGCATACTCTGTCCAGTGCGTACCATCGAACTCGATGACGCCGTAGTCGTCCGTACCAATCCACACCACACCGCGCTTATCGACCATCAAGCAGTTGACCGACTGGTTCTTAAGCTTCTCGTTGAACATGGCGTAATCGAGCCACGAACCGCCATTCAGACGGCAGAGGCCCTGGTAGGTACCGACCCACACGCCCTTGTTGTCGGCCGCCAACGCCGAGACGTTGTTGCCGCCTATCTCGGAGTTCTTCGTATTGTAAATTGTCCATGTACCGTTCTGTGCCATCACCGAAGTGCCGACGCAAAGCAGCAAAAATGCCAAAAGTGTGCTATGTTTCATCATGTTTTATGTTTCTCTTTTTTAGCTGCAGGGAATAATATATTATTCAGTATCAGGCGGTAGCCAGCCGAATTGGGATAGAGCGACAGGTCGGTCGGAGGGTCTCCGATGAAGTGACGATAGTCCTCGGGGTCATGTCCGCCGAGGAAAGTCCAGGTACCCTTGCCGAATTCGCCGTGCAGGTAGCGTACTTCGCCAAGCTCCTTGTTCTCAGCCAGGATGACACAGCCGCTCTTGACCGTCTCGCGACGGAAGGCCGTGGTCTGCCCCATGAATCCATGTACCACCCGTGTGTGGTTCTGTGTGAGCATGGTGGGAATCCAATCCCACTTGGCTGAGAAATCGAAAAGCACGAAAAAGTCGGTCTTCTCGTTCACCAGCCGTTGCCGCTGCCGGTCATCGACGTCAATGGTAGATATCTCATATTCAGCCGGATTAATACTAATCCTGAAATCTTTAAAAGCCAAACATTTGCTGTAGTCCAACGAAGCCTGCGCGTTGGGCTGCATGGGGTCGCCGTCGAACATCACATCACAGATGTCGACACCCTCGGCTGCCAAAGCGACATCGTAGCTGTCGGGCGCCGAACACATGGCGAACAGGAAGCCTCCTCCCACGACAAAGTCCCTGATTTTGTGTACCACAGCCAGCTTCAACTGGCTCACTTTGCTGTACCCCAACTTGGCAGCCATGGCCTCTTGCAGGCGCACATCCTCGATATACCACTGCTGCGAACGGTAGTTGGCCCAGAACTTGCCATACTGTCCCGTAAAATCCTCATGATGAAGATGTAGCCAATCGTAACTCGGCAGCACACCCGCCATCACCTCTTCGTCGTAGACCACGTCGTAAGGTATCTCGGCATAGGTGAGCACCAGCGTGACAGCGTCGTCCCACGGCAACTTGTTTTTGGGCGAATAGACGGCAATCCGGGGTGCCTTCTGCAGTTTGACGGCATCCATATTGACGCTCGGATCGGCGATATAGCTCAGGATGGCGCTCGACTGTCCGTCGGCGATCACCTCACAGGTGACTCCCCTCAGACGGCATTCGCGCTCCACCGACTCGGCATACTTCGTCATGAAGGTGCCACCACGGTAGTTGAGCAGCCATGTCACCTCGGCTTCGCGCTGCAATGTCCAGTAGGCCACCCCGTAGGCTTTCAGGTGGTTCTTCTGCTCCTCATCCATCGGGATGAGAATATAATTCGCATACGCGTGCGCGAATAAAAAAAGGAAACAGAACATTACACTCACGCCCTTTAGCCGTGAGCACGACATGCCCATGTTCCATTTTTTAGCTTTCAATGCTACAATTTCAACTTTCGGTGCGGATAGGGGGGCTCGAACCCCCACTCCTCTCGGAACAAGATCCTAAGTCTTGCGCGGCTACCAATTACGCCATATCCGCAGATGTCTAGCACATCGCACTGTATTACAACCTATTGCCTTCCTATCGGCATACTGCTCGCATGTGCAAAACGGATGCAAAAATACGACTTTTTTTCCATTCCGCTTGTCAATTTTAGCCTTTTTAAGATTATTTTACCTCGCCCATACTCAATCATGACTAATAATCAACCACTTACATCGAGTTCACGAAAACGCGTCAAAAAAAGGAAAAAACCTCAAAAAACGGCCCAAAAAGTCAATTTATAACCGCCTATAAGTCAGGACTTAGTAGCTACCATCTCCTACTCAACTCCTACTCTTCTCCTACCCATCTCCTAGTCATCAATTACAAGAGTAGGAGTTGATCAGTGGTTGATATGTAGAACAGTAGTTTTTCGTATGTAATAGATGGAACCCATACGCCCGGAATGGTCGAGTTTTTTAGGGGCCAATATACTAAACATGCAGTTTTTGAGTTATTAGCATCAAAAAGGAATCCATGAAAAAAACCGCAAGTGTCAAATACCTGATATTATTTTTTGCCATCGCTGTCAGTCAAAATGCTGCCAGCCAAAACTTTACCGACGTCAAGAAGTCGATATCCTTGACTCCGGCCCACTCGGTGTTCCGTCAGGTCGACACGACGATACACCCGATGTTAAACAAGGGGCATTACACCTTTGCCACAGTCATCGACGGCGACACCATCCCGCTCTACTACATCAAGGAGATCAAGGTCTATTCCGACGGTATGCTACTGACACCCAAAGAAATCCGTCAAAACCAGAAGCTTATCCGCAATGTCAAACTGATGCGTCCCTACGCACTTGAAGGCAAACGGCGCCTCGACGAGCTCGAAATCCAGATTGCCGCCCTGCCGCGCAAGGACCGTAAGAAGGCCATCAAAGATGCTGAAGCCCAGCTGCTTCACGACTATAAAGGCGAACTCTCCAACTATACCTTCTCGCAGGGCCTCGTGCTCATCAAGCTAATCGACCGCGAGACCAACCGCACCGCCTACAAAATCGTCGGCGAACTGCGCGGTTCGCTGCGGGCCGGCCTCTATCAGACGCTGGCTAAACTATTCGGTTACAACCTTAAAGACAGCTTCGACCCGAAGCATGACAAGAAGGACGACCTGATTGACCGCATCTGTCTTTCGATCGACCGGGAACAACTCTAAGAAGTATGAAAGGCTATTGTTTCTTATCTGCCGTGCCCATGCGGGCCGAAGCCAGCGACCGCAGTGAGATGGTCAACCAGCTGCTGCTCGGCGATACCGTGGAAATCATTGAACATCAGGACCGTTGGAGCCTTGTACAATGTACCTACGACGGCTATCGCGGGTGGGTTGACAACAAGCAATTCGTACCCTTCGACAGCGCTGCCGACCTGGCCGAGCGGCTTTTCCTGAACACCCCCTACCTCTGGGGCGGACGCTCCACCGGCGGCATCGACTGTTCGGGTCTTACACAGGTCTGTTTCAAGGCCTTGGATATCTGGCTGCCACGCGACGCATTGCAACAGGTCACCTGTGGCGTGGAGGTCTGCATCTGCGACCTGCAGCGCGACGACCTGGCCTTTTTCCAAAACAAAGAGGGGCGTATCGTCCACGTAGGCATCTGCATGGGCAACGGACATATCATCCACTCGTCGGGCCAAGTCCGCATTGATGTGCTTGATTCCAAGGGCATTTACAACGAAAAAACGCATGAGTATTCCCATGCGTTACATTCCATTCGAAGGGTGCGCGGCTAGGCTACGGCTCTCCTTCGCAGTTCCACCTCGGGGGCAGGGTAGTTGACCGTGCGCCCAACCAGCTGGCATACATAGTTTTTCGTACGCCCGTAGAGGGTGCAGAGGGCATTATTGCCTGAAGCTGCCTGCCGACGATGGGTCTCTGTGGCCGACTGATCTACAACATCTTCTATCAGAGTGCGATGGGTGATGCGACGGTACATGCCGCCACCGCTGTAGACCAACGTGCAGACATCGTCGGGAGTGATGAGGTTACGACGGTGCTCGAGTGCGGCATGATTGGCGTTGACGCGGCCTTCATGCAGCAGTCTGTCGAACGATACCGCCGCCTCAACCGGATCGATCGAGAGCAAATATTCAAGTGTATCTATCTGTGGCAGAATGAGACGGAAGCGACTGTAGAGCTCTTCGTCCTCGAGAAACAGCAGGCGAACCTTCGCCTTGACGAGGCATTCGGTATACTCCTCGGCGCTCAAACCCTTGCATAAGGGCAGCAAAATGCCGCCAGCCTGCATGACTGCCATGTCGACGACGTTCCATTCGGGTCGGTTTTCAGCCACAATACCCACAGCTTCACCGCGTTTCAGTCCACGCAGCATGAGGGCGTGACTGATGGCATCGACTTGTTTACGGTACATATCAATGCCCAACTCATCCTCGCCGTAGCGGAAACAGGGGCGACGACGGCCGTGATTGGAGCGTATGTCGAGAATATCGAACAGGCGCAAAGGGGATTCTATATTATTCATAAGCGCAGTTTTTATCGTTTTCAAGTGCAAAATTAGCACCATTTTTCGTCCCGTAAAAACAAAAGGTATGGTGGGGTTGCCAAAGTGATAAAAAACGGGTACTTGGGGCCTAAACTGGCTGTTTCAGGGACAAAATCACCCGAAAATCGGCTCATCACACTGACAAAAAGACGACCTTTTCGTCATTTCCAGTACCCCGAAAACCTCCAAATAATCGTTTTTGAAGAACGAATTCCAAAGTCAAAGAAAAGCACTCGGAACCACTTTTTTGTTTCTATGTCGCGAAAAATGTGTAATTTTGCACTTTATTTCAGCAAATAAAACACCCATTCCAATATGGCAGAACTAACTGAGCAAGAACAAATACGCCGCAACTCGCTGGCCGAATTGAAGAAACTGGGTATCAATCCCTACCCCGCCGCCCTCTACGAGGTGAACTGCAACAGCGCGGAGATACTGGAGAAATACCCGCAAGACAACACCCTCTATCAGAATGTGAGCATCGCCGGCCGCATCATGAGCCGCCGCATCATGGGCGCTGCCTCGTTTGTCGAACTGCAAGACGCGGCAGGTCGCATCCAGCTTTATATCAAACGCGACGAGATTTGTCCCGATGAAGACAAAACGCTCTACAACATTGTCTTCAAGCGTCTGCTCGACATCGGCGACATTATCGGCGTCACCGGCTACGTCTTCGTCACCCAGATGGGCGAGACATCCATCCACGTCAAGAGTCTTACGGTGCTCAGCAAGAGCCTACGCCCGCTACCCATCGTCAAGGAGAAAGACGGCGTGGTCTACGATGCCTTCAGCGATCCCGAACAGCGCTACCGCCAACGCTACGTCGACCTCATCGTCAACCCGCAGGTGAGAGACACCTTTGTCAAGCGTGCCCAGATCATCAACACCATGCGTCAGTACTTCAACGAGCAGGGTTACCTCGAGGTGGACACCCCCATCCTGCAGTCCATCCCCGGTGGTGCCGCCGCACGCCCCTTCATCACGCACCACAATGCCCTCGATATCGACCTCTATCTGCGCATCGCCAACGAGCTTTACCTCAAGCGTCTGATCGTGGGCGGCTTCAAAGGCGTCTACGAATTCGCCCGCGATTTCCGCAACGAGGGCATGGATCGCACCCACAACCCCGAGTTCACCTGCATGGAAATCTACGTGGCCTACAAGGACTACAACTGGATGATGCGCTTCGTGGAGACCATGCTCGAGCGCATCGCCATGACCTTGCACGGCACCACCGAGCTGAAAATGTGGGGCAACGACATCTCGTTCAAAGCCCCCTTCCGCAAGGCCCCGATGATCGACCTCATCAAAGAAGAGACCGGCATCGACATTACCGGCATGGACGAGGCGCAGCTGCGCCAGACCTGCGCCCAGCTCGGCGTCGAGGTGGACGACACCATGGGCAAAGGCAAGCTCATCGATGCCATATTCGGCGAGAAGTGCGAAAGCAAGCTTATCCAGCCCACCTTCGTCACCGACTACCCCATCGAGATGTCGCCCCTCTGCAAACGCCACCGCGACAACCCCGACCTCACCGAGCGTTTCGAACTCTTTGTCAACGGCAAGGAGCTGGCCAATGCCTACAGCGAGCTCAACGACCCCATCGATCAGCTGGAGCGTTTCCAGGAACAGCTGCGACTGAGCGAGAAAGGCGACGACGAGGCCATGTTCATCGACATGGACTTCGTGCGTGCCCTCGAATACGGTATGCCGCCCACCAGCGGCATGGGCATCGGCGTCGACCGACTGGTGATGATGATGACCGACGCGCAGAGCATCCAGGATGTGCTCCTCTTCCCGCAGATGAAACCCGAAGTGCACGAGAAGTCAAGCGAGGATGAGGGTGCCGACCTCACGGCCCATGGCGTCGACGAAGCCTGGGTACCCGTACTGCAGAAAGCCGGCATCAAAACCTATGAGCAACTGAAAGCCGCCAATCCCAACAAACTCTTCAACGACCTCGGCGGTCTGCGCAAAAAGATGAAACTCGACATCCCCGCCCTCAAGCGCGAGCAGTTCGACGCCTGGCTCAACGACTAGCACGCCGTTTCCGACGTTCAATCCCCGGCAGACGAAAACCATCACCGTCGACTGCCGGGGATTTTCTTCTTTGACGACCCTCCGTGCGCCGCCAAAACGTGTCCATTGCCCCCACCCGACCCCCTGTTTTCCTGTAGTCAACTAGCTCTGTTGTCCGCTTGTTGTCCGCTTGTTGTCCGGTTGTTGTCCGCTTTAAAAGCGGACAACAACCGGACAACAAGCGGACAACAAGCGGACAACAGAGGGAGTTGATAGGTAGTTGATAGCAGGTTGCCATATTTTTTTCTATTCCGTAGTGGCTGATATTCAACAGCAAATCATAAAAATGCAACAAAATGATTAAAAATTTAATCCAAAGCATACAATAAAGTATTTTCACCTCCGTTATTCTTTCGGATTAACTTTTTAATCGCACGATTATATCATAAATCCTATTAATATGGCACAAAAGCAGAAAGAATCCGCGAACACCCTGACCAAGGCCGAGGAGCAGGTGATGCAAGCCGTGTGGCAGTTGGGCGAGGGTTTCGCCGGCGAGATTGCCGAAACGGTGGCCGAGCCCAAGCCGGCCTACCGGACAGTACTGACCGAAATCCGTATCCTGGAGCAGAAAGGCTTTGTCGGTCACCGCAGCCTGGGCGGCAATAACCAGTACTATCCGTTGGTGAGCAAGGCCGACTACTCGGGCCGTCAGCTGAGCACGCTGATGAATGGCTACTTCGGTGGCAGTTACCGCCAGCTGGTATCCTTCTTCATGGCCGACAAGAACATCGGCCGTGAGGACCTCGACGCCCTGGCAAGCATCATCGAAGAGAAGAGAAAGGAGGTGCGGCAATGAGATACCTCCTGCTGGCCGCCGCGGCGACGGTCCTCTTTTTCGGTGCCTATTGGCTCATGATGCGTCGCGAGAAGCGCCACACGATGGTGCGCTACTACCTTGTCGGCACCCTGCTGTTGTCGCTGCTGCTGCCCGCCATCCACCTGCGATTGGCGGTGCCTCGGCACTATGTGGTGCGCGGTGAGGCCGCCATGCAGACCCCTGTGGTTCAACCCCTCGAGACGGATCTGGTGGCTGTCAACGCCGAATCCCCCATGCAAACGACGACCGTGCAGGAGGCTGGCGGCCTGCAAAGCCCCGGCATGAGCCGTCAAGAGCCCGTCACACCGCTGTGGCAGAGCGCGCTGCCGTGGGTGTGGCTGGGAGGATGCCTCGTGGCATTGGTGCTGTTGGCGGCACGTATGGCGAAGCTGCACCGCCGGATGCGCTCGCTCCCCTACCGCGAGGTGGACGGGATGCGCCTGACGCTGCTCGACGATGACACGACCGCTTTCTCGTTTGGCCGCCACATCGTGGTGGGTACCCAGGACTTTACCGAGGCCGAAGTGCAGCAGCTTGTGGGCCATGAGACGGTGCATGTGCGCCAGAGCCACACCGCCGACCTGCTGCTCGTCGAGCTGATGAAGGCGGTGCTGTGGTTCGACCCGTTCATATATCTTTATGCGCGCGAGCTCAAGCGCGTGCACGAATACATCGCTGACAGCGAGATGATGAGCGCCGACTACGCCGAGCTGTTCTACCACCAGGTGAGCGGTCACAGCTACAGTCCGTTGTGCAACACCTTCGACTACGGCATGGTGCACCAGCGCATCGCCATGATGGCGCAACGGCGTACGGCGCACGGCTGGCTGAAACCCCTGGTGTTGGTGCCGTTGGCGGCGCTGGTGCTGGTGGCAGGCTGTGTCCCGAAAGGTACCTTTGACGGCTCATACAAGGTGGATCGCATGACCCTCATGTCCGACAACCCCGCCGAACCCGACCTGTTGTGCACGGAATTCATGGGCCTTGAGGATCTTCTCTTTTGCTTTCAGCGCAACGGTCAGATGGAACTCCGCGACCTTGAGGGTTACGGTCACACCCAGCACTTCACCTACACCGTCGACAACGAGGGGATGCACCTGTACGACAGCACGGGAAATCCATGGATGGACCTGGCCATAGAGACGCTCCATTGCGACGGTGACAGCATCGTGCTGCGCTTCATAGACCCCGACCCCCTCGAGGGTCTGGGCAAGATGCTGCGCCACCTGCCACCCTATCGCTACCGCATTGACACCGTCGAAGTATCGACCCCGGGTGGCATCGGCCCCGACGGCGTTCCGATTGAACTGAACGCTCACCTGGAGGTGGATACAACCTTCGCCCATATCACCGCGCCCTGTGAGTACGGGAAATGGTGCCACAACCGACTCTTGACTGTCTCTACCCGGGCGGGAAGTACAGGAGTGAGACAGTATATCGACACCGCTGGGAATAAAGTCGAGACCTTCTTCACCGGATGGGAGTTCCGTAGCGAGAGCCTTGACACCGATGCACGTGAACTCTACAGTTCCGACAGCTGGGATTGGGACATCCCCTACATGGAGGGCGACCGATTCATATTCGAAGTCGTGCTGAAGAAATAGCAACCCAACCCTCATTATAATCATGAAGCATACAGCGGTTTTGCTGCTGCTCCTCGGAGCGGCGATGGGCATGGGTCAGGCCCAAGTAGTCGACACAATTGCCATCGACAGCCTCTATATCCCCGAGTCGATGCGAATGCTCGAGGAGATGGAGGTCACCGCAGAGCGGCCCATCTACAGCGTTGACGGCGAGAAACAACTCTACAACGTCAGCGACGACCCCAGCGTGCAGACCGGCACCGCCAGCGACGCCCTGCAAAATGCCCCGGGTGTGGAGGTCGATGCCGAGGGCAACATCACCTTGCGCGGCAGTCAAAGCGTCGAGGTATGGCTCAACGACCGCCCCTCACACCTCAGCGGTGAGGCGTTGCGCCAGTACATAAAGACCCTGCCTGCAGGTGCCATCGAGTGCATTGAGGTCATCACAAACCCCTCGGCGCGATACGGAGGTGGCGGGCCCGTAGTGAATATTGTCACCCGTACCAAGGTGAAGCGCAACGAATTCCTCACCTTCGGCGCCAGCGGCAACGCACGACCTCAAATCTCACCCTGGGTGAGTTATGTCTACGGTGGCAAGAAGTTCTCGTTCAACATCTACGCCGAGTACGACTATTCGCACACTTGGACCGACCAGGCTGGCGCCAACACCATGTTCACCCCGGCGGGTGACACCAGCGCGGTGCGCAGCTACACTTCGCACAGTGACAACTACCGCCACGGTAGCTATCTGTGGCTCAGCGGCCACTATGACATCGACACCCAGCGCACCGTCAGTTTCTGGGGTGGCGCCTATCCCGGACTCACCATGGGGGACGGGCTGAGCGACTGCCAATGGCGCGAGCTCATCTACACGCCGAGCGACTACTCCTACCACACCACATCGAACTACCGCATGCCGAGCGGCGGCACCTTCGCCGGACTGGACTACACTCGCCGCATCAAGCCAAACGGCGAGAAACTGTGGCTACAGCTCGGTGCCAACACCTATTCCTACCACAACGAAAGTACACAGACTCGCACCTACAACACACTTGTGGGGAAAGATTTCACCCTGCGCGACCGCAACAACAGCAACAACGGTCTCAGCACTTCGGCCGAGTTGGGCTACACCCTGCCCTTCGGCCAGCAGTGGGAGTTGGAGGTGGGCATAGGCGGAGAACGTAAATTCCCCGGCAACGAGGTCTCCAACACCGACAGCCTCGTCAACGGCGTGGCAGTGCACGACAGCCTGCGCAGCTATACCGAGGTTACCAGCAGCTGGAAATACCTCGCTTTTGCCACCCTCCGGCGTCGCTTCGGCGACCTCACTGTCAAACTGGGCCTACAGGCCGGACGCAAGCACAAGGAGGGTGTTTGGCAAGGCTACACCCATACCACGGTCGACCGCAACTGGACAATACCTGTGCCTTCCGTCCACCTCACCTACCACACCAAAGACATGCACAACTTCTCCCTCAGCTGGACGCGGCGCATAGAAGTCCCCTCAGCCTCCGACCTCACCTCGTTCATCAACTACGGCACCGAAAGTTACAGCACTGGAAACCCCGCGTTGAAGCCCACCGTGTCGCACAATATCGAGGGACGTTGGGACAAGTACCTCGATGGCTTCGGCTCGGTGGGCACCGAACTCTTCTGGCGGGCAGATCAAAATGCCGTCAGCAGCATGGGCGATGTGGCCTACTGCGACGTTTTCGACCGCGAGGTGTCGTTCACCATGCCCTACAACATCGGTGACGCCGGCTTGGCAGGTGGCACGATGAACGTCACCTACCGTCCCACGGCCTTCTTCAATCTACGCCTCTCAGCCTCGGCCTACCACTCCCACTACCGCCTAATGTTCCGCCCCGACGAATGGGCCGAAGACACGGCATGGAGCGGACGTGTACGCCTCAACGTGTGGGCCAAGGTGTGGAACACGCTACAAGTGTTCGGTACTGTGAGCTACACCACACGGCAAATCGCCGTGATGAACATCCACGAGCCGGAGTTCCGCACCGACCTTGGCGTCAGCGCCGACCTGTTCGACCGAAAACTGTCGCTCTACCTGAACGTCAAAGACCTCTTCGGCAGCTACGGTGAGGAGTGGCAAAGCACCAACCCCTACTACTCGGGCGGCGGACATCGAAGCTACAGTTCGCAGTACATCAGCTTCGGCCTCACCCTGCGCTTCGGCAAGATGGAACTTGAAAGCCAGGCCCGCACCGGCAACTCGAACAACTAACCGTCCATATTACAATAAAAATATGTATCTTTGCAAAAAGATTCATACCGAACAGTTGTGATTAAACAGTTTACATTCAACCATTTCGAAGTCAACAGCTACGTGGTGGTCGACGAAGCGACCCGGCAGTGTGCCATTGTGGATCCCGCTGCCGAGGCATCGTTCGAAGACGCCCAGCTACTACAGTATATCGAACAGGAACAGCTGCAGGTGACCCACATCCTGCTCACCCACGCCCATGTAGACCACATAGCGGGCCTGCGTCAGTGCTGCGAGCATTTCGACCTGCCGGTGACCATGCACGCCGGTGGTCGCCACCTGCTGCGCCAGGCTGAAGGCTATGGCACGCTGATGGGCTTCGCTGTCGACAGGATGGACGACCTAAAGGTGGTAGAAATCGAAGACAACCAAGTGCTGAAAGTCGGCAACCTCGAAGTGGAATGCCGCTTGGTGCCAGGCCATTGTCCCGGAAGCATGTGCTACGTGTTGCCGCAGGACAAGGCAGTCATCACAGGCGACGCCCTGTTCCACTTCAGCATCGGCCGCACCGACCTGCCGGGCGGCGACTACCCCACCCTGATAGAAAAACTCAAAACACGCATCCTCACCCTGCCCGACGACTACCGCGTCCTCCCGGGACACGGCATCGCCAGCCTGATTGGCAAAGAACGCAAGTACAACTCCTTCCTCAATTAGCCATCCCATGCCCGTCAAGATCGACCCCAGTTGGTACTCTGTGCTACAGCCACAGTTTGAGGCACCATATTTCGCACAGCTCAAGGAGTTTCTAGTCGCCGAGCGACAACAGCACACATGCTATCCCCCGGGAAGCAAAATTTTCGCCGCCTTCGACAGTACACCGTTCGACAAAGTGCGGGTAGTCATCCTGGGCCAGGATCCCTATCATGAGCCAGGCCAGGCCATGGGGCTCTGCTTCTCGGTGCCGCAAGGGATACAGGTACCACCCTCGCTGGTCAACATCATCACCGAAATCAACTCCGACCTGGGAGTTTCCATCCCTACAACCTGCGGCGACCTTTCGGGATGGGCCGAGCAAGGGGTGCTGCTTCTCAACGCCACCCTCACCGTGCGCGCCCATCAAGCTGGCAGCCACCAACGTCATGGCTGGGAGACCTTCACCGATGCCGCCATCAGCGCCCTCAACGAGCACCGCGACGGCCTTGTCTTCCTGCTCTGGGGAAGCTATGCCGTCGCCAAGCGTAAGCTCATAGACCCTCAAAAACACCACATACTCACTGCACCACACCCGTCGCCACTCTCGGCTTACCGTGGTTTCTTTGGCTGCCGACACTTCAGCCGAGCCAATGACCTACTGCAGCAACAGGGGCAGACACCCATCGACTGGACCCGCATCCGGTAGCCCTGTCGCCTGTATTTTCGATTACGCTAACGCCTTGTAACAAGGCACCTTACATACACCTTCCTTACACCATCCTTACATCAAGGATACCAACACGTAGATATTGAGTAAGTTATGTGTTTTCATTAAGATGAATACACAGGGTGTGTTGTGTATCATTCTGTTAAATATTGTTAAATATTGTGGTTTTATTTTGTCAGTTTTGAAAACGGTTGTATTTTTGCACTCGGAATGATATCAAATTAATATCACTTTAAATCGACACAAACAACTAAAAATTAACAATATGGAATCGAAAGAAATTGTAAAGAAAATGACAGTATGGAACAATGGTTTCCTGCATCTGCTGTTCAACATCGTACTGCTGGCACTGGGACTCTACCTGTGCATCGATGCCGGCGAAAACAACATGACCCTTGGCGGCATCATCGGAGGCCTCTTCTGGTTGCTTTGGGGTCTGCACATTGCGGGCTTCAAACTGATGGTGATCCAGCCCAATCACGCACGCGTACTTACTTTCTTTGGCAAATATGTCGGAACCGTACGCGACAACGGTTTCTTTTGGACCAACCCCTTCTACGCCCGCAAAAAGATGAGTCTGCGTGCCGACAACATGGATGTCGAGCCCATCAAAGTGAACGACCGCAACGGCAACCCCATCATGATCGGGCTGGTGCTGGTGTGGAAAGTGGAGGACACCTATCGCGCCTGCTTCGATGTGGAGGCCAGCAACTACACGAGTTTCGTGGCCGTACAGAGCGACTCGGCCCTCCGCAAGGTGGCCAGCCTCTACGCCTACGACAATCTGGAAGACCTGAACGAGGTGACACTGCGCAACGGTGGTGACGAGATCAACCGCCGTTTGGAGGCCGAAATCCGCAAACATCTGGAGATTGCCGGTATCGAGGTGGTCGAGGCTCGCATCAATTATCTGGCCTATGCCCAGGAAATTGCCAGCGTGATGCTCAAACGTCAGCAGGCCGAAGCCATCATCGCCGCCCGCGAAAAGATAGTCGAAGGCGCCGTCTCGATGGTCGATATGGCTTTGAAAAAGCTGACTGCCGACCATGTGGTCGAAATGGATGAAGAACGCAAAGCCGCCATGGTGAGCAATCTGATGGTTGTCCTCTGCGGCGACGAAGGTCCCAGCCCTGTTATCAACACCGGTAGCATCTATTGATTATGGAAGAAATATTGAAAGTGGAGGGGCTCAGCAAGACCTTTACGCTGAGTCGAAAACAACAGAAAATCGAGCGTACTGCCGCCAAGCGCAAGGTGGCTGTGGATGACTTGACCTTCAGTGCCTATCGTGGTGAGATATTCGGTCTGCTGGGTCCCAACGGCGCCGGTAAGACTACCACCCTGCGTATGCTCTCCACACTCATCCGACCCGACAGCGGTGACGCCTGGCTCGATGGGTGCTCGGTAGTCAACCAACCCGAGGATGTTCGTGGAAAGATTGGATTTCTCACTTCCGAATTGAAGCTGGAAGACTTCTTCACACCCAACTATCTCTTCGACTTCTTCAGTCGCCTGCACGGCGTACCCGAGGAGGTGTGCGCACAGCGTAAAGCCGCCATGTTCTCGCGTTTCGGAATCGACCAGTTTGCCGAGGTGAAGGTAGCCAACCTGTCGACGGGTATGAAGCAGAAGCTATCGCTGGTCATTTCGCTGGTACACAATCCTGAGGTCATCATCTTCGACGAGCCCACCAACGGACTCGACGTGCTGACGGCCCGCACAGTGACCGACTACCTGCAGGAACTGCGTGGCGAAGGTAAGACCATTATCCTTTCGACCCACATCTTCTCACTCGTAGAGCGCCTCTGCGACCGCGTCGGTGTCATCATCGATGGCCGTCTAGTGGCCTGCGGAAGTCTCGACGAGATATGCAATGGACTTACCATAGAAGACCGTTTCTTCGAAATGTATAAAGAAGTGAAAGGAGGCGAAGAATGAAAAGTAACACTTTAACGATTATCAAAAAGGAGTTTGCCCGCTTCTTTGGCGATCGCCAGCTGCTGTTCACCACAGTCATCATGCCGGGTCTGCTCATCTATATCATCTATAGCCTCATGGGTTCCGGCATCCAGAAGATGATCACCGAGGGAGCCAACGAAATGGTTACCCTGCAGGTGGAGAACCTCCCGAAAAGCCTGGCACCGGTATTCTACTCGCTCGACAGCAGCATCGTGCTCTCCGAGCAACCTCTCACCGACAGCGATATCGCCCAGCTGGAGAACAAGGACATCAACGCCGTGCTGTTGCGCTTTCCCGAGGGGTTTGAACAAGCCCTCGCAAGCGGTGCAACCGATGACAACATCCCCTTGGTAGAAATCTATTACAACAGCACCAACAATGCCAGCAGCCGTGTGCACATGATAGTGAGCTCGGTGCTCAACAACTATGCACGTCCCTACACGGTGAGCGAACTCGATCAGGCCAGCAACGAAAGCATCGGTGCCATGATATGGAGCAAGATACTGCCCATGCTCATCATTATGATGCTCTTCAGCGGTGTGATGGCCATTGCCCCCAGCAGCATCGCCGGCGAGAAGGAACGCGGTACCATCGCCACACTGCTGGTGACGCCGATGCGTCGCAACGAGTTGGCGCTGGGCAAGATTGTCTCCCTCAGCGGCATCGCCCTGCTCAGCGGCATCTCCAGTTTCATCGGCATCGCTCTGTCGCTGCCCAAGATGGTGGGCATGGGAGAAGCTGCCGACCTAGGCTTCCACTACACCACCTCCGACTACATTGCGTTGCTGCTGGTCATCTTCGCTTCGGTGCTCATCATGGCCTCGGCCGTCAGCCTCCTCTCAGCGCTGGCCAAAGACGTCAAGAATGCCGGCACCATGGTGATGCCCTTCATGCTGGTGGTCATGCTCGCGGGCTTGCTGCCCATGTTCCAGAACGGTGCCTCCACATCCATCGTAACCTATCTCATCCCCTTCTACAACAGTATCGAGACGATGACCGCCGTCTTCGCCCACGAGATGAATTGGATGTTCGTCATCGTGACCCTGGCCTCCAACCTGATCTATACCGGCATTGCCGTCTGGGGACTCACACGTATGTTCAACAGTGAAAAGGTCATGTTCTCCAGATGAAGAAGAACTTTGCACTACGGATCGACTCGGAAGTCTACGACGCCATTGAGAAATGGGCCGCAGACGAGTTCCGTAGTACCAATGGTCAAATAGAATGGATTATCGCCGAAGCCCTGAAAAAGGCCAAGCGATATCCTAAAAAGAAACAAGAATGAAGAAAATTGCATTGGCATTGATGCTGTGCGTGGGCTTGACAGCCCACGCACAGTGGTATAATGGCACGAGTCAAAAGACTGGACTTGTCCTCACCATCCACTTCACCGACAGCATATGTGAACTCTACAGCCCCATGCAGACCACCGACCCGATACCAGTGAGCAAGTGGAGCCTCACGGGCAACAACCTCAATATCGAATGCAAAAGCATCGGGCTGAAGATGAATCTCACGCGGCACGACAGTGTCTTTAGCGGTTACTGGAAGCAAGGCCTTCTCAAGGAAAACATCACCTTCTTCCCCACCGACACGCTCTTCCGGATGCGTCGTCCTCAGACACCTCAGCCGCCCTACCGCTTCGACGAGGAGACCGTCACCGCCGACTACACCGACAGCCAGGGCAACAAGGTGCACCTCGAAGGCACATTGACTGTGCCACGCGGTTCGGCTGTGCGGTATCCCTGCCTAGTGCTCGTCAGCGGAAGCGGCCAACAGAACCGCGACGAGGAGCTTATGCAACACCGTCCCTTCCTGGTGATAGCAGACTATCTGGCATCCAGAGGCATCGCCGTGCTACGTTATGACGACCGAGGGGTGGGAAGCAGCACAGGTCCGCTCGACAGTGCCGACACACGTCTCTTTGCCGAAGATGCCGAAGCCATCTTCAACGCCGTGCGCAGAAACCCACACGTTGACCCCAAACGTCTCGGCATCGGCGGCCACAGCGAGGGTGGTGCCATCGCCCCCATGGTGGCGGCGAGGAATAAGGACGTCAAGTTTGTGGTGATGCTCGCCGGACAGGGCAGTAAAGGCCTCGATGTGATGCTCCAGCAGAACGAGGCCATCTTCAGGGCTGCAGGCATCAGCGACAATCTATTGAACACCCGTATGGCCTGTATGCGCGAACTATTCAACCTGAGCCAAGGAACCAGTCCCAAGGAAATCAAAGCCATCATCGACCGCCACATCGAGGGTCTCACCAAAGAACAGGTGGACAGTATCGGGCTGGGGCGTGGCACCGCCGCTGCCTTCAAACAGCAAATCGACAGCCGTTGGATGCAAACCTTCCTCGCCCTCGACCCCGCCGACTACCTACCCTGGGTGAAATGCCCCGTGCTGGCTCTCAACGGCAGCAAGGACACCCAGGTGCTTCCCCACCCCAACCTCGACCAGGTCAAGCAACTCTGTCCACAGGCCGACTGCCATGAGCTGCCCAACCTTAACCACCTCTTCCAGCATTGCACCACGGGCAGCCCCGACGAGTACCTGCTCATCGAGGAGACCTTCGCCCCTGAAGCCTTGCAAGCCATCGCCGACTGGATACTCAAACTGAAGTAATCAAAAAAGAGGAGCCCTGACCGAGCTCCTCTTTTCTCTTGTCTTCGACTCCATTATCAGCTACTGGAACTGCAGTTCTCCCTGCACTACCGCAGCGCTGATCCGGCAACGGCGGCAGATGTCCTCAAAGGTGGCCCCGTTCATCGAGAGACCGTAGAAGTCGTCTTCGCCAAGCAGGACGTACTCCCACTCGCGGCCGTGGCGTTTCTCCGGCGGCAGTGCGTTGATCTTGTCGCACCATTCCACCGCGGCACGCCGCTTCTGCTGCACATTGCGGTCGCGCACTTTGTCCTGACCTTTGGTCTCCACCATGTATGTCTTGCCCGATGTTGCAACCAGGAAGTCGGGATGATAGGTGGCCAGCAGCCCGTCGGTGCGCATATATGCGATGGTGGCAAAACGGTGGCGTGTCTCGCTGATTTTGATCCATCGCTCCACCTGGCCGTCACTGTCGACAAACTCCATAAACGCACGTTCCAAACCACCTCCATGCGAGGGAATGGCCGTACGGGTGTAGATGGTCTTCTGGAATGGCAGCGAGTACTGTTCTCTCACCGGAATTTTCTCGACCGACGAGAAGCGTGTCTCCACCACCTCCGCCTCGGTGGTCTGCACCTGCTGCTGCAAGTCGTACAACGCGGCCGCCATCACCTTGACGATGTGTTGTGTCACCACCCCGTTCTGCGCCAGCAGTATCTTCCAGTCGTTCCCGGCAAAGGGGTCGAAGTCCCGCCCGAAGAGGCGGGTTCGTATGTACCGATCCAACGTCTGTATCAACATGGCCTCGCCGATCTGCAGCAGGGGCATGTTGCGCACCTGCAGGTGAGTGACCGTACGCAGCAGTTTCTGCAGGTACTCGCGGTAGCTGTCGGCGGTGAAAAGGTCGGCCTTGACGGTGAATTTTCCGAACGTGGTCTTCATGGCCACCGCCTGACTGACGAAGGTCTCGCCGTCGGTGGCCAGGTAGCGCCGCAACTGCTCCAGCGTGTAGGCCGAGAAGATCTCCATACGGTTCACGTCCGGTAGCGGCATCTCCAGCAGTTCCTCGCTCTCATGGAGTATGTTGATCCATTCCATATCGTAGCGTTCGTAGCCCTCTTTCAGCTCGGCCGTCAGCATGTCGCCCAGGGCACTCACCGACTCGTTGCCGGTGTCGACTGCCGCCAGGCCGCCGTTGACCAGCTCGTCGTAGAACTGGCGGAAGCGCGGATGCTCCACGATGAAGAGGATATCCATGTAGTTCAGCGGCTCGCGTTTCTCCACCAGCAGGCGGTGGCGGTTCTCCGTTTTGGACTCTTCGTACTCCGGTTCGCGCCACATCAGCCTCAGTCCGCGACCCACCACCTGCTCCAGCAGGATGCTGCTCTCGCTGCTGCGCAACGGCACGATGACGCAGATGTTGTTCACATCGAAGCCCTCGCGCAGCATCATCACGCTCACTATCACCCGCGGCGTCGCATATCGGTCCACATTGCTCAGCCGTTCGCTCACCCGCTTCCATTCCTCTTCCTTCATATCGCCCTTGGTGTCGCTGTCCACCCGCAGCACCTCTTCGTCGGCAAGACCCTGCATTATCAGGTACCGCTCCACCCAGGGCGTCACCTTGGTGTCCTCGCACACCACCATCATCTTGGGGTGTTTCAGCCCCTCGAAGTCGGCTTGCAGCCGGTTCAGCCGCTCCATACCGGCCCTCAGCATCAGCTTCTGTCCCTCGCTGAGGGCTATGACCGACCGGCCTTCGCGGATGGCATTGTAGTCGAGCTCCTCCAGCTCGGTGAGGCTCTGCCGCTGGTCGAGCGAGAGAGTCTTCACCAGACCGTACTGCATGGCCTGTTTCAGGTCGAAGTCGACCACGATATGCGGAAAGTACACCTTGCGGGCACGGCGGCCGCTGCCGCGCTGCTCGTAGGGCGTGGCGCTGAAGTCCACCTGCACGCGGCAGCGCTTCCCTTCCAGTATGTAGTCCAGTGCCTGCTGCCACTGCACGTCCTCCTCGTCCGTACCGTTCTCGTGCACGTGGTGGGCTTCGTCGTTGATGACCATCAGGCTGTCGAGGTCGTGCAGATATTCCGCCTCGCTGCCCCGCAGGTAACGCCGGTCGAGCATGTCGAGGGCGTTGCCCGCCGCCAGGCCGGGCCGCAGGGGCAGCAGCTCGTCCACCAGGTTCTTCCGCTCCTCGTCGCCGTCCTTCTGCAGGAACAGGTGCCAGTTGGTGATGGCTATCAGGCCCTCGCCCGTCGCCTTGCGGCCTATGCCCTGCTCCTTGCTCACGGTGTTGGCCTGCACAAAGTTGAACACCTCCTCGCGGTATTGCGGCGGCAGGAACAGCTCCTTGAACTTGTGCAAATCAGAGCTTTCCACTTTTCGCTCTCCATTTTCCACTTTGCCCAGGTAGGCATCCAGCAGCCTGTCGTAGACGATGATACCCGGGGCGATAAGCAGGAACCGCTGTGTGTAGCGGTCGCCGCCATGTAACATCGGCCCGGCCTCCGGGTGGCGGGCGTTGAGCAACTGCCACAGCACCAGGGCGTGCATCACCCACGTCTTGCCGGTGCCGGTAGCCATCTTGACGGCATACTTCGGCAGGCGGTACTTCTCCTGCGAAAGCGCCTCCATGTCCACCAGCCCCATCTCCCCTTCCAGCACCTCGGCATAGCTCTCCTCCACCGAGTGGATGCCCGCCACCTCGTGCAGGTAGACGGTGTTCAGTATGGCCTGGCGCTGGCCGGCGTGGAAGTTGACGGTGCGTTCGGTGGTGAACGGTTCGCAGAACCAGTACTGCAGCAGCTCGCGTGTCACCGGTGTCACCGCCTCTAGCATCTCGCCGCGCTCCCACGCGGCGTTCACCTTGTCGCTCAGCCGCTGCGCCAGCAGCAGCGATATGTTGTCTTGTGTGTACTCCATAGTCTGTTTTTCCTATCGTTTGGTTGACCTTTTCTCTACCCCAACTCCCTCTGTTGTCCGCTTGTTGTCCGCTTGTTGTCCGGTTGTTGTCCGCTTTAAAAGCGGACAACAACCGGACAACAAGCGGACAACAAGCGGACAATAGTGCTAGTTAATGGCTCCTATATACGTTCCACTACGACACTTTCGAAGCCGAAAACATCGACCGCCTTGACGCACACGGCACGGCTTTCGCGGTGAGGCACAGTGATATCAGCGCGGTAGACGCAGTGCAGCGGATCGTGGTCCATGGCCGTGTTCTCGCGGTAGTCCTGCCACAGGCTGCGGAAGGTCACCCCGTCGTAGTCGGGGTCGATGCTCCAATATTCGATCAGCGCCAGCGGATCCTCGTTCATCACGCGGCGTACCGCCTCGCGGTCACGCTCGTCGAGCGGTATGTTGTCGGGCGAAAGCTGCACATAGTCCTTCAGACGGATGGTCAGCACGTCGCCGTCGGCGGTGGTCTGCTTGCCGATGGGATGCAGCACAAGGTACTGTAAACCGCTGAAACGCACCTTGCCGTAGAGGTTCTTGGGCTCCTGCTTCTTCAGCTTGTCCAGCAGGTCGGGCGGGATGACCAGCACCTCGACGGTCTGTTTGTATTCCTCAATGGCCTGGCTGATGTCGTAGCTGAAGTTCCAGGCCAGCACCACGCACCGCTTCCAACCGCCGCCCAGCAGGCTCTGTGTGGCCTCGCTGGCGCGACGCAGGGTGGCGCGGCCGGTCAGCTTGTTGGGGCTGTCCACATAGACCAATGTGCGCTCGTCCTTGATGAAGCCAAAATTGCGGTCGGCCACCTGGTCGGGCATGAAGGGCAGGGCGCCATAGAGTTGCATCACCACCTGACTCAGGTCGCCGATGCTCCGGAACAGATGGCGGGTGCCATGCATCATCTCCTTCTGGTAGTCACCGATGGCTTGGTAGAGGAAGGGCCGCACCTCTTGGTCGATCAGGCGCTTGCGCATCACCAGCGTGGCGGGCTTGCCGATGTCGGAGGTGATCCACCGGCGTCCCAACCTTTCGGCCACCGCCGCCGTGGTACCGCTGCCCCCGAAGAAGTCACACACCAAGTCGCCCTCGTTACTGCTGGCTGCTATTATTCGTTCTAATAACTTTGATGGTTTTTGTGTTGCATATCCAACTTGCTCAGAACGATATCTATCTCCTGTGTATATGTCCGTCCACCAATCCTCACATTTTTTACCTCGAGTTTCCATTGCAGCGACAGCTTCACTATCACCATCTGTTGCACCAAATACTTGACCAGTATTATGCAGTCCACTCTTATGCTCAATGTACTGAACATTGAATGTATAATTCTCTCCTAAAGCATAAAATAGTATTGAATCATGTTTTCTTGCATACGTTGTATTTGTGGGTGTTGGGCCACTATAACACCATGCTATATCATTCCTAAAGTTTTCTTTACCGAATATTTCATCCATCAACACCTTGACGTAATGGCCTACATGCCAGTCGATATGAACATAGATGCTTCCATGGTCACTCAATAGTTCGCGCATCAGCACCAGACGGGGGTAGAGCATACGCAGGTAGCTGACGGTGCCGTCCTTCCAGGTGTCGGCATAGGCAAACTGTTCGATGGTGGTGGGTTTCTGGTTGATGTCGCCGCCGGGAAGGGTGAGCTTGGTGCGGTAGTCGGCCTTGCTGTCGAAGGGCGGGTCGATATAGATGAGGTCCACCTTGCCGCGCAGCGAGGGCAACCCCGTCTGCGGGTCGCCGGCCAGCAGGGCCTGCATGGCCAGCAGGTTGTCGCCATAGATGAGGCGGTTCAACTCACTATAGGAACTATTGTTACTATAGCCACTATTAAACCTCATGGCGCTGCTGGCCTTGGCGGGCAGCACCACCTCGTTGGTCTGAAGGGTAATACGGTTTGGGGAGGAGAGGCGGTCGAGGATGGCTGCCGCCTCGCGGTTGCCGTCGCGCACTATGTCGGGCAACTCGGTGATAAGGCTCTTGATGGGCATAGGGCTTGCTGTTGGGTTGCAGCGGTTTGCAGCCTATCCCTCTTTCTTTCCAACGACCACATATAAAAAAGGAGGCGAGCATCTCGTCTCCTATGTGAGGTCGTGGAAAGAACCTTGAGGGATAGACAAAATGCCCGCACATCGGCGAGCATTTGCTTTTGATACCCTCATTTGAAATTTTCCACGTTTCACATAGGTCGGAACAAACAGCAAACGCTATGTTATTATTATCTTTCTAATTCTTTTACTTTTTCCCAGTCATTTTATTGATTATTCGGACTGCAAAGATACAAAGTTTTTTCCACACGACAAAGTTTTGTATTAAAACAGCCGCCAATCACCCCCTCATCTCCCCGCCCAGATACAAAAAAAGGTCGATGCCAAAGCATCGACCTTCCATCTGTTCATGCTGTTATTCTCTATCAAATAATAGCACTTTTAATAGTATCTACTATATAACGAACATCATCGTCTGTTACATACGGACCGGCGGGCAGACACATACCAACCTTGAACAAGCCTTCCGAAACCCCATTTGCGTATGTAGGAACTCCCTTATAGCAGGGCTGTTTATGCATGGGTTTCCACAAAGGACGGGCTTCGATCTGAGCCTGATCCATCAGCACACGGAGCGCCTCAACGTTGTCATTGGGCTGGCAGTCGGTCGTGGCACTTTCAGCCATGTGGATGACACCAGCAGCACCACCCACGGCACCCTTCACGATGGCCTTGTAGGCATTCTCCTGGCCTTTGATCTTCACCTCGGGGTCGATGGTAATTGTACACAGCCAGTAGTTGCTGTCGTAGTCGCCACCGGCGGGCTGCGAATGTACGTTGATGCCCGGTACATCCTTCAGTAGCTCCTCGTACATCTTCTGCACATGCTTGTGATGGGAGAGGTGGTCTTCAATCACTGTCATCTGTCCGCGGCCGATGCCGGCGCAGATGTTGCTCATGCGGTAGTTGTAACCTATCTTCTCGTGCTGATAGTAAGGGTAGCTTTCACGATACTGGGTGGCGTACATCATAATCTCACGCCACTCATCCTCGTTGGCCGTTATCAGCGCACCACCGCCAGAGGTGGTAATCATCTTGTTGCCGTTGAAGCTCAGCACGCCATACTTGCCAAATGTACCAAGCACCTGGTCTTTGTATTTGGAGCCGAATCCTTCAGCGGCATCCTCTACCACGGGTATACCATAGCGGTTGGCAATCTCCATGATGCGGTCAGCCTTGTACGGCATACCGTAGAGCGCCACGGGGACGATGGCTTTCGGCTTCTTCCCGGTCTTTGCAATACGGTCTTTGATGGCTTCTTCGATTAATTCGGGGTCGATATTCCAAGTGTCAGGCTCCGAATCCACCATGACCGGTGTCGCACCGAGGTATGTAATCGGGTGCGTGGACGCGCAGAAGGTAAAGCTCTGCACGATTACTTCGTCACCAGGTTTAACACCGCAATTCAGTAATCCAAGATGCACCGCAGCCGTTCCAGAGGAGAGTGCCACCACTCTCTTACCCTCGCCCACAAATGCCTCCAAATCGGCCTCAAATCCATTCACATTAGGTCCCAGAGGCACCACCCAATTGGTGTCGAAAGCCTCCTTGATGTACTTCTGTTCCATGCCCGCCTCGCTCATGTGAGCCAGACACAGATAAATACGATTTCTTTCCATTGATTATATGTTTATTAATTTGTTTAATCTATTTAGTAGCATGTCTGACCGCTGTGCCCATTTTTCTGGAAAGCCGAGCTATTCCTTCTCGTGGAGCAAATGACAACAGTCTGATATTACGCATGGCCTCTACCCAGCCCCTATAGTAAAAGCCATTTCTTCCATGGTATCTTTCACTATAATGCCCGAAGTTTCCACCTTCCAATATATCGTTCAAGAGGCGCTTCCCCATCCTTTCATTCGGCGACACAATACAAAGTTTTATCGGTAATCCCAATACATGGGATTCTACCCACATCAATGCCTTGGCAAATCGGTAAAGACCTAAAGCCTCAATATCTTTCTCCAACGACTTGCGCTCCTTCTCCGAGACATCCAAATTCTTGAGAACATAGTAATAATCTACCACTTGTCTCAATCCCAGTCCTTCGTCTAACAGGTGTATCAGCATATGACCCAACTGATATACAACGTTAAACTTTCCAGTTGGCACATTCACCTCCCGGTTGGTCCCTGTCAGCCTAATCTTATGTGCAAATTGTTTCTCCCAGTTCAAACCCAGCCATTGCTGCACCCTTTTCAAATAAAATCTGCTATTAAACTTCAATGGGGTAACATGGACGTCCACCGGGGCATCCGTGAAAATCGGGAAATGGATGTGCTTATATGAGACTTCGGCATCGGGAAACTGCTTCAGGACATACTGATAAGCTTTTTCTTCGTCCGAATTCACCCACACGTCAATATCTCCAGAACAGCGTCTCAATGGATTGGGATACATCTCCGCATTCCCCTGTCCTTTCAGCAAACAACAATCAAAGCCTTCCTGCTCGAGCATGTTGAATAACTGCTCCACACGTTGATTCAGCAAACGGTTTTGTTGCTCAATCAAGTGCGTCGTACCTATCCATTGCAAAAGCAAGTTGTTCTCTATATTTTTACAACTATTGTCTGGCAAACAAATACCGGTTATTTTTTGCTTGTCAGCAAATACAAATAATGCCGCCCAGTCTGTAACTGTCGGCATTTCAGTGTTTGAATTCAACAAGTACCGAAGCCAGTTCAATGCTTCGGTTGTCAATTTATTAATTTGTTCCATTAAAAGACTCCCTGGTAGCCTGCCCTTCCTCACTGATACCTTCGCGTTTAAAAACCTTGAAAATCGTCATGAAGAAGATTTTCACATCCAGCCAAAATGTGAGGTGATCCACATAATAGACATCATACTCAAACTGCTTGGTGAAAGAAATTGTGTTCCTTCCATTCACCTGTGCCCAACCACTGATTCCAGGTCTCACCTCATGCCGGCGCATTTGCTCTGGAGTATAGAGTGGCAGATATTTCACCATCAGGGGACGCGGGCCAATGAAGGCCATATCGCCTTTAAGAATGTTGATAAGCTGCGGAAGCTCATCAACACTCAAACTGCGGATTATACGTCCTACCTTTGTGATACGTTGAGCATCGGGCAATAGTTTTCCGTTCTCATCCCGTTCATCCGTCATCGTTTTGAATTTGATGACCTTGTAAATCTTACCATCTTTGCCTGGCCTTTCCTGCATGAAGAAGGCACCCGCCCCCTTATTGGCAAAGTGCAAGAGAAGCCAGACCACCAGAATCAGCCAGCCGATCACTAAAAGTGCTAACACAGCCCCGAATATACTGAGGCAGCGTTTGAAAAAGTGTTTATACATGCTTTATAGTACTACTGTATTAACTTTTGTCCAATCCATTCCACAGTCCCTAATACTAGTAAAAGAATGTTCGGATAACAATTTCAGCAACTTGCCATACGCGTCACCAGTACCGACATTGCTCTTGGCATAGCGGACCAAACGGTTCTTGAGTGTTCCAGACTCCTTGAAATACTCCTCATATTGCTCCCTGCTCATCATTTTCTTCTGCTCTGAAATAAGGTCGGCCAAGTGGAAATAACAAATGTTGTAATCCCGTTTTTTTATTGTCCGTGAAATGAACTGATAAGGTAACAATCGGAAATACCCTCCTCCTGAATAAGCCACCGATTTACCTAGAATTGACGTCAGAGAAATGGGATATTCTTTTAGTGCGGCTCCCTCATGGCTGATAATACATGGAGTATCTTGAGGAAAATCCTTGTATCCTCCAAAATCACGATTTGTCGGGAAAATAGAGGCGTCATTCTCAATACCGCATTCGGCCAAAACATTCACGGCCCATTTGTTCTTGGCAGTAATCGAGAAAGCCGGAGCGCGATAACTTACCACTTTCTGTCCAGACACATCTTCTAAGCCATGAATAGCATCTAATGTATCATTTCTCAACTGATCTTCAGTCATCTTGTTTAGCCAAGTATGTTCGTTCGAATGGCAACCCACCTCGTGGCCACGGGAAGCAATTTCACGCACTACTTGGGGAAAATCGATAGCCAACCTCCCCACGCAGAAAAAAGTTGCCTTAATTTCTCGTCGGTTCAGTTCGTCTAAAACCTTTGCAAAGGCCTTATCAAATTGCTGATACTTGAACACACGCCCACAATGAAGCACCTTTTCCAAATACCATTCCTCAAGGTCAAATGACAGAATAATCATTAATTGTTAGTTTATCTCTATTTTTTTTTATAATGAACTCTTGCTCTTATAGTATTCTTTACCGGCCGTTCTGCATGTGTATTATTGAAGGGAATATAATAATGTATGAATGTACTATCTGTCTCAATATAGCCTATACATGACTCTATCCATCTATTCCCATTGGTAATGTAATCACGTCTTATTTCCTCAAATGATCTACCGTCATTACTCACCCACATTCCAATTGTTCCATACCCATCATTATCAAATCTACCACCTTTCTTTTTATTTGGTGTATGATAATAATTTATTGGGAATGCGATATAAAGATTATCCCTATATTTATTTACATATGCACAATATATATCATAATCTAATGAAATAGACCTATTTTCAAAAACCACAGGCAATTCTTTGTTGATTGAAGGAACTTCCTTGTCTGTAAAATAACGTGCATCTTTCTTCGGCTTAAGCGAATAATTTAAAGTTGGTATTTCCAACAAAGATACTGAGCGGTATTGCTTATAGTGATTATATTCTATCTTTGGATTGTTAGAATCATACCAACTTCTAAGGTATAATTTAAACGTTTTACTTGTGGAATCCCACATTATTTCATTTTGAGAGTCACAGAAAAAAGGCACATCAAAATCATTATATCTTTCAAACCTAATACCGTCTTTACTTTTAAATAATGACAATCCATGATGAACCTTATTTTTTTCATCATAGACTCTATCAGCCAACATATAAAAAAAACCATCAACATATTCTACAGACACGCCATCCACTCGGTCAGTAATAATATTATTTTCATAAGAGCCTCCATAATTAAACACTCCGGTGTAAGGTCTTCCCCAGTGAATGCCATCAATAGAAATCGCACAACAATAGAGTTGGTGCGGAACTGCGGTAAAACTAATGACTCTGTAATACATCAAATAAATATCCCCGACCTTTAATACTGTTGCATAATCGAATTGTTCTTCCCAATCCTTCTCACACGTCAGTACATCCAATTCATAATCTGGTTCTTTTAATAATAATCCTATTATTTCCTCATTATCCTTTTTTGAGTCAAATCCCCAAAATACACCTGTCATTAGCAAAGAGCCTACAATAAAAAGCAAATAACCTATTTTCATTCTTTTTCAAAATGCCCCCCAACTCTATTCTTTTCTTTAATGAAATTATTGTATAATTCCTTTGCCAATTTATCATTAACTAATATGATTTTATCCAGACCGTATGTCTCTTTGAAATGTTTGGAATATTGACCTGCCTTCTCGACATACTCGTCAAAGCTACAGATGTAACGTGCAGGGACACCAGCAAACACCGAGTTGTCCGGAATATCCTTATTCACAAGGCTATCCGAACCTATTATAACATTACTACCAATACGAGTATTATAGAGAATCCTTGTACCACTGCCTATAAAGACATTGTCCATAACCTCAATACAGCCGACACGTTCGACGTACTCATCCATAAACTTGATATTTAACATTTTATGAATGATGTCATGCGTCACAAACCCCACACTACTTGCTATATGTACATTATTATGAAGAAAGATCAGGTTTGAATATAATGGCAACTTTCTTTTCTGAATAGAACAATTTTCTCCAATACTGCCATATAGATGGTGTTTCTTAAGAAACTCAATTCTCTTGCTTCCATTGTTTGTCAGCATCAAAATTGCCGAATATAATAGTCTTTTGAATCGATTCATATTTCAATGTTTTTTCTTTTTCATTATGTTATTATACCTGAAGACCTTCTGAAACAGATTCGAATAGAAAGGTCGTTTGTCATCTTTACTAAATAAAACCTCTTGGGTATTCTTCCAACTAAACCACGAAGGTTTAGTTCTAAATCTGTCTGGTGATTTCAAGAACCAAGCAATATCAGTATCAAAATGACGGATATACATTCCAAACTTATCATTCGTGGGGTATCGTGTCACTTTTTCATCATATACCATTTCCAACAATTGTTGTGATATATTGAAGCCGCACATAAATGCCAGTTTTACGCTAGCAGGAATTCTACCATTGATCTCCAGCAATTTGGGTTCTCCGGTTTCTTTGTCAATCATAAAATTAACATTTGCGAACCCTTGCCACCCCATATCATGAAGTAAATATCCAGCATACTTTATGGCCTCTGGTTCGTCTATAGATTGCACCAGTACCCCCGCACCAGCATCCACTGGGAACCATCTTAACACATCAGCCGAATAGGAAGTGCATACATTACCTTTTTTATCCATGAATATATTAGCATCAATGCGATGGTCAAACTTAACAAACTCTTGGACCACGTAGTCGTCAATGTTAAATGCCGAATCCTTTAATCGTTCCCTAAACTCTTTTTCTGAATTGAACTTATGAAATCCGATGGAGCCAAGCCCCTGCCTGGGTTTGATAATTATCGGAAACTTTATTCCACCAAGATAGTCTTCAATATCCTGTCCTTCTCGCCTTGTTCTTGGACAAGGAATCCCGGATTTAATAGCTTGTTCAAAAGTCAACTGTTTATTAAAAGCTTTGATATAAACTTCTCGTGGAGCACATGCCAACTTTACATACTGTCCCAACTCTCTTTGAAACAATGTCACAAAGTTTGTACTCACCTCCCCAATCGGCATAAACACATCAAAATCACCCGACTTTGCCAATGAGAGATAAAAAGACAGTTTTTCTTCCTGGCTAAAAGCATCCGGGGAATCAGCAAAAAGTCTTTTCTCAAGAATTTTCTTATTTGGAATATTCGACACATAGCAGGAATCCCATTGAGAACTGCACAATACTGTTATGTGGCAATTGACAGCCTTGAGTCCACGAATCATAGCCAACGGCTGCTTTCCGCCGCCATCAGTTACCAATACTCTAATGCCTGAAAAATCCATATTTTTTAATCCAATTGATTGATAATTTGTCTGTACCTATCTGTTGTATAAATAACCCCACCTTCATCATCTACAACTCTAATGCCGCCGTTCTTGATGGCAGTATGCCACATTCTTGCTTTCGGGAATTTTCTTTGCTGATCCATTAAATATGGCACCGGAAGAAAACCTTCGACAAAAACCTTATAAAAACCTTCTGGCGTGTAAAGATTCGGAATTGCTTTCTCCATCATGAGGATAGACTCTTTGGCTTCAGCATATAAAGCAGTTTCTCTCTCCTTTACCTCACTATCATACTTCATATTGGGAATAATACCCATAGTACGTGCCCTCCTGTATTCATGAAGCGCACATAGTGTTATCTTGATACTATCCTTGATAATAGGTGGCGTGGCTAATCGGACCGCTTCGCTGTAGTTCACCACATGGATTATCTCAGGACTATTATCGTTTTCCGGCTCCAAATCATCCATAAGACAGGTGACGGCAGCCAACTGTACCTTTGCTTCTTCCAAATCTGGTGCAAAATAGTCCAATCCTGCACGCGATTGCAAACTCACATGAAATGTATCGTCCTCCAACTCACGTACCAGTTTCAACATCGTTCTGCCTTTCGCCAAGTCCTGCACCCCTGTGGTATACTTAGGTGTATTAAGCATATTTTGTAGAATCAGATGCTTTACACCCATTATTTTGCAAGCCTTGGCTGCCAAATAACCTGTAATGATGTAAGTGATATCATCAGCCCCACGGAATGCAAAGTGATGCGGTACATTGGGTTCAACTGGTTTCCCTGTAGTGACAATCCAACGGACAGCCTCGAAATGTTCCTTCAAATTATCTAACAGATTATTGTGCCCCCGACCATCCAATTCATCAAACCACCAAAACGAGAGCGCATGCCACGATATATTCAATGAACGTTCATGGATTTTGGCCAAACCAGGCACATCCTTTGTGCCAGAATATGTCCTCACCAGCATCGGCTTTGCATCTTCCTTTATTATACGGTATTCGGCCTCTGAATTAACAGGGACACCACCACCATTGGGTTTTCCTTCCCAGTTTTCACCAAAGTTAGATTGTGTGAGCTGCGAGCTACCTATCGAAAGTACATCCAGCAATTGGCTCTGTGCCAAGTCACGACACCAAGAACTATACTCTTTCAATGCCTCTATCCTGTTGGGATTATACGGTCCCGAATGAGTTCGGATAATCGGTAACGCGTGTTTGCTTCGGGCATATTTCAAACGCTCAATATAGGTGTCAGTATCCGTGCCACAGTTGGAATAACCATAGTGGTCTTGAGGAGGCTCTATCTTGAACTTTTCCGACTCTATGAGTTTTTTTGCAAAATTCCAGCGCATATCGTCGTAGGGGTTTTTCTGGTTTAGAGCCTGAGGCATCAAATACTCTGGCACCATTAACATTGACAACGATTCTATTGGGCTTTCGTTGCCTGGGAACACCAGAACTTCACCATTAGTCTTGCCTCGTACCATGTCACAAGTATCTGGCAATCCAGCGAAAAAAATCTGAGCAAGTTGACCGCCCTGTTCTTTAAACATATCATCTCCCCGCAGGTGTTCCAGCAAACTCATGAAATAATCACAGCCTTCCTTAGGGTCAAGACGATAGCTAAAACCCAAACGGGTTATTTTATTTTTAACAATCCATTGTTTTACTAAACTATAGTTATTGATTTTATGAATCTGTTCAACAGCCTCGTTCACATCGTCTTTCGAGATATATACCTTGTAGCCACAGTCGCGAAGCAGATTGGCCATAGTATATACTCCCATGGTGTGAACATCCACCATGGGCTTTATAAATCCAAAAACATCTTTCAAATTAGGCCTCATGTGTAATATAATCCAAGATTTCCTGTTTGCTCTTGCCGGCTAATCCCAAATTCTTCAGATTTCTCCCATTAGAATGAAGGTCTTGGCCTAACAACGCTTCACAGATATGTATCATTGATTGCAAAAGCGGAGTTTCCACACCAGCGGCTCGACCAAGTTCCATGATTGGTAATACACCCGTCGGAATATCCTCGGTCAACTGGCGTGTAAAAATGGTTGATGGCGACTTTATATCATGGTACGCCGGATTGTTTCGCATCCGCTCACACAGAGTTTCACCCACTGTATCCTTATAAGCAAATTTTATCCATTCTTTGACGTCCAATAAATCTATCCCGTATGCCTTACCAACTGCAAGACGTTCTGCATCAAAACGCTCAATAAATGTAGCGACTTGATCAGTCATGTCGCGATAAAACCAAAACACCTCATTTCTTTCAATAGTTGCCGCATTAAATAACAACACGCAAGGATGGAACATTGCACCAATGTTTTCCAAAGAAGTATGCAACACATTTGCGGTCTTTATAAAACTTGGATACAATGGATTGACCTGTTTCAAAACGTAGTCTGTATCACGAGATGGCAATGCCGACAGTAGAACTTCGTCCTTCACACCGATAATGTTGACAGTACCATTTTTTACTATACGGCAGGCGTAAACTAAAGTCTGCGCTTCTGCCAAATAGAATCGCGCTTTACAGCCGGTCTCAAGCAATGCCTGCCTGAAAACCAATGCTCCACAGGTACGGCCAGGATTTAAAACAATAACTTGTCCTTCCTCTAAATATGGTGCAAGACTATGTGCGACAGCCCTATGGGCATTGGCGATGGTGGTAACCATGATAATCTCCGCATCCTTTATTGCTTCAACAATATCTGTAGTGATACAATCAATTTTTCCAAATCCATTAATCCGACCTTCCAATTGTATGCCACCCAGTTGTTTCAACTCACTAATCTTCTCTTCAACAATGTCATATAAAGACACATTATAATTATGCATGGCCAAATATCCGGCAATAGCCTGTCCCCCATTGCCTGCTCCTAAAACTGCAACTTTCATATTGCATTTACTCATCTAAATACAATTTTATTTTATTTTATCTTATTGTAAAACAAGAAAACATTTACTTATTATTATATTATAAAGTAATATCATATTTACCCAAAATTGCCTTGGCCTTATTATATGATGTAAAACCAAGGATATCTTCAGCATCCAGCATAATGTCGAATGTATCCTCAATCCCTGTGGTGAGACTCAATTGGTGTACACTATCCCATCTATCAACAGTTTGATTGTTGAATTCCGGCCCCAAATCTGAGGCATTCACAGAAAACACCTCACAAAAGATGTTGTTCATTTTTTCTAAATTTGTCATATAGATATTATTTTATTGATTAATTACTTTCCCTGCTTCATTCCTTATTATTTGTTTTACCACCTGCACCTCTATCTTTTGATGGAACAGGTGAGTTTTTTCTTCTATAAAGCAAGGCAAAACGTTCTGCAACTTGGGGTCAACGACGAGAACTATCAATTTTTCATCATTGCCCTTGCAGTAGCAGTCTGTCTTGTATTCTTCCTTAATCATGCGTTCCACTTCATCCAGCCCTATGCGCAATCCAAATATCTTCAGGAAACGTTTCAAGCGACCAATGATGAAATAGCAGCCATCTGCATCTCGGCGTGCCAAATCGCCTGTATGCATAACGCCATGGTTCTCATCACCTTTCTGCAGGTCTTCTCGGCAAGTAGCATATCCAAGGGTTACATTCTCTCCGCGATACACCATCTCTCCCTGTGCCTCACCATCAAAGGTTTCATTACCATTGTCATCAACAATGGATAATTGACCTCCTGGTTCTGCTATACCAATGCTACATACCTTATCCAATGCCATTTCAGCTGGCAGGTATGCCATACGTGCAGTACATTCGCTCTGACCGTAGGTTGCAATGAACTGTTTATCGTTATCCTTGGCATACTGAACCAGTGTGTTCCACATGGTCTCTGTCAGTTTACCTCCACCCTGGGTGATTACCTTTAGGTTTGGCAAATCCATACGTGTGAAACGCATCTTGGTCAGTATTTCAAAGCTGTATGGTACACCAGTGAAGCTGGTCGCCTCTTTTAGAGTTGCCCAAAAACCTTTGTCAAGCAAGGAACGTCCACTAAGCAGCAATGTGGCTCCAGCCAACAAATGTGACGCTATCACTGACAACCCCATGGTGTAATGCATAGGCAAGATGGCCATAGCTTTCTCTGTCCCATCCAATTTAAACAGTCTGCGCACATTGTCTGCGTTGGCCTCAATGTTGCGGTAACTATGACGCACCAGTTTGGGGCTTCCCGTAGATCCACTAGTGGGAAGCAACAAAGAGAGTTCTTCATACATAGGGGTTGGTTGATTCCCCGTTTTTACCAAACAATACTCCCAAACAGAGAAAATGACCTCCATCCCCTCTGCCTTGGATTCCGGCAACCACAGGTATTCTGGCTGGTACAATTCATACAGATGATTGTACAGACCTTCTTCTGTGGCTGCACTGATAATTAACGGTACGATTCGATTGCTTAATGCAGCGGTATATCCTAATAGAGATCCTATTCTGTTTTCTGCAAGCAAGAATATCAACGACCGCTGGGGAAGATGCTTGGCGAACTCCTTTGAGAAGTCGCAAATATCTCCGTATGTGATTGAACGTCCGCTGTCATCAATGGCAGCAATACGTTGCCGTTCTTTTCTGTCTAACTCCAAAAACATTTTAGTTATCTTCTTTATGATATACTGCAAGTTCTGGTACTACAATCCTATCTGTCTTGAACAACATGGTACCCCACGAAAGACCCAATCCGAAAGCAGATGCCATCATATTAAGTTTTTTTCTCTTCAAATCATCCGCTATCTCAGAAACCATCAACATTGGGATAGATGCGCCACCTAAATTGGCAAACTTACTGAGATTTGAAGGTGTCTTGGATAAATCGAGGCCAGATTTTCTCACCACTTTATCCACAATCATCTTATTAGCTTGATGTATCAGGAAATAGTCGATATCCTTGTCCTTATCAATACCGTACTGCTCAAGCAAGACCTTGATAGACTTAGGAGGTCTGGTAATAGCAAAAGCAAAGACATCCATTCCTTGTATAAGGGAATGTACAGGAGCTCGTACTACCCCATTCCCAAAATCCTCGTATTCAAATGATTCTGGAGTTACTTGGTGGCGGAATCCACTATGAGGTGTAATAAGAGCCTCAAAGCCCTTTCCATACGAATTCATATCAATGATCATATCATCAGCACCTTCCTCATATTCCAAAGCAACTGCTGTTCCACAATCACCGAATAATGGAAGCCTACTCTTATCTTTGGGTGAGCCCATCCGGGTGATAGTATCTCCAATCAGCAGTAATGCGCGTTTTACATCGCCTGTCTGCATCATCTTTCCCACGACACAAACTGAATAAAGGAATCCACAACAACCCATAGGTAAATCAAAGGTCATACAGGTAGTGGGTAGTCCCAACCTGTCTTGCAATATACATGATGTGGGGGGAGTACGATAATCTGCAGTAACAGATTCAAAAGACAGGATTCCTATACTATCCTTTTCCCAACCTAACTCTTGAATCAGATTCTCGGCGGCTAACTTGCACAAATCTGATGCACACTCTCCATTTTGTGCCACATACCTGCTTTCTATGCCCACAGTCTTGATGAAAGTTTCCGCATCTTCATGACTGAAGAAACCATAATCGTAGGTTGACACCTTCGTTTCAGGCACCGATGCTGAAACACCTTTAATCCTGACGTTTTTAATTGTAAATAATGCCATAATCTAATTTAAATAATTGCTGCGCCATCCACTCCAAGCACTTGTCCCGTTACATACGAAGACATATCTGATGCCAGATAAAGCGCAGCATTAGCAATATCCTCCGGCTCGGCTAAACGGCCAAAAGGAATGTCATTAATCTTTTGACTGAATTTCTCTTCTAACACGGCCTTAAACCTTTCTGTTCCTACCATTCCTGGGGCAATAGCGTTCACACGGATGTGATTGTTGGCCAATTCCTTAGCAGCAGATTTCGTAGCAGAGATCACAGCTCCTTTCGTGGCTGAATAAGACAGCTGTCCTGCTGCACCTTTAACTGCAACCATGCTTGCCATATTAACAATAGAACCAGACATCTGACGGGTCATAATTCTAGCAACCAACTGCATAAGATAAATTAATGACACGACATTAACCTCAATCATCTTACGGAACTTCTCATAGTCTATCATACTCATCATTTCGTACGAAATGAGTCCGGCATTGTTTACCAGGACATCAATCCGGCCATGTTCCTTTTTAACAGCCATTATAGCCTCTTTTACCGCCGTGAAATCACAGATGTCTAAAGACATCCCATGAACATGGGGATTACTCTCTGTCCATATCAAATCATCTTCACGGATGTCTGCCGCATAAACTACAGCGCCTTCGCCTGCATATTTCTCTGCAATAGCACGTCCAATACCTCTTCCTGCACCAGTAATAATAGCAACTTTATTATCTAATAAACCCATAATCTTAGTAAAGCGTTTTACCACCATCAATTATTAATGAATGACCTGTAACCCAGGATGAAGCGTCCGACAACAGATATACGGCAGCCAAAGCAACATCACGCGGTTCACCATAACGTCGTAAAGGATATGTTTCCAGATCCTTCGCCTTATCTTCATCAGAATAGACACCACCCTTTACCAACCCCGTATTTACCATGCCGGGATTGATACTGTTACAACGAAGTTTTGGGGCAGTTTCCAATGCGACATTCTTAACGAAAACCTGCAATGCACCTTTTGATGTACCATACATGGCATTTCCTGGGGCTGTAGTATAAACTCCACCTATTGAAACCGTAAAGACTAAAGAAGCACCATCATTGAATTTCTTCTTTTTCAGCAGCTTCTGTGTCAAATAGATAGGCGCAAGAGCATTGATAGACATTATACACTCCAAGTCTTCTTTCTTAATGAATTTAACTGGTGCTGGCTTAGTAATACCCGCATTGCTAACCATACCATCAAGCGTTGGGATCTCAGACACTAAGGTATCCAGTTCTTCCTGATTGGTCATGTCTGCTACATAATACAGATGTCCATCTCCTTTAAGCGTGTTCAGGGTATCTTCTAATCCTAGCTTAACTATATCTGTTAAAACAAGTTTGGCTCCCATTTTAGCACATTCAGCAGCCACTGCCCTACCTATACCGCCAGCAGCCCCTGTCACCAAAATGGTTTTTCCACTAAGTGAGAAAGGATTGTAACTCATTATCAAATTTTCGCATTAACTGTATTGAACAAATCTTCAATCGTTACAGCAGCTTTCATTTCATTACCACTTAATGTAACGCCATATTCATCATCAACCATTGAGATGATGGAAAGAGCTATAAGCGATGAGTATTCATCCATATCATGAAAGACAGTGTCTTTAGTGAACTCACTTACAGGCGTATCATCAAACTGATCCGCAAAATTCTGAATGAAATCTTTGATATTCATTTTTGTAAAATTTAATGATGAACTATTAAAACTCTATTTTCTTTGCAGGATTACCCATTACGGTAGTTCCTGGTTTTACTTTTCTGATCACAAAGCTGAGGGCGCCTACATGAGAGCCACTACCCACCGTCACACCATGACTTATAACAGCAGATGTATGAATGTTTACTTCGTCTTCTATTACAATGCCACCTACACATGTCACATGAGTATCAATACGATTCCAACTACCAATCTTAGCATCATGCCCTATGACAGAATACGCCTGAATCATATTGTAATCACCGACTACTGCATCGTTTCCAATGACCGAGTATGCACCGATAAAATTTCCTTTACCTAGTTTGACATTGGCATAGATACGTGCAGTTTTATGAATTAAGTCACAAAACTCTCCGCCCCTACGAATAATATCTTCCATACAGGGTCTGCGTGACGCGCCCCCTATTGAAGAAACAAAGATATCTTCTTTTTGAGGCTGATAGTTTTTAATAGCGTCTATAATAGGTGGATAGTTTTCAAAACCTTCAAGTGCTTGAAAATTGTCATCGATGAATCCCTTAACAAGAAACGTATCACCATATCCTATACTTTCAAGCGCATTACTATACATGGTACGACCCATGCCACCAGCACCTATGATTATCAAATTCTTCATAACTGTGGATTACTTATTAACGATTTTAACGACTGGCAGAGGTTTGCAACAGACATCTCTTGCGAATAACCGGTTGTTTCTTTATAACCCTTATAATGATATGCCAGAATTGAATGTTGAGAGAACGTATAAAGATATGATAAGATTGCGTGCTCATCGTACTTATAATTGCAAATGAATTCATAAATCTGTGAAGCCGTTGCGTCGTCTGTAACTCGCAAAACGCCCTTCATTCGCTCATACCAAATAAGACCGAAGATAATGACAGGTTTCTTTCTTACCGCAGCCTCCCATCCTACTGTACCTGTTACAGTAGAAACAGCAAGTGCATTTGTCATTAATGAGAATGAATCCTTCTCAAATGGAACGAGCCGCACTCTTGGGTTTTTAATTAGATCATCATAAAACTCTTTAATTCGCTTAGTATGTCCCTGCATATGCGACATAAACTGATTAGGATGCTCCTTCACATATATAAGGACATCTTCTGGTGTATTTTTTAAAAGAGTTTCTATGCAAAGATACTGATTGGCGAAGATATCACCGTTAGGTGAAGTAGTCTCCTCTGGTTGATAATGCAAAAAGAATACAATAAACGGAGAATCTAAAGAGACATCCGAAGTATGACCGCAATAATAGTCATGTAAATACTTGTTGTATTTAAAAGTCTCTTTTCGTTTCCTATACCATTCCCAAATAGAAAACCTTGTCTCTTCTAAACAATACCTGGAATTTTTATAAATAGTATGCGTCTGTCCTTCTTTAAAAAAGTTATGTTTACCAAAGAGTTTATGCCCCACCATAAATCTTTTTATTAAAACATACATATTTTGGTTCTTTTTATCATCCACATCATGTTGAGACATGTATTGGGGCCTTGCCTTTCTATAATCTGCCAACAATTTTTTATAACCTTTCTGAATGTCATCAGGTAATTCTGATAGATCTATTTGCCTCCTCAGATTTTCATTATAACTTTTATCAAGCAGACTAGCCAATGAATCTATATCTGAAAAATAATTTAAGGGATAAATACGCCCATCACACATGGACCATTGAAAAGAAATGTATTTTATCTTCTTATATTTACACAATAAATATAAAGCATAATCAAATACCCTATGTGGATTTACAGCACTTATTACCACCTCAATATGTAACAACTCAATGCATGCAATCCATTTCTTTAGAAGACCTAAAAAATAGCGTTCTCGTTCCATGAAGATAAAACTATGACGGTCATAGTCCAGCCTGTCCATCATGGAGATGGCTTGTAATTCCTCTGAAGAGAACCGTCTCAAAAAATCAATATCAAAAAAAGAAGAACTTGTTTTTTCCTCTATCACATCTGGGAAAACACCTCTCCATGCATCGAAATAATTTTGAAAAATAATACCAGGGAAAGAGGCTTCAACACTTCTTCTTGATTTCGAATTATCTGTTGTAGCACCAGACTGTATATCACCGACCCAATACACTGGGGTTATATCCTGTTCCTCATGTAGTCGTTTCGCTACGGGAAGAAATGGATCCGTTATGCAACAGCAAAATAAAGCATTCATATAATTACTTCTTAATATTTATTATTTCCGGTTTTCTTATAAGGACTAAAACATAATCGAGAATCACCTTGACTTGTTTGTAGTTAAACGCAAAATAAACAGCCATTGATATCATAATAACCCACCAAAGACTTAAAAAAGCCGCAACTGCTAAAATTACAACTGGGAGAAACAGATTAATTGGCATACACTCCTTTATTATTTTAATAATTCCTAGTCTATGTCTATCTTTAATACTTAAACGCACAAAGTAAATATTAAGAACTGAATAAAGGAAATAACTCACCCATGTACCCAAAATAATAAACTGATAATCAACATTAAGTATATATATTAAAAGATAAACTAGCGCAATATTAACAAACAATGCTATTATTGAGCTAAGTGCTAAATACTTCTCCTTTCCTTTTGCCATAAGATATGTGGTATAGGGGAATGCATGAGTTTGTAAAACAACTGTTAATGACATTAGAATAACTATACCCAAAGTAGAACTATATGTTTTTAAAAAGAAAAGAACAACAGTAAATCCCAACAATAGAAATTCAAGAATGGCATATGCCGAATACATATAGTTGATTCTCAGAATATTTATCGTACCATCTATAATATCCACATCTTCTGTATTATATCTATCAATTAATTTGGGCACTACCAATGAAGCTATTGCATCGATTAAAGTAATAACAGCACTCGCAAGTGTATAAGCAAAAGTAAAATTGCCGAAATCTGCAACGGTGTAATGAGAGCTAACGATACTTCTTGTAGAAAGCAATATCAGATAAAAAATGAAGTTATAAATAAACAAGAAAAATGCCTTATCGAGGATGATTTTTGCAATACTATAATTAACTCTCTTTATATTAATATGTACAAATCCTCTAAAAATAAAAACTAAAAAAGAAAGGATTTGTCCAATAAGATATGAAAAAAGCAGTAAATTAATTAATATCCTCCCATTAAATAAAAGAGCCACAACAAAAGTAAGAATTTGAATGATTGATTGATAAAACGTTAGCTCATTAATACAGCCTTCAACTCGATATATTTTAAAAAAAACATCATTATAAAGAGTTAAGATAGCAATTGCGCAAACCACCCATAATTCCCATGTAACATCATATTTACTAACAAAACTAAAATCGAAAAAATAGAAAGACAATGTAACTATTACAATTATTCCACACAACGCACTTGTTAATAATAATGCATTTGTCTCATATGATACCTTATCCTGGAACTTGTCTTTAAGTTTAACTAAAAAAACAGTGACAGCATCTGGTATCCCAAGATTAATAACCTGAAAATATCTTCTTAATAAAAGTAAAAAACCCCATATCCCTAACAAATATGATCCAAGTTTTACAGCAATTATCATTGATGTGACAAAATGCAATGCTGAGATTGCATAACGAGTCACCGCATAACCGAATACCTTATTATGAAAGATACTGCTTGCCAAATTATTAAGCCTTGCATTTCCCATTATAATAACATTCTCTATAAGATATTACTACTATTAGCATAACAAACATTAGCATTTCTAAAGAATATGTTCTTAAAGCAAGTTTGGAAGCATGACAAAAAAAATACAATCCGAACAGACCTACAGATCTATAAAAAACATCTGATGATAAACAAAGACGAATAATCCTATAAATCATTACTATAAGAAATGCCATATTAAATGTAAATACAACGAAGCCCACATCAGCTTTTGCATATTGCAAATTATTAACATATGAAAGATCCAAGAAGTTTGTACCCCAGAAAGTCTTAGGGGTGAATGCAAATGAAAGAGTATCTGAGCTATATGATGCAGAACCTGATTCAGACTTAAATTGTATGAGCTGAATAATCGGGTTATCTGAATTCGTCCATATGTATAGAGAAACAAATATAATTGCGGGGAAAATTATTATTATGGCTTTTTTATACTTCAAACATAGCCATACAGATAAAACGAACACTGTACAAACAATATTGGTAACCGACGCAGCCACCAAAATATACAAAACAAAAAGTGCATCTATTAAAATCAGTCTTTTTTTATCAAGACCTAACCCATGACATAAAAAAAGGAAAGGGGTCACAAAAAAAGTCATTGTATGGGGTTCATGAAAAACACCAAGAAAACAACCATACTGATGAAAAAAAGGTAATTTTTCCTCGCCTCCAGTACTCAACACTGATAAATGCAAAGGGAAATAATAGTTTGCACCCAAATGATCAACATTATCGAACAAGATATCATACTTATAATTAAGACTGTTTTGAAGTGGATTGAATAAATGCAGACCATCGGTCATCACAAGCATCAATGCAATAATTATCAATTGATAAGTACATAGCCAAAAATAGCCTCGACTAACGTTCAATAATGAATCCCTAGAATTATTTTTAGAACGATAATCATAATATATGTTATATAAGAAATAAAAAAAAACAATATTTGCCACATAAATTGCCACAAACCCAACAGCCAATGTCCCTTGGGAAAAAGCCACAACTAAATTAAACCCAAATAACAATAGGAATATAATAAACGCAATATCTTTCGGTCTACGGATATGTTTAAAACGTATAAAAATATAGATTATCGTAATACCTGCAATAATCAAACTATTAATACCCTGACGTCCAGTAAAAAGAAAGCACGGCAATAATGTATAAGGAGAACATATGTTCAACAAAACAATTGCAGCATCAACAATAACAACAGAATCCTTTCGAAGATTCATTACCATTCTTATTATGCTTGTACTTTTATTACAACCTTTTTTACAATCATTGGTTCATTCAAACATAAACACGGCATATGCCCATCCTGCGGATAGAGAATTGCAAAATAACCATTGCCAATAATCATCTCCTGTGGATGTGTGTCTGATTCTTCATAGAAAGCCGCATCTATTTCCTTTGTATATACCTTAGTTTGTTTTAGATACTCCAATGGCAGGCAGCAAATCTTCTCACGACCTCTCAAAAGGTATTGAATATCAATATAATCCCTATGCGCCTCATAGCCATTCTCATTCATCTCCTTGGTAGTGTATTCAGAAACAATGGCCTTTATTTGTGGAGAAAGCTCATATAGGCCTTTCTCAATATCTGGATTTACATCACGCAACCATTCCAGTCCAAGGCGAATGTCTTCCGCAATGCCTGCATAGATTTCCTGGTTGTCTATCTTGTCATATATCATAATCTATCTAATATAATTGACGCTTCCATAACAAGGCCTTAATGCCAAATGTCTATGGATGCTGAATCCATTCTTATTTACACCATCTATATCATGGTACTTGCCCACATAGATGCGGTCGCCATTATGGTCAGTATCACAACACCATACGAAATCATGCCACCACAGAAACTCATTCCTAGCATAGAAATAAGCAAAGAAAGTATAGCCGCAAAGAATTGCTGGAGGAAAATTACAGCCTTGTTGTGTTAAATCACTAGGCATAACAGCACGGAATTCTTCAAAAACTTCTTTCTTGATAAGATACCACCTATCTTCAAGCGTTAAATCCATGAAGTCCTCCTTCATGTACCAATCCTGGTTATACAGGCAGGGCTCTGATTCATCAGGATTCATTCCAAGCTTTTCACGGAGGAACTTCAAGGTGATATTCTGTCCGTTGATGCCAGACACACCATATATCAAAAGATATCTTTCGCTTGCCACCTTTTGCAAGTCTGTATCGCTATACTGGATAGGTTCCTCTTGTATCTCAACATCCCCAAAGCCTAACGCTTTGAAGAACGGTTTCAACTCATCCTTACCAATGAAGTTCTTTCCGAACAATTGCTTTACTGCTTCTCTTTCCATTGCTGATATTCTACTACTTCTTGCGCATTGGCAAGATGACCAAATGCACTATATTTCTCAACGCGTTCAATCTCTGCCTTCAAGCGGTCGAAACGCATACCCCATCCACTATCCACAAACCAATCGAGATTCCTTACCGGAGCATTGTAAAGAATAATCCCACTCTTTGAATCAAGCACTTGACGGAGGAATGTCAAATAAGCTCTGTACTGGTGCTCATGTGAAGCCACCAATGCAAGGCGTTTCCAGCCATTCTCCAAAGCCATCTTCACAACCTCAACTGCTTGTTGCTGGGTCTGGAGTGACTTGTCCTCGTGAATCAAGTCCTCTTCAGGCACACCAGCGTTTAATATGAACGGCTTTACCTCCTCAAAAGGATAACTGCCATATTCTTTTTGAACAATGGCACCACTAAAGACAATCTTCTTGCCGTATCCTTTCTTGTAAAGGTCAACTGCTTTTTGGAACCGGAGGAAACCATCACCCTCCAAGAGGATGATGGCATCCGACGGTTTCAAGCAATCGTTATCCACGATTGCCATAATTATTTCTCTATCTGTAATCATTGATTAGAGATCTTCCCAGAAAATCGGATCACGGGCAGGAATGTCTTTGTTGACAGTCTTACCAATGACAACGTTCTTATACTTAGGCAGAATACCCAGGGCAGGACGCAACACATCCAGATCCTCCTCAGTAATTACCTGACCTTTTTTCAAATCCTTCTTGGCATAGAGGCAACGACGCTGTACAAACACGGTTTCGCCTTCTTCCTTCTGCACTTCCTTGCGGGTGCTACCCATGGCCTTCTCCACCTCACGGATACTGTCCACCATGTATTTGAACTCATTGGGTTCCATCGAGTGCGGGTGATCGGGACCTTTGTCCTTCTTGTTCAGGGTGAAGTGCTTCTCGATGACACGGCCGCCAAGAACCACGGAGGCGATGGCCACCACGGGACCGGGAGCATGATCGCTGTAACCGGTGAGGCAGCCGAAGGCGCTCTGGTAGGTCTTTAATACGTTTACGTTGGCACTCTCCAGTTTGGAAGGATAGTTGGTGATGCACTGCATCAGAACAAAGTCCTTGTTGCCGGTCTTCTCAATGGTGCGAACGGCCTCGTCAATCTCCGACATGGTGGCATCACCGGTGGCCAGCATGATGGGCATACCCTGGCGGGCAATGTAATCCAGCATCTCCAGCCAGGTGATTTCGCCGGAGCCAATCTTGATGAAAGGAAGCTTCATCTTGGCGCAGAGGTCAACGGCTTCCTTGTTGTAAGGAGAGGTGGAGAAGTCAATACCCACCTTTTTGCAATAGTCAGCCAGTTCCTGATGCCACTCAAGAGGAAGTTCAACATCCTTGAACACTTCACTGACGGTACGGCCCCAAGAACCGTGAACACCGTGGAGCTGCATCTTGGAGAAACCGCCCTCAGAGACAATGCTCTCAGCTTTGAAGGTTTGGAACTTGGCGCAATCTGCACCGGCTTCTTTCGCTGCCTCAATGAGCCGCTTGGCTTTCTCCAAGCTACCATCGAAGTTACCACCAATCTCTGCTATTATATAGGTGGGATAGTCGGGACCTATCATGCGGTCACCGATCTTGATGTTTTGATTAAAATCCAACATATTGGTTATTAGTTTAGACGTTTGAAACCAGATTGACATACAGGGCCTTCCAGCGCCTTCATTACATCGCGACCATCTTCGAAATCACGGATATCGGCAAACACCTTATCCAACTCTTCAAAGTAGTGATCGACAATTTCAGGAGTATGGGCAATGCAAGGATACATGCTGTTACCTGCCAAGAAACCCTTCTTAAGCATCTGTTGTGTAATGTAGGTCTTGTAAGCGAGGTGGTTAGGGCTTTCAAAGTTGTAACCAGCCAGTGCAGGAATACCCCATTGGGTAATCTTCAAACCATACTTATCAGCCAATGCCTGCCAACGCTTCTTGTTTTCCAGACCCTTAGCGTTGATAATCTCCCAAGACTTGATACGTTCCATCTCTTTCAGAGCAGCCAGAGCAGCGGTAGGCCCAATACGCTCTGTCCAGAAGGTTGAACTGATCCAAGAACCCTGGGCGGCTTCCATGATTTCCTTCTTACCAAGCACAGCAGCACATGCATAGCCATTAGCCATGGTCTTGCTATAGATGGTCATATCGGGAATCACATTGTACTTGTGGAACAGACCGCCAAAGGTCTCACGGAAACCACTGGTGCATTCGTCAAAGATGAGAATAATACCATTCTTGGTACAGAGGTCACGAACCTTCTGAAGGAAGTTATCTTCAGGGCCAAAGTTACGGCAAACCTCCATCTTCACAGCTGCAAGGTCAGGATTTTTTGCAACAATCTCTTCAAGTTCTGCAAAGTTGTTGTAGTGGAAAGGAATGGCTGTACCACGGAGTTCACGGGGAACGCCATTGGTGGGAATACCGGGCAACAAGTGACCTGCAAGAGCATCACTCTCACCAAGGTTAACGGATACATACCAGTCGTGCCAGCCGTGATAACCACAAATAGCAATCTTATCTTTGCCGGTATATGCACGAGCAATACGCACGCACATGGAGTTGGCTTCTCCACCACCACGGGTATAACGTACACCACCAGCCCAAGGCTCCATCTGGAGAAGCTTTTCTGCCAGATATACTTCCTCAGGGCAGTTAAGAGTAGTCATATTACCAGCCGTAACAACCTCCATAACGGCAGAATCCACTGCATCATTGGCATAACCAAGCGTGTTGGTGCCAATACCCATCATAGAGCAGTCATAGTAATGGTTGCCATCCAAGTCCCATACTTCACAGCCTTTAGACTTGCTATAGTAAGAGGGCCAGTTCTCAGGCAGTAACTGCTCGGGTCTCTTAGAAAGGAGGGAGGTTCCTCCAGGAATCATTGTTTTAGCTTTTTTGTAAAGCTCTTGACCTTTTCCCATAATACTGCTATTTATTTGATTTCTTTATCGTTTGCCAAAGATTTTGCATAACCTTCATTACGCATGATGGAGGAGTTTATGTCCTTAACATCCTTGTGCGTATCCAGATATGCTACATAATCTGCACAATGTTTGTCAATACCCACATTCTCAATGAGAGCCTTTATAACCTCAAAGTCGCGCTGCTCATCAACGGTAATGCGCAACTCGTTAAGATCAACGTCATTCACCACATTGAAGGACTTGAAGATGTTGCCACCCATTACAGTAGAGTTATTCTTGATGTAAGGCGTAACGTGTTCGTGTTCACTCAGCAGTTTGGCTTCTTTCCAAGCTTTCGCCAAAGCAGAGAACTTGAACACTTCAACATCCATTCCATCAGGATATGTCGGAATAAGGGTGTTGGATGCATAGTCATAACCACCATCAATGCAGGTCTTGATGCACAAGTCAATGATGTCAGGATCAATCAGCGGGCAGTCGGAGGTGACACGAACTACATAGTCCGGATTCTCCGGCTTGGCAGTCTGATAGAAGCGGTCAAGAACATCATCAACTGAACCTTGGTGGTATTCAACGCCAACCTTGTTACAAATGTCAATAATATATTTGGAGCCTTCCTCTTCTGTGGTGGCCACTTTAAGTTTGGTAATCATCTTCGACTGCAGGATGCGATGAAGGTGAATCTCCAACAATGTAACTCCGTTTACTTCCTTCAAAATCTTTGCAGGAAGACGGGTTGACCCATAACGGGCCTGGGTTATTGCAAGAACTTTCATTTTACTTCGAAGTTGGGGTCAACGTACTTCTTGATGTTTTCCCTCATAGACTCCACAGTTTCCCACTCAGTATTGTTATTGGAAGCATAATAGAAGCCATCAGGGACAAGCTTTGCATTATGATGCTTCATGAAATCTTCCCTGGTATAATGGATCGACACAGAAGGCATAATCACATAATACTTGCCAAGATCTATAGTATCAAGAGCATCAGTAACCGTAATCATTTCCTCGTGGAGTTTCTCTCCCGGGCGAATTCCTACTTCAACCTGCCTCAAATTAGGAGCAATAGCTGTAGCCACATCACAGATCTTGTAAGAAGGAATCTTTGGGATAAAGATTTCACCACCAAGATGGTGACCAATGGCGTACATCACCATTGCTACGCCAGCATCAAGAGAGATATTGAAACGGGTCATGCGCATATCTGTAATAGGTAGTTCTTTGGCTCCTTCATCGCGCTTACGGATAAAGAAAGGAATAACTGAACCACGAGAACCCATCACATTGCCATAGCGGACAACAGAGAAGCGAATGTCCTTCGAACCCTTGATGTTGTTAGCAGCACAAAACAGTTTGTCACTGGTAAGTTTAGTTGCGCCATAGAGGTTAATAGGAGCGCAAGCTTTATCTGTTGAAAGTGCTACAACATCGTGGACACGGCAAGCAAGAGCTGCCTTAATCACATTTTGTGCACCATGTACATTTGTTTTGATGCATTCCTCGGGATTATATTCAGCTGTATCCACTTGCTTAATAGCCGCTGCATGAATAATCACATCCACACCCTCACATGCACGCGTCAAGCGCTCCAAGTCGCGTACATCACCAATAAAGTAACGCATCATAGGATATTGATGCTCCGGATACTTTAATTTCAACTCATACTGCTTCAACTCATCACGAGAGTAAATGATGATTTTCTTAACATTGGGATAATCACGAAGAATGACCTCCACAAACTTTTTACCGAACGACCCCGTGCCGCCAGTAATCAAAACGACTTTACCGTTTAACATATTTGCTTTTTTTTAGGTTGATTAATCGCGTTTAAAAATATCTCTTGTATACACCTTTTCCTTCACATCATCCAAACAACAATCGTAGCGGTTGGCGATGATGGCGTGGCTTTGGGTTTTGAACTTGGCAAGGTCATTGACGACAAGACTGCCGAAGAAGGTGGTGCCGTCCTCGAGGGTGGGTTCGTAAATAATGACCTTGGCGCCTTTAGCCTTCACACGTTTCATCACGCCTTGAATGCTACTCTGGCGAAAATTGTCACTATTGCTTTTCATCGTCAAGCGATACACCCCAATTACACATTCCTTTTCATTATTGGAATTGTATGTCCCTTGACTGTAATAGTCGTAATAACCAGCCATTTTAAGCACCTGGTCAGCAATGAAATCCTTGCGGGTGCGGTTGCTCTCAACGATGGCCGACATCATATTTTGCGGCACATCTGCGTAGTTAGCCAGAAGCTGTTTTGTATCTTTGGGGAGGCAATATCCGCCATAGCCAAAAGAGGGATTGTTGTAATGAGTGCCGATACGAGGGTCGAGACATACACCGTCGATGATCTGTCGAGTGTTAAGCCCCTTAATTTCAGCATAGGTATCAAGCTCGTTGAAGTAGCTAACCCTGAGCGCAAGATAGGTGTTGGCAAAGAGTTTGACAGCTTCAGCTTCGGTACTCCCCATAAACAAAACCGGCACATCCTGTTTAATGGCCCCAGACTTAATCAGTTCCGCAAAAGAATGTGCTCGGCTCTCCATCGTAGCGTCGTTTTGATTGAACCCCACAATGATACGACTTGGGTAGAGGTTATCATACAGGGCCTTGCTCTCACGAAGGAACTCGGGTGCAAAGATGATATTCTTAGTATTGAACTTGGCACAAACACTTTCGGTATAACCCACCGGTACAGTACTCTTGATGACCATCGTAGCCTGCGGATTAACCCGCAACACTTTCGAGATGACATCCTCCACGGCCGATGTATCGAAGTAGTTTTTAACGCTATCGTAGTTGGTCGGAGCTGCAATTACAACAAACTCTGCATCAGCATACCCCTTTTTCCAATCGGTAGTAGCCTTGAGTTGCAACGTCTTAGTGGCAAAATACTCTTCAATGCAGTCGTCTTTGATGGGCGAACGACGACCGTTCACCATGTCCACCCTTTCCTGCACAATATCAACAGCAGTAACCTCATTGTGCTGGGACAACAAGGTGGCAATGCTCAGACCGACATATCCGGTGCCTGCTACTGATATTTTCATATGGGAATTATTGGCGTTATTAAGATATTCCATGTAAAATTGAACCCTAAAACAGCAACTCTATGCAAAGCGAAGGCTACCTCGCAATATCGTATATCATACAGATTTTGTGATACTTATAGCAATTTCTGCGGCTGTATTACGATATTTCCAGAGGCTTTTTGGAGTTCGTTTTTCGATGTGCAAAGTTACTAAAAAAACTAGAAACAGCCAAAAAAAAATTACAAAAAATAATGAATCCTTATTATACTTAACTATCTGTCAAGCCATTGCAATTAACTTTTTTTAACCCGCAAAAAAACAGGAGGAGCTTTGACCGAACCCCTCCTTTTGGTGTTAGTTGTCTTCCACAGCGCCTTTGATCTGCACTCGGAACCCTTCGTCTATAATCGGTTGGACGAGGGCCTTCATCTCCTGTGGGCTGAACTTTCGGAGGCCCTCCATGGGCGTAGCCCGGTCGATGGTGTAGACCATCCATTCGCGAGGCTTGAGCAACCGCACGATGTCCATCATCGGCCCGATCACCTCGGGACTGGACGAGTCGAAACCATTGCCTTGCAACATACAGGTTTGCAGCACGAAATCGCCCTCAAACCGCTTCAACGCCTCGACAACACGACCGATATCGTATCCCGGAGCGGGCATATTGATTTTCTCCACCAGCTCGTTGGTGGGGGCGTCAATCTTCATGATGGGGTTGTCGACCTTGCGCAGCGCATTGAAAACCGCGGGGATATGCACACGGGTGGCATTGCTCAGCACACTCACCTTGGCTTGGGGGTAGTGCAGGTCGCGCAACCGCAGCGTGTCGTCGATAATCTGTGGGAACTCCGGATTGAGCGTTGGCTCGCCGTCGCCGCTGAAGGTGATGCTGTCGACCGGCGTGCCGGCACCCTGCAACTTGACGAGCATCCTCTCCAGGTCGCCGCGCACCTTGGCGGCGGTAGGCAGTACGGTGTCGTCGCGTCCGTCGCGGTTCCAGCCACATTCGCAGTAGATGCAGTCAAAGTTGCAGATCTTGCCCTTCTCGGGCAACAGGTTGATGCCCAGCGAACTGCCCAGTCGCCGGCTGAATATGGGTCCAAAAACGGTCTCTTCTCTTATCATTTCAAATATATAATTTAGTCATTGTCATCCACGGTTCCGGGAGCCTTGCGAAAAAGGAACATCAGCGCCACCACCGCCGTCATGACCAGCATCGACAGCACAGAGACCGCCGACAACATCTCTATGGGCGGTAGCAGCAATCCCACTGCGATAGGCAATACGACGAAAGCCACCAAAATGATACTCAGCGGCTTCACCCCGTCATGGAACAGTCGTACCACCACCACGATGCCAAACAGCCACGTCAGCATCTCCATCACCGAGAACAAAGCCGTGAACACATCCAAACCATTCACTCCCAGCTTGGTAAACAGAATCAGTGCCGTCTGCACCAAGTTGCACAACTCGTCGGCCGCAACCACGAACCAGAAGGCGCCCAGCAGGCCCGACGCCCGCCCCTGCCAGCACGCCATGCGGTACATCCCGTAGAGGGCCCATAGCAGTACGACGGCATACAACACACAGAAAACCATGTAGTAAACCTTACTGCCCATCGGCAGCAACTGCAGAGTGGTGCCGTACCGCAGCAGCAACACCGCGGCGACGATAACCGTAAGCATCAACAGTCCAGCCACCAACCACTCCCACGGCTTGATATCCCGTATGTTCATCGATTGACTCATGTTACAAACCGAGTGCAAAGATACGACTTTTTTCCCATCCAAAGAAAAAAAACGGAACATTTTTCCATCCCGCCCCGAAAACGCCCCCTTTTGTACCCCTCAGGCTGAGGTACATACGCTATCTCCTCCTACTCATCTCCTACTATACATCTAGCCTTCGACTGATATTAAATTACAAAAGTAGGCAATAATAAGTCGAAAATAACGTTATTGTCAATAGTAAATAAGGTATAGAGGGCGAGAAGAGTGGACGAGGTGGGTGTGCAACCGTTAGGAATCAGTTAAACAATTATAAATCAAAAGTTATGGCAAAACAACATGGCAGTTATATGGGCGGCTTCGCCGGACGGCTGGGGCCGGCGGTGGGTTACATGTGGAACGGCGTGTGGTGCGTACGTTCCTACCAGCCCTCGGTGCGCAACCCGCGGACGGCGGCACAGATGGCCTGCCGCGAGGCATTCAAGATGCAGGTGCAACTGGCGGCACAGATGCGCGAAGCTGTGGTTCAAGGCCTTACACGGCTTGGGCGGCAGGCGCACATGACGTCCTACAATCTCTTTGTGTCGATGAACCAGCCCTGCTTCGCCCATGTCGACGGCTCGCTGGAAGTTGACTGGAAGCACCTGCAACTGAGTGCGGGCCCGGTGGCACCGGTGGTGCCGGGCGCCCCCGAAGTGTCGGCCGACGGGGTGCTCAGCCTGACCTTCGCCACCCCGCAGGGGGCACGTCGCGCCAAGGGTCGCGACCGCGTCTACCTCTACGTCCATTGCCCCGAGTTGGGCGAAGGGCTGCTGGCGGCGCCGGTCTACCGCCGCGACATGCATGTAAGCCTCATGTTGCCAGACGACTACATCGGCCTGCGGCTAGTGGTCTACACCTTTGTGCAGGACGAAACGGGCGAAGGATCGCCGACCACCTGCGCCGAGAACGGAATGCATGAGCCCGACATCGAACCGGGAAACGATACGACGGTGCATACACATGAGAACCAACCTGTTACAAATCCATCTGGAAAGGCCGAAACCACTCGTAACGGTCAACAAAAAAGCCCCTTGGAAGGGGCTTGACGGTGGTCTGTGGGAGATTCGAACTCTCGACCTCTTCCGTGTGAAGGAAGCGCTCTGAACCAACTGAGCTAACAGACCGTGGTGCATCGTCTCTTTCGGCGAAAGCGGGTGCAAAAGTACAAAGTTTTTTAATACTGGCAAAATTTTTCTTAACGATGGGTCAAAAAAAGGGAGGTCTGACACAGTCGCAACGACTCGGTATCGTCTGGCTATCAGCTGCATTAGCGCTAATAGCGGCAGTGGTATTTTTTTCGTCGCGCCGGGAGCCTGAGAGCATACCGGCCGATACCTCGGGCGTAACCGGACAGCAGGTTTTAGCCTCGAAAGAGGACTCGGTCTATCGCTCACGACGTCAAAAGAGTCATAACCACCAGTATACCAGCAGAAAAACTTATGAAAAGGAGACTCTGACGGAGGAGATGTACAGCGTTGCAGCACCGGTGCCGACCAAGCAGCCGCTGGTGGTGGAGCTGAACAGTGCCGACACCCTGACGTTGCAGCTGCTGCACGGCATCGGACCGGCCTACGCACGCCGCATTGTGCGCTACCGCGACCGGCTGGGTGGCTTCGTCTCGACCGACCAACTGCTGGAGGTCTACGGCTTCACTCCGGCCCTCCTGGAGCACATTTCGCCCAACCTGAAGCTGGACAAATCGGCAATTAGACGAGTGAATATCAATAGCATAGAACTAAAACAACTGGCACGTCACCCGTATGTGGAGTACTATCAGGCACGCGATATCGTACAGCTCAGGAACAACGGGGTGCGGTTCCACAGCGTTGACGACCTGCGGGCAGTGCCTTCGATGGCCGATACGACGATCGAAAGGCTACTCCCCTACCTCGATTTCAGCGACAGCACTGCCGCTGGGGATTAATATTTGTAAACACATGTAATAAAATACGTCTGCGGACGTTATACGATAAAATCAAGCTCGAACAATGCTAGACTCCAAACCCACGTGGGTGGCCGTGATGACCCGCCCCAACGCCGAGACGCTGGTGGCCGAACGTTTCCGCAACGCTGACACGCCAATAGAATACTACCTGCCGATGATCATCGGCAAAGACAAACGCTTCAAACGCAATCCCATGCACGAAAAGCCGATGTTTCCATGCTATATCTTCGCCCGAATCAACAACCGTCAGATTTACCAAACACGCACAACCAAAGGTGTGGTAGGTATCGTCAGCAGCCAACACAGCATCATTCCGGTGCCCGACCGTGAGATCGAGGCTGTGCGTCGATTCGAGGCGAGCGAACGGAAGGTTCACTTTTACGAGACTTCGCAACTGGTACGCGGTGCCCAAGTGACAATCATGGAGGGCGAATTTGCCGGCATGACGGGCACTTTAGTGAAGTCGTGCAAGGACGGTAATTTCAGCATTAACATCGAAGTGATGAACCTTTCGATGGTGGTCAGGGTACGACGCGAGGAGTTGAAGCCCTCCGAGAAGCAAGAAGAGGTTAAGGACAACAAATACAACTGGTAAAAAAGTAAGGGCGACGCACTTGGCATCGCCCTAGATGGTGATCTGCACAAGATTTGAACTTGTGACCTCTTGCCTGTCAAGCAAGCGCTCTAAACCAACTGAGCTAGCAGATCATATCGCTCGAAAGCGAGTGCAAAATTACAAACATTTTGCAAATTGGCAAAAAAAAAATCCAACTTAGGGCATAATACTCCAACTTATCATTGAATATCAACACCTTCTATAGCAAACTTTTTTAACAATCAACCTTGGGACAAAGAACAAAAACAAGGCTTTAAAGTACAAAATATAGGAAAATATGGCAGACAATTACCTGGAAAAGCGGTATGAAGAAACTTTGGGCAGTAACCGCCCGAAAGTGAAGAAGATAGGACATACTGTCGACGAACTCTTACTGAAAAGTCGGAGTTATCGTGGCTATAATAAGTCTTACGTGGTGAGTCGTCAGGAATTGGAACGCATCGTCGGGGTGGCTAGCCGTCTGCCATCGGGTTGCAACCAGCAGGTACTGAGGTACTATCTGGTGACTCGCGACAGCGGTGCCGACCACGTTCTGCCATGTTTGCGGATGGGTGCGGCACTGCCGGAGTTGCACCTTCCCTTCCCTGGCACCGAGCCAGAGGCTTTCATCGTCTGCTGCACTGTTTCCAAAGAGTCTAAACTGGTGGACATCGACCTCGGCATCGCACTGCAAAGCATGGCCCTGAAGGCTGTGGAAATGGGCCTTAACACATTGATGATCGGAGCGTTCAACCATGAACAACTGAAAGATGCCCTAGGGTTGGAGCTTGAACCGCTGATGGTACTGGCCGTCGGCAAGGGTGCCGAGAAGATCGAACTGGTATTCACCGACGAGGATGCCCCACGTGCCTACTATCGCCGTGACGGTGTGCACTATGTGCCCAAGATCAAGGCCTGTGACTTGATACTGAACAAATAACCATCATGCGCAAGACACCCCTGCTGCCGGTAGCGCTGGCCATGATTGCGGGCATTCTTGTAGCCTGGCATCTGTCACCAGAGGTGACCTTTTGGTTGTGGGTTCTGGCGGGGTGCATGCTGGCAAGTGGAGTCATACTATTGGTATGGCGCAAGATACATGTACCGGCAGTTCTGGCATCGGTACTCCTCAGCGGTGCAGTGGGCGGACTTTTGTGTGCGCTACAGATGCAGCATGACTGGCGTCGCGACTGCCCTGAGAAGGCCTACCTGGAAGTATGCCTGACGGAAAGTCCCGTACCTCGTGAACGGAGTTGGCGATCAAAGGCCAAAGTGCTGAGTGTGAACAATACCAATACCACGGGCGACATCACCATTTACCTGCGCAAAGACAGCACCGCAGCCACCTTACGATATGGCGATCAGCTACTGATACATGGCTACCCCGACCTCGAACGCCGCTACATCTATGTCACATCAGACCATTATATCGTCACCAAACACGACAGACGGTCACTGCGTGCCCATAGTGAACGTCTGAGAATGAAGCTCTTGTCACGAATGCAACGAGGTCCTTTGGGAACCCGTCAAGCCGGAGTGGCCGAGGCTTTGGCGCTGGGTTGGCGCGGCGACCTCGACACGACTACCCGGGACGCCTTCCGCAACGCGGGTATTGCCCATATGCTGGCCATCAGCGGCCTGCATGTAGGACTGCTAGCAGCCCTGGCGGGAGCGCTGTTTATCTGGGTCGGAAAGGAACGAAAAGGACGGATCATCCGCGGCAGCGCACAGTTGACGGCGATATGGGGCTTCGCACTACTGACAGGATTGGCACCCTCAACCGTGCGGGCAGCACTGATGTTCAGTCTTTTAATCGTCGCAAATGTCACAGCGCACCGTACACCAGCCCTCAACCTTCTTGCAGCCGCAGCCATCGTTACCCTCGGCATCAACCCTCAACTGCTGTTCGATATCGGCTGGCAACTGTCGTACAGTGCCGTGGCCGGCATCCAGCTGGCAAGACCCGTCGTCACTGCTTTCCACAACCGTCTGTGGCAGTTGGCCTCAATCAGCACCTTTGCCACCCTGGCCACCCTGCCGATCGTAGCCACCACTTTCCACCGTATACCTGTCTATTTTCTGGTTACCAATATCATAGTGGTACCGCTGGCAGGCTTGATGCTAGGCTTTTCGCTGGTCTATATGATGCTGCCTTGCGGTGCAACTGCATGGCCTTTGCAGACAGTCATCAATGCAGCCGAATGGGTCACCGCGCAGGTGGCCTCATGGCCTGGGGCTGTTGTGGACATCTAAAGCAGGTCGAGGCACTTCTCGATGGGGATACCCAGACAGAGATCCTGCTGGTCAAGGTTACGCTCGATGAGCCGGCTGACCACCGTCATGGCAGTACGGGTGCTCTCGCGCAGTGTCTCTCCTTTCATCAAATGGCCGATAAGAAGGGCCGAAAATATGTCACCCGTGCCATGGAAAGCCTTGGGTATCTCGTCATAATCGATACGGAAGAATGGGCCTTCGGAGATACGTTGGCGGAAACCCAGCGACTCGTCGCTGCGGCGACCGACGACACAACTGTGGCCGTCGACACGGGCACTGGTGATCAGGGCCGACTGTGCACCCAGAGCCACAATACCGTCGAGCATGTCGCAGGCCTCCTGCCATGTCATACCCTCGGGGCGATAGGTCATACCGGTCAGGTAACAGGCCTCGGTGTAGTTGGGGAAGGTGAGGTCGGCCACACCGACCATCTCGCACATCAGCTCCACCTGCCTCTGATCCATGCCGTTGTAAAGCCGTCCTCCGTCGCCCATGATGGGGTCGACAAAGACGGTTGTCCCCTCGCTGTGCAACTGACGACAGTAGGCCGACACCAGACGTGCCTGCTCTTCACTGAACATCAAACCTGTACACACTGCGTCGAAGCGGAAGCCCAGCTGCCGCCACACGGGGATAGTGCCGCGCATATAGTCGGTGGTATCCAGCACATTGAAATGGCCATAGTCGAGCGTATTGGAGACCAAGGCGGTGGGGAGGTTATAGGCAGAGTGGCCCAGGTAGGTGAGGATGGGGAGCATGGCCACCATTCCCACATGGCTGTAGCCGACAACATCGTTGACAAGCAGTATCTGTTTCATCTTACATAGTATCAGACGGTTTACACCTTTGGCAAACCCTCAATCCAACTGCAAAGATACGAAAAAAAGTGTTGCCATGCAAAAAACGAAAACACTGCTCAAACGGACAATGGCGGACACTGGGGGACAAATGTCCGCTATCGAAACAATAATCCACTCAATCTCAATATATTTACGCTGACACCTTGCTGGTACCTTGCTGAAAGCTTGCTGAAAACTCCCCATTTTTCAGCAAGCATCCAGCAAGAAAGGAGGGCGTTGTCAGGGAGCAGTATGGGAGGAAATGATTATTTTAGGGACAAAAACAATAAAAAAAACGATGGGCGGTTATTGTAACGTGACCCACGTGAGCACATATTTTGCCCATCAGCGCGAGTTGGTGGCCCAAGAACTGCAGGAAGAGCAGCAGGCCTACCGCCGCCGTTTCGAGGAGCGGGGTCTGCCGCTGACGGGCAGCCTCATCCGCGAACCCGCCTGCCGCTACCCCGTCAGCCTGGGTGACGACGCCTACAACCCACTCGGACAGTTGACATTGCACCTCCGGTTCGATGTCGACGAAGAGGAGGCCGAACTGGAGTTCGAACCCGGCAAGCCCGTGACATTCTTCTACCTGGACAGCAACGGGCCGCACGAACTGCCCCACCAGTGCTACGTGGAGCGGGTGGACGACAGCGCGCTGACCGTCAGCGTGCTCAACAAAGGTGCCATGCAGAGCCTGCGCGACACCGCCCAACGTCACCCGCTGGGCGTGCAGCTGGGCATCGACAACACCTCGTTCCGTGTGATGGAAGAGGCACTGCGTGCCGCCGAACACAGCGACAATGAGCGTTTTGTACGTCTGCGCGACGTGCTCGTCGGCAACCGTCACCCCTCGTTCCGTAACCTGCCTCAGGTCTCGTTCCCATGGCTCAACGAGAGTCAGCGGGATGCTATACAGAAGGTGGTTGAATGTCAGGAGGTCAGCATTATCCACGGTCCTCCGGGCACGGGCAAGACCACCACCCTCGTCGAGGCCATCATCGAGACCCTTCAACGGGAGACCCAAGTGCTCGTCTGCGCCCCGAGCAATGCCGCCGTCGACTGGATCAGCGAGCAGTTGATGCGGCGTGGCATCCATGTTCTGCGGGTTGGCAACCCGTTGAGGATGAGCGACGAGATGCTCGACTGCAGCTATGAGCGGCGCTATGCCGCCCATCCCGACTACCACGAGCTATGGAGCGTTCGCAAAGCGCTGCGCGACGGTGCCCGAGGCGAGCAGGCACACCGTCTCCGCAGGCGTGAAACCGAGCTGGAAATCAAGATCAATGCCGACCTCTTCGAGCAGGCGCGGGTGGTAAGTTGCACCCTCATCGGCAGCGCTTACCGCCTGATGGAGCGGCGACGTTTCAGCACACTCTTTATCGACGAGGCCGCCCAGGCCCTCGAACCCGCCTGCTGGGCCGCCATCCTCAAGGCCGACCGTGTGGTGATGGGCGGCGACCACCAGCAGCTACCGCCGACGGTGAAGAGTCTTGAGGCCGCCCGTGGTGGCCTGGCCGACACACTGATGCAGAAGGTGGTGGGCTTATGGCCACAATGTGTCAGCCTGTTGACGGTGCAGTATCGCATGAATGAGGACATCATGGAGTTCTCGTCGCGCTGGTTCTACCACGGCCGACTCCAGGCCGCCCCCGAAGTGGCCCACCGGCAAGTGAGCCTCATGGACACGCCTTTGATGTGGCTTGACACCTCGCCACTCGACCTTGCCGAACACGAAAGCCGCGGCAATAGTCGCAGCAATGCCGACGAAGCTCGGCTGGTCATCCGCACCCTGCGCGACTATATCGAGATGATATCGCCCCAGAAAGTGGAGAGTGAACGGCTCGACTTCGGCATTATCACCCCCTACCGTGGCCAGGCGCGCCTGATACGGAGGCTGCTGAAGATGCAGCACTTCTTCCGTCGTCTGCGTCGGCACATCACCATCGGCACCGTCGACGGTTTCCAAGGTCAGGAACGCGATGTGATCATCATAAGCCTGGTGCGCAGCAATGCCGAAGGCAAGATAGGCTTTCTGCGCGATTTGCGCCGCATGAATGTGGCTATGACGCGCGCCCGTTTGAAATTAATTATAGTGGGAAATGCCGCGACACTGAGCCGGCATAAATTTTACCGCGCCCTCATACAACACATCAAGGAACATGGCACGCTGGTCACCCTACCTCCGGCAGGAGGCCAACCGCAAGCATAGCCCCCCCCTTCTCCTCAATGGGAAAAGGCCATTGTCGGAATCACATCCTCGTCAGTTTTAAACTGTAGTGGATGTAATAGGTGGTGTAACCGATTGTGGCGCTGCTTATGCCATGAAGATGACAATGCTTTCTGTTGAGTTTGTCAATGAAGTAGGCCATGGGGCCGTCGTCGGCAATAAGGGTGATTTTGTCTTTCTGGATGCTCCAGGTGCCGCTTTTCTCCGCATCGACCCCGGAGGTGTGGTGCACGGTGGTGTAGGTGCCGTCGGCTCTGAAGGTAATCTCGGCGGTCTCACCCTCCCCGAGGGCGGAGTAGGTCTCGGGACTATCGTTGTCAATGGTATGGGTTACGGTGGACTCGTCCTCATTCCAAGTGCCTATGATGAGATTCTCAAAGTCCTTCTGGCAACCTGTGAGGCTGAGGGTCAGAGCGACGACAGCCACTGCCACGATGGAATTCAATGTCTTTTTCATTATTTTGATGCTTTTAATGGGCTAATTGATCGGGTTGCATTCTCTCAAGGCAGTTGTGCATCACACCTCTATCTCACCGTTGATGCGGTCGTCGCCCCAGACGGAGTACATGTTCGAGCGCCCTTCGTGGAGGGTCATCTTGCCTTTGGCCTCAAGGTGGAGGCGATAGAAGACACACTGCTCCAGATGGGCCTGCGAACATACCACGTCGGTAGCAAATGCCTCACAGGTGGGTGCGCCGCACACACCACAGTCTATCTGCGGTAGGTGTTCTTTCAGACGCTCTATTTTCTCCATCTTCTCCAATGCCTTCGAGATGTCTTCGTCGAGAACCATCATCGAACGTGGCTGCACTTCGTCGACGAGCGAGTTCTTGATCAAGTAGTCCTGGTACTTCTCCATCTCGCGGTCGCGCGGCATTTCGCCGTTACGTTCGCGCTCGGCAGCCTTACGGGCACGGGCATACATGCGCTCACCACAGAGAAATCGGTTGTCGCACGAGAGGAGTGCACCGGCACAGGACTGGTCACAAGCACGCAACTCAAGGAACTCCACGCCTTCCACCTCGTCGTTTTCCAGCTTGTCGAGAAAGTCCATCACATTCTGTATGCCGTCGATCGAATAGGAACGTTTGGCGGTACAGATACGACGTTCGCCGTTGGTGAGGGTGCTGAGGATGGCATCGGCCGAAAGGCGTTGGCGTGTAAGAGGCTTGTATTGGTGGTCTTTACCGTTGTCCTTCATACGCTTGTAGACACGGTTGAAGAGCGAGTTCATGTTGATAACGCCGTCGATGAGGCTCTTCTCCTCCCCCACCGGAGCCTTGACAGCAGACACCTTGGCTGCACAGGGGGTGATATAGAAAAGGCCTATCTCCTCACGCGGGATGCCGCGACTCTGCAACTCTTCGAGGGCATACATGGCACTCAGGTCGAGGGGCACCTTGATGGGCATCACATTCTCCACCAACGAAGGGTATTTAATCTGAATCAATCGCACGATGGCGGGGCAGAAGGAGGAGATGAGAGGCCGCACATCGGGATGCTCACGGGCATAGCGTTCCTTGGCCTCCTTGTAAATCATGGCCGCACTCTCCACCTCCATCACGTGGGCAAAGCCCAACTCGTAGAGGGTGGCATAGACCTTGGACACGCTGATATCGTCGGGGAACTGACCCATAAAGACGGCAGGCAGCAGGGCCACCGAATGGGGGTACTGCCGGAACGACTCGAAGTCGTCGTCCTTAATGCTGATGGCCTGGGCGGGGCAGACCTCGTAACAGCGGCCACAGTCGATGCAACGGTGCTCCTGAATGGAGGCCTTGCCGCCTAGAATGCGGATGGCCTCGGTGGGGCATATTTTCATGCACCGCGAACAACCGATGCAGCTCCCATCCTCGATTTGTAATGCGTGATAAAAAGCCATGTCTACTTAACTGCGTTACTATCTACTAAACTACTGGAAGTTCACTTCCATTTCGACGGTGGTACCCACGCCGACCTCGGAGGTGACGTTGAGCTTGTCGACATTCTTCTGCATATTGGGCAGGCCCATGCCGGCGCCGAAGCCCATGTCGCGCACCTCGGGGCGCGCCGTGCTGTAGCCTTCCTGCATGGCCAGTGCGATGTCGGGGATGCCCGGACCTTTGTCGGCCACCACCATGTGGATCTTGTCGGCGTCGATATCAACCAGCACCTTGCCGCCGTAGGCGTGCGCGATGGCGTTCACCTCAGCCTCATACAGGGCCACAACCACCCGTTTCACCACCTGGGGATTGACATTGAGTTGCTTCAGTGTCTTCTTGACCGAACTCGAGGCTTTGCCGGCGTTGACGAAATCGCCTTCTATGACTGTGTACTCTTGGTGCATAACATTCTCAGAATAAAGGTTTCATACCCAGCTCCCAAAGCAGGCCGCAGGTCTTGAACATCGAATAGGGTGTGCAGATGAGCACCATGTCGTTCTCGTCGGCCAGCTCGACCATATCCTCGGTCGGACGCTTGCCGCGTACGAAGATGACCACGTCGAGGTTGGCCATGTCGCAGGTGCGGATGGTCTGCACGTTGCACAGTCCGGTGATGAGCACCGGAGTGTCCTTGAGCGTCAGCACGTCGCTCATCAGGTCGGAGGCGAAGCAATGCTCCACCTCACGGTCCAGCTTATCGGCACCGAGGCCCACCGTGGCGCCCAGTTTGTCTACAATTTGCTGTAAAGTCATAATAGTTGGTTAAATATTGATTCACATTTTGAAAGTGCAAAGATACGAAAAAAATCGATATTCGGCAATTTTTTAACATTTAACATTATTTGATTTAAACTTAATTGCCTTCGTCATTCCTAAAGCACCATTCTTCGACACCAAGCATTTGTCATCCAAACGATTATACGATTTTAACATTTCTACTGCCCTGTAAGTCACATATATACGCTGACTTCTTGCTGAAACCTTGCTGAACCTTGCTGAAAAATGGGCATTTTCAGCCAGCAGTCAGCTAGTCAATAGGGAGCAGTCAGCTAGTAGTCAGCTAGAATGTGTGTTGAATTACTGAAATACAACCACTTACGTCACAAAACATCTCATAAATTATTGGCAATCATTGGAATAAGGTGTCGTTACAATATTTTGGCAGTTACAACGTTATGGGTATCATGAAACAGATGCATTACTTGAGGCCGGGCGACCGTGTGGCGCTGGCGGCACCGGCACGGGCGGTGAGCGCCGAGGAGATGGCGCCGGCCATCCGGATGCTCGAGGCATGGGGCATGCAGGTCGAAGTGCCCGAAGGGCTCTACGAACACGACGGGCAGCTGGCGGGCAGCGACAGCCACCGTGCAGCATTGCTGCAGGGTCTACTGGACAATCCCGAGATAAAGGCAATCTTTTGTTGCCGTGGCGGCTACGGCACGGTACGCATCATCGACAGACTCGACTTCACCCGCTTTGCCGAACAACCCAAGTGGATTGTCGGATACAGCGACATCACCGTGTTGCACAGCCACATACAGCGCACCCTGGGCCTGCCGACGCTCCACGCCACCATGCCCATCAATATGCACGGCGAGGAGACCCCGGCCACACGTACGATGCACGACTTCCTGTTCGGCGTGAAGCGCGATTTTATCGATTACGACTGGGAACCCACAGCGCTGAACCGCGAAGGGACGGCCCACGCCCCGGTGGTGGGCGGCAATCTGTCGATACTCTACAGCCTGCTGGGTTCGCCCTCGCAGGTTGACACCCGCGGCAAGATACTCCTTGTCGAGGACTTGGACGAATACCTCTATCACATCGATCGCATGATGCTTGGTCTGAAGCGTGCCGGCATGTTGGAAGGGCTGGCAGCTCTCGTGGTGGGCGGCCTGAGCGACATGCACGACAATACGGTGCCCTGGGGCCGCACTGCCGAGCAAATCGTGGCCGACACCGTCCGCGAATACGACTACCCTGTGGTCTTCGACGCCCCCTTCGGACACCTGGGCGACAACAACTTAGCACTACCACTGGGCGTAAAATGCACCCTGGAGGCCTCCAATTCAAAAAAAAGTCGTATCTTTGCACCCTGAATGCTACTCGTACACGTACCAAAACTGACCAACCGGCTGGGTTACACGCTTAACATACTGTTCAAGCATGTGTTGCACACCGACTTCAGCATCACCACCGACGAGGACTACTTCCTGTCGTACGGCGACGCCAAGTTGTGCTATGGGCCACGGCGGCTGGGCGACAGCCTGCACATAAAGAGCGCCAAACTGCTGTTCGAGACCTCGATTGACGAGCAACAGCCGCGTCCGTTCCAGCACGACGGGCAGTGGATGCTTTTCCCTGTCTACGGGCAAGGGCTCGACCTTCCGTTCGACGTGTTGGCAGCGACATTCTACATGGTGAGCCGCTACGAGGAGTATCTGCCTCATCGCGAAGACATGCACGGCCGATTTGCCACCGAGGAACACCTAGCGGTGGCGACGGGATTCAACGACGAGCCTGTGGTGGAGCAATGGGCCTGTATGCTGCGCGACCTGCTTATGGCGCGCTATCCCGACTACGACCTGCCGCCACGGCACTACCACTTCGTGCAGACAGTCGACATCGACGCTGCATGGTGCTTTCTCCACAAGGGCATCTTCCGGTCAGTGATGGGCACGTTGCGCGACCTGGTGGTGCGCCGCGACCCGGGCGAAGTGCGGCTGCGCTGGCGCGTACTGCGTCATCGTGAGGCCGACCCCTATGACACATTCGACTACATCATCCGTCAGCGGCAGCGCGTGCCAGGGTCGTCGCTGATCTTCTTCTGCCTGATGGCCGACTACGACCAGTACGACAAACCGGCCAATCACCAGAACCCCCATACCCGAGACCTGCTGCAACACCTGGGCGATTATGCCAAAATAGGCATCCATCCAGGCTATAACACCCTGGAACAGCCGCACAATATCGACATCGAAACCAAGCGACTGGAGACCATCCTGCACCGCACGATCGTGCGATCGCGCTACCACTTCCTGCGGTTGCAGCTACCTCGAAGCTACCGCATCCTGCAGCATACAGGTATCCTGCACGACTATACCATGGGCTACGCCGACATGACGGGTTTCCGTGCAGGTATCAGTATCCCCTACCCCTTCTACGACCTGGAGCGCGACAACGAGACCAAACTCACCATCCATCCCTTCTGTGTGATGGATACCACCCTGCAGAAGTACCTCAAACTGACCCCCGAGGAGGGCGTCGAGCGTTACCACCGGCTGGTGGAGAGCCTGCGACGGGTGGGTGGCACTTTCTGTTGCATCATTCACAACCAGAACCTCTGCGAACGTTACGGATGGCAAGGGTGGCGCCAGACCTACGAGCAGATGCTGGAACTGGCCAAACCTTAGAGCGACTATGATCAACTACAAAGAGAAACTACAGCCTATCAAGGCATTCGTATTCGACTTCGACGGCGTGATGACCAACGGCGACGTGTGGGTCTACGCCGACCGCGAGACCGTGCGTTGCGGCAATATCAAGGATGGCTTTGCGGTGCAGTATGCCGTCAAAAAGGGCTATATCGTGGCGGTTATAAGCGGCGCCACCTCGGCCAGCATCGACAACAGGATGGCAATGCTGGGAGTGGAGCAGTGCTACACGGGCTGCGGCGACAAAATACACACCTACGAACAGTTCCTGTCCTCCAACGGGCTGCGCGACGAAGAGGTGCTTTGCATGGGCGACGACCTGCCCGACTACCCAATACTGAAGCGGGCCGGAGTTAGTACCTGCCCCGCCGATGCAGCAGTGGAGATCAAGGAAATGGTCGACTACGTGTCACTCTACCCAGGTGGTCGCGGCTGCGTGCGCGACGTCATCGAGCAGGTGCTCCGCCTGCATGGGAATTGGTTTCACCCAGATGCTGTAGTATGGTAAGACCGAGGCTCATACTGGCCTTGGCATTGCTGGCGGCGACACTGCCCCTGCGGGCACAGAACTACGCTGTCGGCGACACCGTCACCGAATACCCCAATAAAGGAACCTTCTACCACGACATGTTTGAAGGCCGCAAGACGGCCAGCGGCGAGGTGTTCGACCAGAACAAGTTTACCGCCGCCCACTGGCGCATCAAGCTAGGTACCTATGTTCTGGTCACCAACCGTAACAATGGTAAACAGGTGATTGTCAAGGTCAATGACCGATGCCCCAAACGGGGGGTGTTCGACATGAGCCATCGCGCCGCCAACGCTATCGGCATCAAAGGGATGCAACCTGTCACGGTACGCATCCTGCCCGAGGGATACGAGGAGCGTTGGGCAATGCAGGAAACGATGTTTGACTCGGTTCGGTCGAGGTTGCACCGCGATGTAGGCAGCAGCCAACCGGCGACCACACCAGCCACGCCAACGAAATCGACGACGACGCCTCTGCTCGATACCGGCAAAGGTAGCGGTGATGGCAACTACAATCTGATGCTGGGTGTGGCAGGTTCACACAGCGAGGTATACAACCAGACGCGACGCTTGCCGGACGCCTACCGCGACCGTGTCAGGGTAGAACCCCTTGAAGGCAGTGACAGCCTGCGTATCACCCTTGATGTTCGCTTCACAAAAAAGCAGGCTGACCAGTTGGCTCGCAGCATCAGAAACACCTTCCCCTGGGTGCAAGTCATACCTGCAATTTAAAAAAAATTAAACTTTTTTTTGCCATTTAAAGAATTATTATTATTTTTGCAAAGTTAAATCCAAACCTAAAACCATGGGGTGGGTTTAACCGAATAGAAGTATAATAGACTAAAAAACAAGCCATTGTGGCGATAATGCATAGACAAAGAACCCCACGTTGGACTCGAAAAACGGCGTCATTTTTTGTAATGATGGTGCTGTTTTTGTCTTTTGCCACTGCTCAAAACGAGGGTCAATACACACATTTCATGTTCAACCAGCTAAGCTACAATCCTGCTTATGCTGGTAGTCAGGGAGCACTTTCGTTCTCTCTGCTTTACAACAACCAATGGATGGGGCTGGATCTGCAAGCTCCGCTTCCCGATCTGGATGCCGGCACCACACCCACCAACTACCTTGCCTCGTTCGACATGCCCGTCACATTCCTGCATGGCGGCATTGGCTTGCTCTTCAATTCGGAGAGTATCGGTTACCACCAGAACACTACAATCAACCTTGACTATGCTTTCCGTATCTACTGGGGCCGTGGCAACTTGGCAGCCGGTATCGAAGTGAACTTATACAACTTCTCGTTCAACACTGAAAATCTCGTCGGTATTGATGGCCTCTCCGGTGACCCAGGCAACCCCACAACAGGGACACAAGACCCGTCGGTGAATGGTCAACAAGTATCGGAATTCATGTTTGACCTGGCCACTGGCGTCTACTATCAGGTGCCTGGCGAATACTATCTCAGCCTATCGGTGAAAAATCTGCTGGGATCGAAGAGTGAGACACTGGCCTGGAAGAATGCACGCACCCTCTACCTGATGGGTGGTTACGAATATGCATTCCCCTACAACCCTTCGTTTAAGCTGAAGCCTAACGTCATGGCCAAGACTGCCGACTTCTCGACATTTCAGGCCGAGGCATCGCTATTGCTCGACTATGAGAGCGCTTTCTGGGGAGGTCTTGGTTACCGTCTAGGAGATGCCTTCATGTTCATGGCTGGTGTTAACTGGAACTTCTCTAACCTTAACTGGTTGCGCATCGGTGTGGCCTATGACTTAACCACGTCGAAACTGGGATACCTCAAACCTGGCCGCAGTTTCGGTTCGTTGGAATTTTTCCTCAATGGCACTTTCCGCATCATCACACCGCAAAACCCGCCGACGGTGTCGCGCACCACACGATTCCTGCTATAATAACTATATAAAAGATAAATATTCATAAAAAGGAAACATTTTTGAATTAAAATACGTTTTAGAAAATAAAAATAGACAGAAATATGAAGAAGCTTGTTTTCATCCTTGCCGTCTCGGCAGCCCTGTTCTACGGATGCGGATCTTCCAACCAGGGTGAACTGGTCGGCGTGAACGACCGCCCCTACTTTGAAGACATCGACTTGAAGGGTATGGTGTTCATCAATCAAGGCAACTACACAATGGGTGCCGGTGTACAGAATGTCACCTATGGTGAGACATCTCAGCCGCGCAAGATGCAGATCGGTTCGTTCTTCATGGACGAAACTGAGATTACGAATAACGAGTATCGCCAGTTTGTGTATGCCGTGCGTGACTCGGTTGCACGTCGTATCCTTGGTGAGGCCGGTATCGACGGTTTCCTCGTTGAGGAAGACCAGTACGGAGAACCCCTGGATCCACCCATCCTGAACTACAAGACCAAGATCGACTATACCGATGCCGATGTGCGCCAAGCCCTCATTGATGGTGGTTATTACATCATTGACATTAACCATCGCCGTGCAATTGACGTGGCCAAATTAAATTATGAATACTATTATATTGATTACGCCGATGTGGCCAAGAAAGAGAATGGTGTTGCAGGTAAGAACGAGCATCGTGGCACTTCGTTTGCAGTTCGTCCCAAGGGTCTGAACAATCGTTCCAGCCAAATTCAGCGCGAGTTTATCAACATTTATCCCGATACTCTGTGCTGGGTACATGATTACACCTATTCGATGAACGAGGACTATACTCGTAGCTACTTTTCCTCACCCGCCTACGACAATTACCCTGTGGTCGGTGTTAGCTGGCGGCAGGCCAAAGCCTTCTGCGTGTGGCGCAGCAACATGCTGAACCAGTACCTGGAAAGCATCGACTATTCAACTCTTAATGACTTCCGTTTACCCACCGAAAGTGAGTGGGAGTTTGCCGCCCGCGGCGGCATCGCCTCACAGAGTTATCCTTGGGGTGGTCCCTATGTGCGCAATCCCAATGGTTGCTTCCTGGCCAACTATGAGCCCTTGCGTGGTGCCTACGACGATGATGGCGGTGTGAAGACACTGATGGTGGGACACTACGCTCCCAATGACTTCGGTCTGTATGACATGGCTGGCAATGTAAGTGAGTGGTGCCTCGATGCCTATAATGAGTCCACCTACATTGTGGCCAATGCCGTCACTCCCTACTACAACTACGACGCCAAAGACGATGACCCGCTGGCTATGAAGCGTAAAGTGATTCGTGGCGGCAGCTGGAAGGATCAGAAATACTTTATTCAGGTGCAAACCCGCAGTTACGAGTTCATGGATACTGCCAAGTGCTATATCGGCTTCCGTTGTGTACAACCTTACCTGGGCCGCGTGAAGGGTGATAACCTTCGCACCGCTAGCAACGTGGCACGCTAAACAATAAACACACAGACACATTTATACAATCAAGCAAACACAATTAAAACTTAAGTTATGAGCTTCATAGACAATCTCGTTCGCAGCAAAACTTACAAAACCTTCATGGGTTATCTTTATGGCTGGGGTGCCGCCGTTGTTATTTTCGGTGCTCTGTTCAAAATCATGCACTGGCCCGGTGCTAACGCCATGCTTATCGCAGGTATGAGTACTGAGACCATCATCTTCTTCCTCTCGGCTTTCGAGCCGCCTCACAAAGAGTGGGACTGGAGTTTGGTGTATCCCGAACTTGCCGGCATGGTTGAAGAGACTCCGACTTTGGACGAGAGCGGTATGCCGGTCGAGTTGCCCATGAGCCAGGATCCGCTGAGCGCAAAGCTCGATAAGATGCTGGAAGATGCCAATATCAGCCCTGAACTTATGGACCGTTTGGGACAAGGTATGCAGAATCTGGCCGAAAGTGCCAACTCCATGAACAACATGGCCAATGTTTCTGCTGCAGCCGATAAATTTGTCAACAACCTTGACGGTGCTGCCAACCAGGCTGGTAAACTTTTGGAAAGCATGCAGGGTGCTCCAGAAGCCATCTCGACCCTTTCCTCTATCTACCGCGAAACCGCCGAATCACTGGGTGGCGAAGTTAGCTATGTGGACGAGATGAAGAAGATGTCTGCCAGCTTGAGCAGCATCAATGCCATGTATGAAATGCAAATCAACAATGCCTCGACGCAGATTAATCTCAACAAGGAGTTTGAGGAGAAGATGGGCACTATGCTTGCCAACTTCACCGACTCGGCCGACGGCATTATGAAGTACAAAGAGCAAGTCGACGCCCTTACCCGCAAAGTGGCTGAACTTAATAACGTCTACGGCAATATGCTGGCTGCCATGCAGACTCGCCTGTAATACACCCCCCGTCTAACCAATACCTCAAGTGTAACTAAAAGAAAGGAATAGACAATGGGTGCAACAAACTGTCCGGAAACCCCGAGACAAAAGATGATTACAATGATGTATCTCGTGTACACCGCAATGCTTGCTCTGAATGTGTCGTCGCAAGTGGTTGACGGTTTCAAAACCGTTGGCTCTGCCATGACCAAGAGCAACGAGAACCTACAGGTGAAACTCGATGATACCTATGCCAACTTCGAAAGCGCTCTCGCCAATAGTAAAGATAAAGTTCAAGAGGACTATGATAAAGCTCAAGAGGTGCGCCGCTTGTCTGCCGAGTTGGGCAACTATATCGACAGCCTTGAATTTGTCTTGATGGCCAAAATCAGTCCCACCGCAGAAATCCATCCCGACCCTGAAAAGCCCAAGTACAGCTATAAGATGAAGGTGGTAAACGAGGACAAATCGCCAAACTTCGACAGCATCAGGAAAGCTATTGATTTGGCTGGTTTTCGTTGGATTAAGATGGACGAACTGCATGAGAGTACGAACCTCTTCTCGTCCGAAAACGGTAAAGGAGGCAAGGGTATCGAATTAAAGAACAAGATTATTGAGTACAAGCGTCAAATCAAAGAGATACTTGGCGAAGATTCCACCAGCGTTAATATTGCTCTCAATGTAGAGAACAAAGTGCTTGACCCCGACAATAATCCTCAAGAATGGGAAGTTGTCAACTTCTACGAAGTGGTCTCTGGTTCCTCGCTGGTTACTCTTACTCGTCTGAAAGCAGAGACGATGAATGCGGAGTTTGATGCTGTCAACACACTTTACAAGCATGTCAGCAAAGGTGACTTCTCGTTCGACCAAATTGCCATGATTTCACGTCCAAAATCGACCTATATCATTCAAGGAGGCATTTATGAGACAGACATCAATGTGGCTGCATACGATTCAAAGCAGCACTTCACAGCAACTGTTAACGGTCAACAACTCAATTCAACAGACAGTGGTTCTGTTCACTATCGCACGGTCTGCAACTCTCTCGGTGTACAGCGTGTAACCGGTACCGCTTATGTAACAAACCCTGACGGTGGTGTTAAAGAATATCCCATCCGTGACAACTATTTCGTCGCCAAGCCTGTTGCTGTTGTCTCCCTTGATAACATGCAGGTGATGTATGCCGGTATTGAAAATCCCTTTACTGCCTCAGTCCCTGGTGTTGATGGTCGTAACGTCAAGGTTTCAATCATTGAGGGTAATGGTAAATTGAGCGCTGGTGATGGAGAAGGCAAATACAATATCACACCTGCCAATGGCTGCAAGAAAATTGTTCTTGGTGTTGATGCCGTTGTCGACAAGAAAACCACCCGTATGGGTGCACCTGTCTTCAAGGTGAAAGCCATCCCGAACCCCGCTATCACTGTCGGTGGCTTTACCACCGGTGCAAAAGTGGCTCGCTCTGTACTTGCCTCCGGCGTACAAGTCATCGCCCGTCCACAAGAGGGCTTTGAGTTCAAAATTCCAAAAGGAAGTATCCGCGTGATGAGTTTGGAGGTGTTCGTTGGCAGCAAACAGTTTAATATGAACGGCAGCACATTCGAACCTGACGTATTAAGCGCCATCAAGAAAGCTAACCGTGGTGATAAGGTATATGTTGACGCCAAGGTCATGATGCCTGATGGGGTACCTCGGACCAGTAGCTGCGTCTTAACTATCAACAAGTAAACATACAACGAAAACTAAAAATATTTGATATGAAAAAGGTTTTGTTAAGCATCTTTGCTGTGGCGGCTTTCGCCTTGACAACCAATGCCCAAAGCATTATTGATGCCGAAGATGGTAGCAACCCCAACGACTTTTACCAAAAAGGTATTGTAGTTGGTAAGCGAGCCATGCCACATCCTTTCCTCCGCGAGAGCGATGTTGTATGGGAGATGCTTGTCTTCCGGCATATAGACCTCAATGAGAACTTCAACCAGTTCTTCTATTACCCCATTGAGCAAGGCAAGAATGAGCAAGGCCGCATCAATTTAGTCAACCTCATCATGAATGCAGCTGCAAATGGCGAGTTCGATGTCTATGAAGACGATGACATGAAAGTTCCTCAAGAATGGAGCAAAGCCCTTTCTAACCTGCAAGGACGCCAGTTGAAGGTTCGCTATGGCGAAGAAGATGAATTTGGTGATCAAGAGACCTTCAACGACACCATTGCCGTTGACTTCGACCCTGCCACTGCACGCCTGATAAAACTGAAAGAATACTGGTACATTGACAAACAGGATTCACGTCAAAAGGTACGTATCACAGGTCTTGCCTTCCGCTTCTCCAAGGAATTACTCCGTTCTGGTGAAAGTGAAGAAATCTCCGAGTGGAGTTTCTGGGTGCCCATGAATGATATGCGCGTACGTCAGGTATTGGTCAATGCCAATGCTTATGATGAGCATAACGATGTTGCAGAGCGTTCCTATGACGACATTTTCATCCAGCGTTACTTCGATAGTTATGTCACTCGCGAAAGCAACAAATACAATCGCGAGATCACCGACTATCTGACTGGTGAGGACGCCATCCTTGAGTCACAGATGATTGAGGATAAAATCTTCGATATCGAAAACGACATGTGGGAGTATTAATCAACCCTACTAATCTAAGACAGGGAGTTAGAACTTAGGAGACCACTCCTAAACTCTAACTCCTTTCTTTGTAATAACATGGGCAAGAGAATACTTATTCTGGCGTATTTTATTATACTGACTTTCCCCGTCATGGCACAACAGATTGACGAGCCATCGGCGAATGAATTTCATACAAGTATTCTAGAGCAACAACGCCGCCCCATGTACTACCCATTCTTGCGCGAAAGCGATGTTGTATGGAGCACCATGATATGGAAAACCATAGATCTTAACGAGCTTTATAACCAGTTTTTTTACTATCCAATTGATAACCCCGATCCCTCGGGTAAAAAAAGCTTGGCGTACATTTTATGGGACGCCGTAGTCGATGGAGAAATCACCATCTATGAAGACGATGACCTCAAGGTACCCATCGATAATGAAATCTTTATACGAAACTATACGAAAGCCGACACCATACTTCTTGAAATAGGGTATGACGACGACGACAACGAACTCTATCAAACAATCATTCGACCCCACGACTTTGATGGCGCTGAGGTTCTTCAATATTCTATTCGAGAAGCATGGTTTGTTGGACGACAAGAGACCCGGATGGACTCACGCCGACTGGCCCTGGCTCCTTTAAAAAAGTCATACCATAAGTTTGCCAATACCGAGGAAGAAATATACCTCGGCAACCTGCCGCTCTTTTGGGTTCCCATGCAGAATCCGGCTGTGAGAAGCCTCTTAACTCGATATTCTTCATACCTCAATGATAACAATCTGGTCGGACAACCTTCCTGGGATTGGATTTTTATCCACCAGCGCTATACTGCCTACATCACACGCGAAAGCAACATTTACTCTCGTTCTATCAATCACTACCTTACAGGAGAAGATGCTTTGGATGAAGCCGACTTGATAGAAGAGAAACTATTCGACATCGAAAACGACCTCTGGGATTATTAAATATGAAACTACTAACCGTCATAGGCGCTCGACCGCAAATTATCAAGGCGGCCGCCATCTCACGAGCCATCCACAACCATTTCAGTAATATCGTAGATGACTGTATTCTCCATACTGGACAACACTATGACGAGAATATGAGCCAACTGTTCTTCAATGAATTGGGTATACCTCAGCCCTTCCTCAATCTCGGCATAGGCTCAGGTGCCCAAGGAGAACAGACCGCTAAAATGATATGTGGCATTGAACAAACACTAACCCAACATCATTTCGACGGAGTGCTCATTTACGGCGACACAAATTCCACCCTTGCCGGAGCCATAGCCGCCAGCAAACTGCAGGTACCCGTGTTCCACGTCGAGGCTGGGCTTCGTTCTTACAATATGACTATGCCCGAAGAGCAGAATCGAATCGTCAGCGACCGCCTCTCCAATATATGCTTTGCCCCTACACAAACCGCTGTTGACAATCTACAGCACGAAGGATTCATTAATAGCCCTACCCTATTTGGCAACAACCGCAGACAGAAGGTCATCTTATGCGGCGATGTGATGTACGACAATAGCCTTTACTTCGCACAACTGGCCTCTCAACGATGCTCTATTATGCAAGAATTGGGATTGGACGATAGAAACTATGTATTAGCCACCGTACACCGGAACTACAACACAGACAATCTGCAACGCCTGACTTCTATCTTTAACGCCCTTATCGCAATCGCAAGTCAGGATAACATTCCTGTTATCATTCCTTTGCATCCACGCACCAAGAAATTACTTGCCAATACCTCCCTGCCCAATCTGGATCGACTCCGTATCATTGAACCCATATCGTATCTCGAGATGCTTGAACTCGAACGCCATGCCAGAGTAGTGATGACCGACAGCGGCGGCGTGCAGAAAGAAGCCTTCTTCTTTGAACGCCCCTGTATCATCATGCGACCCGAAACCGAATGGATCGAGATCGTTGACCATGGCGCTGGAATCCTCACCGATGCTGACAACAACCGTATTGTCGACGCCTACTACCAATTTGCCCGGCATAACGTTCATTTCCCACCGCTTTTTGGCGATGGACATGCCGCCGAGAAAATCATTGGAGAGATTATCTCTTACTTAAACTAAGACTAATTTCGAGTGCTATAAGAACGCCAACGGTCCAGGCATTCAGCAAAGTCAGTTGGCAGGGGGCTCTCAAAATGCAGATGCTTGCCCGTACGCGGATGTTCAAATCCGAGTACCCTGGCATGCAACGCTTGACGTGGCAACACTTCAAAACAGTTCTCCACAAACTGCTTATACCTACTGAAAGTCGTCCCTTTCAGGATGGCATCGCCGCCATAGGAGGCATCACTGAACAACGGATGTCCAATGTGACGCATGTGGGCACGGATCTGGTGTGTACGGCCTGTTTCCAATACGCACTCTACGAGGGTCACATATCCAAATCGTTCTAGCACATGCCAATGGGTTACCGCATGTTTGCCATGATCATCATCACAGACCTCCATCGTGCGACGGTCACGCTGGGCACGCGCCAAATTCCCTACAATGGTGCCGTCATCCTCATCAAAGTCACCCCACACCAAGGCATTGTATTTGCGCTCAATCGTATGGTCAAAAAACTGCTTGGCCAACACTATCTGGGACTCTTCGTTTTTAGCCACTAGCAGCAACCCGCTGGTGTCCTTGTCTATACGGTGCACCAGGTATGGGCTCGCCGGTGCTTGTAAATAGTAAAGCAACCCATTGACCAATGTTCCAGTCCAGTTCCCCACAGCCGGATGCACCACCATACCTGCAGGTTTGTCGACCACCAGCACGTCGTCATCTTCATAGACCACTGGAATATCCATCTTCTCCGCCACCAACTCGAACTCATGCGGCGGTTCCGGTAGCAGCACCGTGATTACATCCAGCGGCTTCACCTTGTAGCTTGACTTGGCCACTGCATCGTTCACCTTCACGCAACCAGCCTTGGCAGCTGCCTGTACCTTATTACGTGAGATGCCAACCAAACGCATTTGAAGGTAAACATCAAGGCGTATCGGAGTTTGTCCTCGGTCGACTGTGAACCGGTGATGCTCGTACAGTTCCTGTTGTTCGGTGTCCAATATCTCTTCTGTCATACTCCAATCAATGCTTGATGAGCAGCTTCATACCCCTTACTCCCTCCGAACCGACAATCCGAAGCAGGTATAGTCCATCCGCACAGGCACGTGTATCGAGACCATGCTCATGGCTTAATGCCACCTGACGACCCTGCATATCATACAGTGTCACCTCACAACCACCATCCACTCCCTCTATCGACACCCATTCATTGGCGGGATTCGGATAGATACGACAGGTTGCCATCGGCTCCACCTTGTCGACTCCCACTGCAGCTGCTGCGCCAAAGCAGGGGCGTAACATCAGCGAACCGCTGAGAATACTCTGCTGCCATTCAGTACCCGTCAGATAATAAATGCGGTCTGAGGTATTCCAACTGCGGTCGAAACCCAGGTTAATATAATCATTACCCGTCTGTTCAAAACCGACAAAGACACTCCCATCCACCACCACCGGAGCCTCGAGCACATAGTGGGCAAATCCCCCAAAACGGGGATGCCGGCGTACTTCGTCGCGGTAAAGCACCTCCGACGGACGTCCTTCGTCGTCCATACTCCACAGTGTCAGGTAGAACGACACGGCTCCATTCTGTTCATCGAGCGTGCGGTTGAAGTAGCAATCCACCGCTGTCAGGGTGTCACGTACCGCGAGGTCGAAACGGTAGGCCAAGAAGAGTTGTGACGCCGTCGACGTAAGGCCATAGCCGTTCTCAGGCGTTCCATCGTCATAGGCATAGTAGTTACCAAAATACTGCGTATAGCGCACCGTATCGTTCTCTTGGTGTGAGTCGCCTCCCGTTCCTTCACGCACGGTGTGCACCACCGTATATTCTGTCGGGGCGGTCATCGCGGGGAAAGAGTAAGCCACCGTTGGATGTGCATGCATCGGCTCTTCCTGGTAACTTTGTGCCGGGGCATTCTCAAAACCGCCGTCGTAACTGTACAGTTCATTGCCCAGCGTATCGAACACTCCAAAAGTATAATGCGATGCCAGGTCGGACTGATAGAGGTTTGTAATCCACATCTCAAGCGACTGAGCCATCGCCTGCACATTATACTGTCGGAAAGGCATGGCACGGTAATATTGCAACATTGACGGTGCCGGAGCCGCAAAGGCCACATCACGCCATTGCGGTGCGGCTGTTGCATCGCGCCCACGATCGACCATCACATAGTCTATATGCCAGAAATCGCAGTTACCGGCCCGACCTGCAACCGACGACTGTACCAGGCTGGCACGGTTGCGAAAACGGAAACAGAAGGTACTGTCAAACCAGTGGTCCTCGGTCAGCGGCAAGGCCACATACTGCCACGCCGCCCCGGTCTGCGCCACCAGGGTGTCGACACTGATGCCACCGCGCGACCACACGGTGACCCAGCTACTGTCGGAAGGATTATAGAAGTCGACAAAAAGGCTGTCCATCGCATCGGGAGTATCGCCCATGCGCTCCCAGAGGTTGCCGTAGCCACCGCCGGGCAGATAATAAAAACTCAGCACCACCGAGTCGTCCGCCGTCAAGCCGTCGAGCCTCAACGGGAGCGACATGAGGGTATCGGCCGGGAACACCTCGGTCGAAGCGGCACCGTACAACAGGCCGTCGGCATCCATCGCATCGAGAGTGGCCACGCCTATCGTGGGTGCCAAGGGGCTGACGTCATTCTCTACCGTGACACCGCCTACCGGATGCCACAGAGCCATAGCCCCAGTGGCGAAATCATCGAAGAACGGCAGGCTTACCGCCGTCGTCGTCTTCGCCTGGGGACGGTGGCCGGGCAACTCGGCTTGCTGTAACGGCAGCAACACTTCCTGTGCCTTCACAGCCACCGGAAATGCCAACAACAACAGCGCTATGCACCAGCGTCTTACCATGCCCAGTCGTCCTTGCTTTCAATCTCTTCGGGAGTCGGACGGCCGTCGTCAAACGCTTCGTCGTCCAATTCGATCTGACTCGAGTCCACCTTGAACTCACGGACCATCTTATCGACATCGACGGCATCGGCATCCGTGTACCACAAGTCAACCGAGGTACCGTAGGCATACTTCGACACGCCCGTGTAGTCGGGCTCCTGACGGTAGACCACCGCCGTCTGGCGGTTCTTAACACCATTGTAATGCTCACGGCCCACGTTGAGCGAAGCCGACAGGATGTCGCGCCGCGCGCGGTCGGGTGTCCGGCCGATGACGAAGGGGACCACGCTACGGCCGTTGCCATCGCCGAGACCCACCAGCAGGTCGATCGTCGACCCACGTTCTATCTGTTGACCCGCATAGACGGTCTTGCCCTTGCAGGTCTGCTCGATGACGTTGTTCTTGTAGGGGTCTTCCACAAACTTCAGCTTGCCGGCCTGCAGACCCGCGGCCTGCAACTCGCTGACAGCCTGGCGCACCGTGAGACCCACCAACTCGGGCAACACGGCATCCTCGGGTGTAAAGGCCGTCATGGTGATATAGAGTTTACGACCCTTCTTGACCATGGTGCCCCCCTTGGGATCCTGGGTCAGGATGATGCCACCCTCCTGTCCGGGGCGGAAGATGGAGTCCATCACCACCACATCGAGCGCAATGGGATTGTCGTCCATCAGCTCGGCCACATTGTGTCCCACCATATCGGGCAGCTCGTATTCATCGCCCTGCCGCGCATAGATACGGATGACCATAAACACCAGCACCAGCACCACCAGCGACACACCCAGCATGATCAGCAGGTGCAGCGCCCATGGGTATCTCTTGAAAAACGATTCCTTTGCCATATCTCTTGTTTGTTGTTTCTATTTGTTCACCAGTTCACCCAGCAAGGTGGCCGCCGTGCAGTCGGTTACGCGCACCGTGCGATAGGTTCCCGGCACGGCATCCTGCCGGTCGAAGACCAGCACCTTGTTCTGACTGTTGCGGCCGAAGAGGCGTTCCTTCGAGCGATGGCTCTCACCCTCGACCAGCACCTCATACTCGCGTCCCAACTCCTGCCGGTTGTTTTCCAACGCTATCTGACCCTGTAGGGCGATAATCTCGTTCAGGCGGCGCGTCTTCTCCTCGTCGGCGATGTCGTCTGCCATGTGACGGGCGGCGTAGGTGCCCTCGCGCATCGAGTACTTGAACATGTAGGCGTAGTCGTAACGCACCCGGCGGAAAAGATCCAGCGTGGCTTGATGGTCCTCGAGGGTCTCGCCGCAGAAACCCGCAATGACGTCGGTCGTAATCGAGCAGTCGGGCAGGTGGCGACGGATGGCGTCCACTCGGTCCAGGTACCACTCGACGGTATACTTGCGGTTCATCAGCTTCAGCATCCGGTTGCTGCCGCTTTGCACCGGCAGATGGATGCAGCGACAGATGTTCGGCCGCGAGGCCATCACCTCCAGCAGTCGGTCGCTCAGGTCTTTGGGGTGCGACGTAGCGAAACGAACCCTCAGCCTTGGGTCGATGGCCGCCACACGATCCATCAGCTCGGGAAAGCCCACCTGGCCCTCTCCGTCGACCTCTTTCCATTCGTAGCTGTTCACATTCTGTCCCAACAGAGTCACCTCGCGGTAGCCGTCCTCGAACAGCCGGCGGGCCTCGTCGACCACCGTCTGCGGGTCACGGCTGCGCTCGCGGCCGCGAGTATAGGGAACCACACAGTAGGAACAGTAATTCTGGCAGCCGCGCATGATGCTGATATAGGCCGAAATGCCGTTCGAAGCCAGCCTCACCGGCTCGATGTCGGCATAGGTCTCCGTGGTGCTCAGCTCCACATCGGCCGACTGCTGACCCTGACGCACCTGACGCAGCAGCTCGGGCAGCCGCCGGTAGGCATCGGGACCGCAGACGAACGACACGTTGTCCTCCTCGGCCATCAGACGGCTCTGCAACCGCTCGGCCATGCATCCCAGCACCCCGATACGCAGGCCGTTGCGACGACCCTGCTGGGCTCGCAACTCGCGCACGCGATGACGCACACGCTGCTCCGCGTTGTCACGTATGGCACAGGTGTTGATGAGCACGAACCCGGCCTCCCCGAGGTCGTCCGTCAGCCCGTAGCCAGCCTCGCGAAGGATGGCGCCCACCACCTCGCTGTCGGCGAAATTCATCTGACAACCATACGTTTCTATGTAAATCTTCTCGCTCATGAACCTTTGATTCAAACTGCAAAGATACGACTTTTTTATAAAAGAACAAAAATTACATTTATACCCGCCCGCCCTTACCGGCCGTTCCCACCCCGTCGAAAGCCACCCTCCGGAACAAAAAACTGTCGTCTTGACTTCTCAACCCCTTAACTTTTTAGCTCCCCAAAATTAGGTCGTGCACGATTTAATTCGATGTTTCCGGGCTGGAGACATCCCCCTTTCGACCCCCGTCCGACCCTCTCGCCGACCCCTTCCGTCCCGGAAGGCCCCGACCGGCCCACAGTACTATTTTGTATGTAACTGATTGAAAATCAGCACAAATAACACCATTCAGATACTTAAACCACTGATAATCATACCCCATAGAGCCATCAAGTCTGACACAACTCCGAGTCAACTCCGAGTCAAGTCCGAGTCAACTCCGACTGCGGTCGGACAAACCACGGTGTTGACACGGTGCTGTCGCGACCCTCACGGCACCCCTGCCGGGAATAGGTCGTGCGCGATTTAATTCGACACCGAGCGAAAGATTATTTGCACGTTTAAAATTGTATCGTGGTGCAAGGGTTGGCCGACGGGCGTACGGCAGCCCTGCCGCAGGGCGTCTACCTGGTCCGTACCGGCCAGAGCCGCGCCCGCAAGGTGGTGGTGATGACGCATTAACGTCAAAAAAGCGACTTGCATCGTTTTTTTTCGTATCTTTGCAACATGAAATCGCGACTGCTAATCATCGTCATGTTGCTGTTGATCAGCCCTGCAAGGGCTGCCGTGGGCGACTCGGCCTGGCGGGCCGACGTGATGAGCGTCCAGCTCTACCGCAGCGGTGCCGAGCTGGACTTTCCGGTGCTCACCCTGGGCACCCCGGGGGGCTTGGTTCTTGAATTCGACGTGCTGCGCGCCGAGCCCGAAAACCTGCGCTGGCGCCTGCTGCACTGCGACCGCCATTGGCTGCCCGACGGACTGGAGGATTACGACTTCATTGCCGGTTTCGCCGAAGGAAGCGTCGAAGAGCACGACTTCTCGTTCACCACACGCCGCGACTATGTGCACTATCGCGCGGTGGTGCCGGGCGCCTTTGCGGAGTTCATCCATTCGGGCAACTACGTGGTGGAGGTGAGCAACGAGGAGGATGGCGGTGTGCTGCTCACCCGTCGTTTCTGCGTCAGCGAGCAGAATGTCAAGACGGTAGCCGAGGTGACCCGCCCCTACGACGGCATCGACCTCGAGCGACGCCAGGAGGTGGACGTGACCCTCACCTCGCGCGAGCTGCCGCTCGACGTGCAATGGCTGACGGTCGTCGTGCAGCAAAACGGGCGCACCGACAACCGGCACGAGCTGCAACACAGCGGCTACCAGGGCGATGCGCTGGCCTTCCGCCAGCGGCCGTCCAACATATTCTACGGGGGCAACACGTTCCGCTACTTCGACTGCAGCAACCTGCGGGCGCCAATGTACAATGTGTTGCGAACCGAAGACTACGGAGGCGAGTTGTTCGTCCTGCTGAGGCCCGACGAAGACCGTTCACGCAAGCACTACCTGAGCGAGACCACCCTGGCGGGAGGCATGAAGGTAAACGCCTGGGATCGTCAAAATCCCCAGATTGAAGCCGAATACGTATGGGTCAATTTCAGCCTTCCCATGGCCCAGCCGATGCTGGAGGGGAGCGTCTATATCGTCGGCGAGCTGACCGATTGGCGGCTCGACTCGGCGAGTCGGATGGACTACAACGTCGAGCACCGCGCCTACACCAAACGGTTGCTGCTCAAGCAGGGCTACTATGCCTACCAGCTGCTGGTGAGCGGTGGCACCTGGAATGAGAGCGTAGGACGTTCGCTGACGGCACGTCTCGAGGGCGATCACCGCGAGACGCCGAACCGATATACGGTCTTCGTCTACCAGCATTCACCAGCCGACCGTGCCGACCGTCTGCTGTCGGTGACGAGGGTTATGCCTTGAGGCTGAGGTGTAGCACACGCTGGGTGGCGTTGCTGACGCGGAAACGGTTGTCGAGACAGACGCCCACGACCCATACAATGCGGTCGGCAGCGTCGACAAGGAGCCAGACATGGCGCTTCTCGAGTCGATTGATCTTCTTATCTTTCAGTACATCACTTACCTTGCGGCGTTCCGACATGCCGAAGGGATAGAAGCGTTCGCCCCCCTGCCAGAGGCAGAGCCTCAAAGGACGCTCGAGCCGATCGGCGTCGACATAGACGCTCACGCGGTCGCCCGAGAGGCGTTCCTCGGACTCGTCGATGACGGGTACAACGGCCTCGCAGCGCTCACCTACCACCAGCCTGCCGCGGTCGATGACCGCATCGTGGGTGGGTGAAGAGAAGACCTTGCCGGTAACGACCTCGTTGCGTAGCATACGCTTGACATTGTCGGCGTTGAAACCGTAGGGGTGCAGGAGCTCGAACAGGATGGTACCGCGCGGCTCGGGCAGGTGTTCCAGGTCGACAGTCACCATCGTACCCTGCGTGGTGGGCACGCGTGGAGGGCACTGCCGCACCAGATGGTTGCGGAGCAGTGCGATGTGGTCGTTGTAGACCTGGCCGGCTTCGTGGAGTCGTTCCATATTGTCCAGCAGGGTGGTGTCGACCGAGGGGTAGAGTTGACGCAGAAGGGGCATCAGCATCATGCGTATCTGGTTGCGGCGGACGTCGGGGATGGCGTTGGTGCTGTCTTCGACATAGTCGTAATGCCTCTGCACAACGCAACGGTCGATCTCGGCGCGTGAGAAGCACAGCATGGGATGCACCACGGTCAACGTGGATGACGGCTCTGAAAACCGAAGGGTCGAGATGGGCCTGATGCCGTGGAGGCCAGCGATACCGGTGCCACGGAAGAGGTTGAGAAAGAAGGTTTCGACCGAGTCGTCGCGATGGTGAGCGGTGGCGACACAGCTGAAATCATGTTCGTCACAAAGGCTGGCAAACCAGCGGTAGCGGAGCTCACGGGCAGCCTCCTCGATGCTCATCCCCTGCTCCTCGGCAAAGGTGTGGGTGTCGAAGTCGACGGTGTAGAAATCGGCTTGCAGGCTATCAGCCAGCTGCTGAACGAAAAGCTGGTCACGATCACAGTCGCCAGGACGGAGATGGAAGTTGCAATGGGCGATGGCAAAGCGGTAACCTGCCTGATGCATCAGACGGGCCATACAGACAGAGTCACGCCCACCGCTGACTGCAAGCAGCACCTGTTGCTCCGGAGAGAACAGGTGCTGCTGGTTGATGTATTCCTTAAGGCGACGGATCATTAGCGCAGAATCATCTTGCGCATCTGGCGCTGACCGTCGACCTCGATGCCATAGTAGTAGACACCGGCTGAGTAATCCTCCATATCAATGGTGATGATTTGGTCGCCGGCTTGGTAGAATTGCTCGTCACGGTGGACGATGTGACCCATGGCATCCATCACGAAGAAGTTCACCCGTGCTGCATTGGGCAGCGTGAAGGGGATGGTGGTCTGCTGCGTGAAGGGGTTGGGGTAGTTCTGCTCAAGGACGAAGTTGTCACCATTGACCGTGGGCGTACCCTCGGCGTAGTTGATCACCTCGACGATGTTGGTCTGATCGTTGTCGGGATTGGCATCGCCACTGATATACAATACCCAACCCGTGCCGACATACTGGCGTGTGGGCGACTTGGGGATACGACGGTTGAGCTGCAGGTGGAAGACCTCTTCAGCCAGGACATCTCGAGAGATGTTGGTCTTAATGGAATCGCCACCGTTGATGACGGCACGCATCTTCAGCTGACGGCCATTGAGGGCGGTGTTACCATTATTACGCATCTCAAGGAAGACTCGGCAATCGTTGCCAGCATTTTCCTCGACAAGTACCTTGAGAACTTCAAGGTCGGTGAAGGCCTCGGAACGCACATCGGTAGTGTCGTTACTGCTGTCATTGTCGCCAATAACATGGACATAGGCGTTTACGTAATCATAACCCGAGGTACGAGTAATAAGCTGGGTATTGAAGGTGTAGAATGATGACTGCAGGGCAGGCAACGGCAACGCACGATAGTAGGTCTCACGAACCATAGTAGTGGTGTCGTTATCGACCCAATAACCCACCTCGAAGTTGTTGACTCCACGTCCACCGCGGTTCTCAATCAACAAGCTTACATCAGTATTATTCTGACCGACCAAAAGTGATATTGACGCCGCTGCGATGTCGGTAACCGACATAATGCCCTCCACTCGCTTGGTGACGGTGTCGTTGTAGATGTACTCATTGGACGCACTCTTGATGATACCTGTGAGTCGCATGATACCCATGGTGGCAAAGAACTTCTGTTGGAAGGTGTAGTTATAGTACTCCAGCGGAGCAAGGGGACGACCAAGCAACTGCATGAAGTCAACAGTCTCATCGACACGGGTGACACCGTTAAGGATATAGGTAGCGGTAGCCTCGGTGATGGGGTTCTGGCCGAAGTTGCGCACACGGAGCGTAACTCTCACAGCCGAGTCGCCAGCCACCACATGGTCGAGGGGCGCCACCAGTTCCTCGGCACTGATATCATAATCAAGTGGCGACAAATAGAAGAGACGCGAAGCAGTGTCGTTGTCCTTGTAGAGGTCGTCGGAACGGACAGTATAGGCAGTGATGTAGAACGAGTCGGGGTAGTCGCTGGTGACGACAAAGGGTGATGTGAAGGAGAAGGTGTCGACCTCATGGGGCGGGATGGAACACGTCAGCTCTGTCGTTTTCGGCAAATAGGTACCATAGTGGATGTAAGCGATGGTGACGCTGGTGAGCGTCTCGGTGCCGTAGTTCTTCACTACCACCTCGGGATTGTAGGTTTGTCCGTACTGGGGGTTCTCCGGTTTAAGAATAGCGATGACACCGGCATCGATTGCACGATCGGCACGACCGAAGACCACATCGTCAATGGCACAGCCTTCACCGAAAGCAGAGTTGGAACTGCTACCCATCGGGGTGGTGTAGACAAAGCGGAACTGCAGTCGCTCCGGGAACTCAGTACCCAGGCCGTTACCACGTGTGCTCGTATGGTACTGACGATATCCTTCGGAAGTTGTCGACGTACCGTTGAACTGCTGATTTTCGGTATCGTTGTACCATGTATTTTCATTCACCTCTTCCAGTTTCACCCACCTGCCTTGGAAGTTGTAGTACTCAAGATGGAGTGAACTTCCATTTGTCAGGTTGCGACGCAGTCGCATGAAGATGGTATCAATCTTGAGCTGTGCATTGTTGAAAACAGGGCTATAGAGGTAACTCACATTACCCCGTTTACCCGAGATGATATTGTTATTCAAATCAGTAACCCAAGCGTTTTCGCCAGAATAAGTAGAGTCGATACGCGACTTATGAGGCATACCGAGTTCCCAATAGTTGCGAGTGTAACTGTTAAAGCCCTTGGGCGCATACCATTTGTTGATACCATCAAAGTCATCGCTCAATGTAGGTAGAACCACATGGAAGCGGTGATATTCATACAAAAGTGTATCGTTGGAAGTATTGGTATCGCCAGGAGTCTCATGCCAAAGCGCGAAAGGATAAGTACCCTCGTTCAGATATACAGCAGGCAACTCAACAATAGCACCAGTGTTGGCTGCCACAGTGCCTGTCCATGGAATAGGTACTACTTGCAGCGAGTCTTCGCCTTCTTGTTGTAGTGTACAGAAGAAGGTGGGATTAACGATGGGTTGCTGGCCATAGTTGAACACACGTACACTCACGCGCAGTGAATCATTCGTAGTCAAAAGGGGACTACGGGGAGAAACTATCTGCGTAATTGCAAAGTCTGCTGCCGGAGCTTCTCCATCGACGAACAGGAGGAAGTCGATAATATGACCCTCCGGAGAGTCGTCGACATAACCCATCACCTTGACGCGCATTCTCATATAGCCCAACGAAGCACACTCGGGGATGGTGATCTGCATACGATAAATAGAGTCGTTGTAGAACGGGTCAGCATCGGCCAGAACCTCTGTACATCCACTACTTGGGTTGGCAAAGTAGCCATCACGGTTGTAGTCAATAGCAATCGTGGCACGGCAACGGAATGCCTGTTCTGTAGCATCCAGCGGAGTCACCTGAAGGATGAGTGAGTCGGTGAGGCCTCGAGTCACATGTACGACAGGATAATCGGGACCTGTATACTCAGCCAGATTGGTGTAGGCACGGTTGAGCGGAGGCATATCCAGGTCAATTCCATTAAAGGACACTCGAGTGATATCAAACTTGGTGTTTTCAGCGCTCGGATAGCCATTGAAGTTGCTGGCATTCGTGTAACGATCCTGTGCCAATGACGAGAATGTGTAAATCGTCTGGAGGGTATCGTTACGCCGCGTGCCATCATTGGTCAAGTCTGTCCACACATTAAGTGTATAGTTTTGCGCTGAAGTGGGAGTCGGAATATCTAACAGTGTTTTGAAGGTAAATATATAGGTATCATCGGTGGCAAGTGTATGTTCAATTGTATCATTCACTGTTTGGATGATATTGTTAGCGCGTTTGAGCTGGTATGTAACCGGGATGCTGGATTGTGTGGCAGTACCATAGTTGGCAACACGTATACGCACAGTATCATTTTCCATATAGACACGTCCACCCAGCGGAGCCAAAATAGCTTCCATGGCGACATCACGAGTCTTACGAGGAGCCACCGAGACTGTCACCGGTGAGAAATAGCTTGGGCAGTTCTTGTCACTGAGACAGTTGAGGTAGTAGGTACTATCGTGGAAGTACTGCGGTGTATTACTCCATTTTCGTGAAGCATTGTACTGAGTGGGAGAATAGAATGGAGCCGCTGTGGAATCACGATACCAACGGATTGGACGTGTATTCTCCTGATCAGCGCGAACCTCACCCCACGTACCATATGCAAGCATTGTGTCATAGCCTGTCGGAGGTACGGGCGTATAATAAGAATCTTTTAGCGGAGACTGTGCCGAGGACGTGGCCGATGTGGTATCGTTGCTCCGAACAATATCATATTGATAATGGTACCAGCCTCGGACTCGAACCTTGATATTGACGTAGTTGTTTGTGGGATAAAGGTTGGCCAAGCTATCAAAGTAGAAGGTAATCGATGAGCCCATCGGCAGCATATTTTCAAATGTAACATACTGCTCCACAGTATCAGGTAGTGTAGGAACCACGACATCAGCCGGTGTGTTGACCTCGGTATGATAACCAATCTTTACAGTAGTACCTGCAGGGATGGGCTTGCTACCATCATTCTTCAACTGGATGCTGATTTGGGTATTATGCATCTTGCAGCCAGCAGGTGTAGATGGGCTGTTGGCCTCAACCTTCATTGCTGTCAGATTGAAAGCAGGAGCCAGGTAGAACTGTTCTGTCTTTTCGTTGTTGGCAAGGGAGGTATCATTCGGTGCAATCAGCACGACATGAATGATCTGGGTGTCAATGATACCCAACTGTGCCGGAACCATTACAGAATCAAGTTTCATCTGCGAAGGTGTAAATGATCCGAGGCTACGAGTCACCGACTGGGTTGTGCTTTCATAGCCCTCAATATAGGCATACCACTGAATATTGTTTTCATTGGAACGACCATTGTTATAGAACGACACTTTCACAAGAACTGAATCAGTCTCGATGTTGTTCGGCGCGCTGATTGATACAGGCATTTTGGGCGAATGAATACGGGCCACAGCCATATCGTGGGTAAGGCGCTGCATCTCTTCGGCACCAATGGTAGGACCAGGTACCTGAGCACGCACATTACCATCAATATCATCGTACACATCAGGATTATATTGACCCAATCCATAGAAATTGGTCAACATCATGTGCAGGTTATCGTTGGCAAAGAAGTAAGGTTCATCAAAGACCGAATTGGCATCATCAGAGTTGGTCATCTGCAGGCCTGACAGAGTAGCAAGATTTGTGATCTTCCATGCCAGGGTTTTTGTTGCCTCGGAAAAATATGCGTTGAAATTGGAATTCGTGACTGTATTCAGTTCCGACACATAATATGCATAACCAAATCCAAAGTTCGAGAAGACATTATTGATCACCTGGATATTGCTGGGCGTGTTTCCACACCAAAAACCGTATGAGAGATCATTGGCCGCATTCAATTGGCTGGTTGAGCTTGTGTTCGTAACATTACTGCCACGTACACGAACACTGTTAAAGAACACATTGACATAGTTACTCGTCGAATCGATCCATATACCAGCCGACTTGGCAGGCGTCAAGCCTTTAGAATCCGTTCCATAGGTGCTAATCATATTATTGACCACATACACTGGATTGAGTATAGTACCAACAACATTCTCCAATTGAATTCCGCGTTTAGCGCCCTTTCTCTCATCTACCAGATATATCTTGTTCTTTGTCACCGTCAATGTATCGGTCGTGGCTGCCAAATAGAGAGCTATCAATCCACGGTTGTCGGTCGAGTTTCCGGATATGAAGTCATTATGACTGATGTCCGTCCGCGTCAGACCACGCAGATATATGCCACCTGACGCAAAGTTTCGGAAGGTATTACCTGTGATGTGGAACGACAAGAAGTTCTGATCGGTACCTGTACTACGAAGTGAATAATAACCACTATCCATTACAGAGCCAGTAAGGTAGAAGTCGGCCACATGTCCCTGCAGGACAATACAGGAAGCATTTAGATTTGCTATAGTCCCTTTAACCTTGAAGTAGCATCCGTCAATATGGATGTTACTGTCATTTTGCATCACCAGGGCATTGGCAAAGTTAACATTATTGGCCACCGGACGTGCCTCCATTCGCAAGTTCTGCAAATACAAATTCGACACACCGTCGATATACATGACATAGTTATCCAGTTGACTAGTCGATGCCGTCAACAACACACTATCTGACTGTCCGATGAAGCTGATGGTATTCTCGTCCGACGCACCAGGTACACTGTTTAGAATCACCTGCTCTGTATAGGTACCGCCAGCCACCGAGAAAGACACCGGGCCAGTAATACCCACTTGGTTCAGCGTATCGATAGCAGCACCAAATGAATGGTAGTCAGCTACACCACTGGGGGCAATGGTGTACACACCGCCACAGAATCTGACTGTAAACGAAGTACGGATGGTATCATTGTTGCTAATACTGTCTCCAACTGTTTTAACAATAACTGTAACGCTGTGTCGTCCAGGAGAGAACTGGCGACGGAAAAGTTCTACATTTATTGTCTGTCCATTTGCAATACTTTCGACAACCTTTGTGGAGTCAACTGCATTCGTATCAAGATAGTAGAACAATGTCAAACTGTCAATATTGTCACTACCTTGGTTACGAACCCTGACCATCAACGAAATCGAATCACACGAATTATAATCCACCAAACCACCGCCTTCTGGCCATAGGAGCGCTGCGTCGACTGACGGCATTCCCGACAGCGTGACATTGTATGGTGTCATCGGGCCCACACATCCATATTTGACCGAGTTGAATTTGGCATTGGGGCGGTTGTTACCCTTGTTACCAGTACCGACAAAGCCAATCGTGGAAGGCGAGAGGGCCGAGTTGGATGCTTTGTGGAGCGTTGTACCATTTTTCGTAGTATAGTGAATCTTCACACCCGATGAGATAGATGCCGCCAGCTCGTACGATACTTGTACCACAATCGACGAGACACCATCCCACATGAACGGAGTACTCATTGCATGAGTAACCCATGCATGGTCTTCATTCTGATGCAGCGTAAAGACATCGCGTTGGAACACCATATCGACATCGTGCCAACTTGATGTAGTCAAGAAGGCGGTGTCTTCAGTCAGACCTAAGCCTATCTGGTAATTCAGGAAGTTGATCGAATCCAACGTTCCGACGATCGTATCGAGGTAGAACGAAATAGACATGATATTGCCAACCTCCAATCCTGCGGCTCTCAAATCGCTAGCAGTATAGATGTACTGTTGCTTAACAAACTTGGAGGATGGCTGATAGGGCGACGGGTAAGCCGTGTTACCCGTCGTGGTGACGGCCGTACCCACCTGACCTTCTGTTGAATTGAGCGCCATATAGGCCATCGCACGGCTGCCATTGGCATAAAGCAATTCCGTGATGTGAGTGAATCCGGTATCAACCAGATTCAGGTCGAAGTCATACCATACCGGAATCTTGTCGGTCAACACCGGTGTAACCACTGTATCTTGGGTAGCATAGGGTACCACACGGTCGGGTAGCGTATCCGGTGCTTGCGGAGTGAACATTGACATCACTACCACCTCGCTGGTATCGTTGGTGGCAAGAGGATCGTCTGTCAAGGCATTGACCCACACACGTACCGTCACTAACGAGTCCATACCGAAGTCAAGGTTCAGTTTGTTAGTGAAAGTATAGTTGGTGTCGGCAAACGGTAAAATCACACCTACGAGGGCTTCCGTAATCGTATCTGCACCGGCACAATAGTTTAGCACTATATTGCTGGCAGTATCAGAGCCGAAGTTACGCACATTTACAGTAACATCCTCCATCGCCAAGCCGCAACCATCAGGTACAACAGGAGTACTCAATTCCATGTCGACGGTCGGAGGATCAAGTACAATCACTACCATTGCAGCCATATCGCCTTCGCAACCGAAGTCTTCATATCTAATCCAGCTAGGATTGGTGCTACCAAGGCTCATCGGGAAAGTGCTCGACGAAAGTTCCCAGTCGTTGATATTGCCAGCGAAGTTCGTACGGATAACACCGGCAGTATTATTCTCGAAAGCCAAAGCCTCGCCACTCCATACATAACTGGGCACTGAGAGGTTGCTCCACGAAACAGCCTGTGACGACGTGGTTGTAATGACAGCATTGAACGGCAGTGCATCTTCGACCACACCGTTATGTTTGTACACAAAAGCCACGTTGGAGTTCCACGCGAAAGTCGGCGTCAGACCATTACGGATGGTCAGACTGCTGTCGGTGGCACCATTACCCACATACTGCACAACAAGCGATTGACCCGGCTCTATCTTCACATTGCCAAATCTGTATACCTTGTTGTTCAATGCCGACTGAGGCGAAACGGTCATCAGGGTATCACCTTCCAAGTAAGCGGTAGCATCGCCGACATTGGTCAACTGTACTGCAGCCTTACGGTTGTCAACCATCCAGTAAGGCATCGGGTTGGTCAAACCTACAGTTGCAGCGGTACGCATAATCTCCACCTGTGTGATACGCACAATGGGCATCTCTCTCTGCTGACGCACATAGAACGTATCGTCAAATTGCAATACATCGGTCGTATAGCTCGGTCCAACATGGATCGGCTCGTTGCCCAGCGAATCGGCAAACCAGTACAGCGTCGACGGACGACGCGGGGCAGTGGCACTGCCATAGACCTGCCACATGGTCACACCCGTCGTTGGGGTGAAGGTGGTTGAAGTCGAATAAGGAATCCATACCGTGTCGCTGGCAGGTGCCGACGGATGGAATCGACTGATGATTGTATAGACATTGGTATCATTCGTCAGGTTGGGGTCACCGACAAAACTGTTCCATATTTTCAACGAATAGGTAGCATCAACGGAGGCACCCGACGGCAATGCAAGCATCTGACCTGTATGGATAGTCACAGTGTCCTCAGCGGGAATAAACTGGTTGACATTGATCAAAGTCGTTGCGCCATTGTTGATACGATAGGCCAGATTCATCACACCACTGCTATCGGGGATGAAGGGATTGACACCACTGTTGCGCATCCGCACCACCAGTTCCACCTGGGCCGGCATTTTGCAAGTGTCAGTCACAGGACTGATCAAGGCATCAATTTCAAAATCATAAGGCAGTGAAGAGAATTCGAAGGCACCTGGGCAGGCGACGCTGTCGCCACGTACGGTACCGAACATATCGGTTGTTACCGAGGCCATCGGCTGAGCAACACCCTTAATGGCACGGTTATAGGTACGGAGATCGACCAGGCTACCATTGAGGAAGTTGGGATTGACCGAGACAGAAAGCGAATCTTCCGGCACCGCAGCCTGCCAAGCAGCCAGCGTACCATACGAGGAGGCTCCTCGGCGGTTAAGTACGGCACCGTTAGTATAGTAGACGTTGTTCGACACATAGTTCGTCGTGCTCGACTGAGGCATGTAGCCAAGGGCATAGTTCATGTTGTCGAGCGTCACAACGATGTTGTTCATGAAACGGCAGTTGTCGATACTGGTACCGCCAAAGGTGACAGCGGCCGTATTGGCACGTTCCGGAGCCGTCAGTTTCACCGAGTTGTAGACCACATCCACATAGTTACCCTGGATGACATTGAGCACCGAACGCATCAGGTTGGAGTTACCGTCATCGTTACCCACCAGCATGTTATTGGCCACAATGGCGTGCGTACTCGCCGTACCGACCACATTGTTCAGACCGATGGCACCGGCACCGTGCGAGGTATACACCTTGTTACGTTCCAGACTCGTCGCGCCATAGCATTCGCTCAACTGAACCACATAGTTCGAGTTGCTGTACACATCGTACATCTCGTTGTCCACAATCACGATGTCATTCTGATTCTCCACCTTGAGCGCATTCTCATACTGGTTGTAGAATGTCGACCGGCGAACAACATTGCCGTTGGAGCGTATGTCGGGAGCTTCACCCTTGACGTCAACACCGACACGGCCTCCAATAAACGTACAACTGTCAACCAACAGGTTGTTGGCATATCCGCTGTTAAGCAATGTGGCGATACGCAGCGAGGCCGGAGCATTGGAAAGACTGTCGATGAAGCGGCAAGCCTCGAAACGGCAGTTGACACTCGTCATACCCAGCTTGACCATCTCGTCCAGCTCACCGTCACGACGAACGAAGTCAATATTGCGGAAGCGTACGTTGTTCACCGCCTCAAGATTGACAATCGAACTCATCCCCAGTGTACTGTCGCTGTAAAGAATCGAGTGGGTGCTGCCCATCGACTCGAAGACAATGTAGTGTTGGTCGGTGACGCCCGAGACGGCCGGCATCGTGAAAGCCGGGTAGCAACCCGGGGCCAGACGCACAATGAGGCTGTCATTGATACCGCAGCGGCTCAGCGAAAAGAGGAATTCCTCAATGGTGTTGAAGTTGGCATTGGCACCGCCAATGTTACGCACGCCACCCATCGGGCCGTCGCAGACGATAAACGCCGAACAACTGGTATCGTTATACGGCTCGTGATCGCGGAACTGCGCCCCCGAAGCGGTCAGGGTGTCCTCCACCCAGGCACACAATGTGTGGAAACCGGCAGGAATATTGATGTTCGTCGAGATAACCACCGGAACCTCTTGATTGGCCGTGAGGTTACCTGTCCAGTCGAAGTAGCCGAAGATCGTATCATCGATGGAGTACGAAATGCGCACCGCTGTGAAAGGCAACTCGCCAAAGTTCTTCAGCTTGACCGTCAGGCTGCCGGGACGCACCGTCATAGGCACCGTAAAGTTGGGGTCGACCAACTCGCTGATACCCGCATCGTGGAGCAGCGGCTGGATCGGGCTTTCTTCATACACAAAGGCCGGACGGTTCATGTCGGCAGTCTGGGTCGAGGTGTACTGCGACGCCGTGAAAGGGTTGTGGCCATACGATGCCCAGCCCATATAGGAGCAGATGGTCTGTTGGGTCGCATCGGTCGGGATGGAAGCAACGCTGATAGGCGCTACATCGACATTACCGTCATAGGTGAGCTGCACCAACATGTCCTGACCGGCATAGAAGAAGGTGTCCTGCAAAGGAATGGTGTACTCAAGACCTGCCGAGAGGGCCGGTATCGTGAGCTCCGAGTCGTAGACCACCCGCATAAAGTCGGACGTGTAGTAATAGGCACCGCTGTTACCCATCTCCACCAGATAGCCGGTGGGGACATTTTTCATCTTGATTTGGAAACGCGAACGTGTCCATTCGGAATTAGTGTTGCTCGCCAGCTTGAATTTCAGCGCGGTGATGGCGCCTGGGCCGTAGCCAGCCTCGGCCATCAGCGCCGAGTCATAGACATATTCGGCCCTGTGGTCGGCATCGCCCGGGAAGGGACTCATCACCATATTGCCCGTACCCGCCAGGTTGGGCGTGCGCACTCCGGGCTGCATGGTGGCACCACGTACACTCCTGTAGTTCACCCACGAGTTGGTGGAGGCAGGGAAAGTCGTGGTGTTGGCGTTACTCGTGGCATCGCGCACCACGCAGTAGAAACGCATCAGCGTGTCGTAACCGCTGAACGGAAGACGGCATTCGTAGTTGTCGGTCGTACCGATCCGCGACATCGTCATCATATGTTCGGTGGGGTCGCTGCCGATGGTGTAGACCGTGTAGACCGAATCCGGATTGATACCGGCCGAGACGGTGGTGGTGGCCTTCAGCTCAATGTGGGCACCGCGGCTGTTGGGGAAGAACTCTACATTCGGGTAGTCGACCATTTCGATCTTAGGATTGCGCATACGCTCCGAACTGGCCCTGACCCTGATGTTGTCGAGCCACCAGGCTGTGTTGGCGGCATCGAGAGTCGTCGTCTGTGTACGATAGTGCAACACCAGTCGGATCAACAGCTTGCGCTCGCTGACAGGCACCGACGGAGTGATCACATTGTCAAGGTCGAAGCGCTCGCTGTGCCACTGGTCGTTGCCCACAGTGGGCGTCACCTGGCCACGCCAGTTGCGCGATGCGGGGTCGCCCGGGTACGAGTTCTCCGTGAAAGCGGCCGTACCGGTGGCAAATGCCGAACTGAATTCTCCCTCCTGATTATAGTCCTGCGAGGTGATTGTCGTCCAACTCGCCTGATTTGCACGCTTGTAGTAGAGCGTCGCCATCATGACATCGCCGCCGGGGTTGGCCGGAATGCGGCAGATCTGGTCGAAAGTGAACGCAATGTAACGCAAGGCGGTGTTCTGCGTAAAGTCGATGGTGTCGAGCACCAACTCGATGTCCTGCGTCGAGAGCTGCGTAAGCTTCAACGACCGGTCGCCGCTCTTGTAGATCACTGTCGAGAACGACGAACCCGAAGCAGGCGTCACCGTGTAGTTCACAGCCTCACCACTCTCGAAGCCTTGATAGTACATCTCGAACACCTGGCCGCGGGCTGTAAAGCCGAAAATAGCAAAAATTGCACCTAAAAGTAGATACTTGGTTTTCATTATTGTGCTTTTATTATTATCTAATTTACAGTTTCTTACAGTTCAATCAACGGACAAAACACACCCTTTTCGGGTGGTTTTTTCCCAGCACAAAAATACACTTTTTTCTTGACATGACACACTTTTTATTAATAAATTATCAAAATTAACATCCGTTAAGGCTTCCGTCGGGCAATCACTCCGTCTCGATGTCCTCCACATCTAATATCGTATTTCGGGAGCGAAAAATTACAACCGATGTCAAAAAGACAGAGTCACATCCACCCCCTCTCCCACCCTCGTCCGGAACTCCTCGGAGAAGCAATTAAATCGTGCACGACCTAATTCGCACCACACCTAGGTCAACACCGTATCAAGTCCGACTGCAGTCGGAGTTGACTCGGACTTGACTCGGAGTTGAGTCGGACTTGACTCGGAGTTGATAGCTAGTTTACAGGCAGTTAACCCTATTTTAACTGGTAGAATGCTGGTAATCAACACCTTAAATAAACCATATACCAAAGGGGTGTCCTTCGGTACAGGGGGAACCGTCGGAGTGGAGAGTATCGAAAAAAGGTATAAAAAAAGCGAATTAAATCGTGCACGATTTAATTCGCCGAGTATCGTTTTGACCTCAAATCGGGGTCACTTTTTCTGCTCCAAAGCCTCGTACATCATCACGCCGGCAGCTACTGACACGTTCAATGACGCCACTTCGCCCACAATGGGCAGTTTGGCCCTTATGTCACTCATTTTCAGAAGTTCGGGGCTGATGCCCGTTTCTTCGTTGCCCATGATGAGGAGTGTCGGACGGCGGAAGTCGACTTCACGGTAGTGGACGGCTCCCTTCTCGGTCGATGCTACTATTTGATAGCCATACTGCTTGGCCAGATTGACGACGGTCTTGAGGTTCTGTTCGCGGCAGACGGGCAGCCGCAGCAGGGCGCCGCTGCTGGTCTTGATGGCGTCCTCGTTGAGGGCGGCGCTTCCATGGTCGGGCACAACGAGGGCACTGACGCCCGTACACTCGGCCGTGCGGGCGATGGCACCCATGTTGCGGACGTCGGTGATATGGTCCATCAGTACGACCAACGCCTTGTCGTCCAGCGTCTCCACAAGCTCCATGAAGCTGTGGTAGCGGATGGCGGCGATGGTGGCCACCACGCCTTGGTGGTTGCCGGTGGTGAGTTTGTTGAGCTTCTCGACGGGCACGTACTGGAAGGGGATGTCGTGTTCGCGCATGGCGTTGCGCAGTTCGCCCATCAGTGAGCTGTTGAGACCGTTCTGGATGAGCACGCGTTCCACCTGTTGGCCGCTGCCAATGGCTTCGATCACAGGGCGTAAGCCATAAATTATCTGTTGTTTGTTCATAGCGTTTGGGGTTCTACGACGGAGCTTTCCGACTCGGCACATCCGTCTTTGATGGTGATTTTGCGGTCGGCCCGGGCGGCCAACTCTTCGTTGTGGGTGACGATGACAAAGGTTTGTCCCAACTCGTTACGCAGCTGGAAGAAGAGGTCGTGCAGCTCGCCGGCATGTTGCGAGTCGAGGTTGCCGCTGGGTTCGTCGGCCAGCACCACCAGGGGTTGGTTCATCAGGGCGCGGGCTACGCTGACACGCTGGCATTCACCGCCGCTCAATGCCGCGGGCTTGTGCTCGGCACGGTCGACAAGGCGCAGGTGTTCAAGCAGTTCCATGGCACGACGACGGGCATCGTCCTGACGGTCGCCCCGGATGAGGGCAGGGATCATCACGTTCTCCACGGCCGTGAATTCAGGTAGTAGATGGTGCGCTTGGAAAACGAAGCCTATCTTTCGGTTGCGGAAAGCGGCCAAGTCGCGCTCTTTCAAGCGTGTGACATCCACATCGTCGTACATGATGCTACCGCTGTCGGGGCGGTCGAGGGTGCCCAGAATCTGCAGCAGGGTGGTCTTGCCGGCCCCGCTGGCTCCCACGATACTCACCACCTCGCCTGGATTGATGACTAGCGAAATGTCGCGCAACACGTGCAACGACCCGTAGCTTTTGTTGATGTTGGTTGCCGTTATCATACTTCAATGCCGTTCAAGAAGGTACGCTCCACCTTGTTCTCACCGTAGGCGTAGGGCATGTATTCGTAGCTCGGGATGGGTTTGGTGATGTAGAAATTAGCCTTTTTGCCGACGGCAATCGTGCCGAGTTCGCGGCTGACACCCATGGCATAGGCCGAGTTGAGGGTCACGGCGTTGATGGCTTCCTCGGGCAACATACGGTAGTTGATGCAGGCCATCGAGAGGATGAGCTGCATATTGGTCGAGGGTGACGAGCCGGGGTTGCAGTCGCTGGCCATGGCCACACCCAGGCCTGCGTCCATCATCTTGCGGACGGGTGCATGTACCATATTGAGGAAGAAGGCCGCTCCCGGGAGGACGGTGGGCATGGTCTCGCTGCCAAGGAGGGCTTCGATCTCGGCATCGCCGGTATACTCCAGGTGGTCGCACGAGAGTGCGTTGTGGCGTACGGCACACTGGATGCCACCGCTATAGGCCAGTTCGTTGGCGTGAATTTTGGCTCTGAGACCATATTTGGCGCCGGCATCGAGCATACGGTCGGTGTCTTCGACAGTGAAGAAGCCTTGATCGCAGAATACATCGATGTAGTCGGCCAGCCCTTCGGCGGCGGCTTGGGGTATCATTTCATCGATCACGAGGTCGACAAAGGCCTCCTGACGGCCGCGATACTCCATCGGGATGCCGTGGGCTCCGAGCAGGGTGCTCTTGATAGTCAGGGGGGAGGTCTCTTTGAGGCGGCGGATGACACGGAGCATTTTCAGTTCTGCCTCGGTGGTCATACCGTAGCCACTCTTGATTTCGACGGCGCCGCTGCCGAAGTCAATCATCTGTTCGAGACGCATGAAGGCGTCATCGTAGAGCTCCTCTTCGCCGGCTTCCTGCACACGTTTGGCGCTGTTGAGGATGCCACCGCCGCGCTTGGCTATCTCCTCGTAGGAAAGACCCCGTATCTTGTCGCAGTATTCTATCTCGCGACTGCCGGCATAAACGAGATGGGTGTGCGAGTCGCAGAAGCTGGGAAAGACCATCCGTCCCGTGGCATCCACCACCCGGTCGGCATCCACCTCTTTCAAGTCGTCCATCTTGCCGAAGGCCTTTATCCGGCCATCTTCAACGATCATGTAAGCATTTTTGACGGTTTCCATCTGCGCCATCTCTTTGCCCATGGCACGGAGCTTGGGCTGGGCGGTTTCCACCTGCACCAGTTCCTTAATATTCTTGATTAGTGTACGCATAATTAACAGTCATTAAATCGGCTGCAAAATTACTACAATTATTTCACATGGCAAAATGCAGCCATCAGCGAACTACTTTTTTTACCACAATGTCTTTCCGGCCAGCCGCATACGATCGGCAAAAGGTGCCGGGGAAACTTTTGGTCGGCAATGTTTTTCTCATCTTATTATCTGAATAAAATAATTCAACATAATCATACACAATTAATCCCGTTAGGTAAAATAATCCTGTTGGTAATGGGAAAAATTGTATTTTTTCAATTTCAAACAACCCAAATTACCGTAGCGATGAAACAAACGAAGAGCCTTATATTTATTGCACTTGCGGCAGTTATGCTATTTGCATGTGAGAGGGAAAATCCGATGCCGGAGCCGCAACAATCGGCAGTGCCACAGATCATCCTCGACACCGATATCGCCAGTTCGACCGACGACCTTTTCGCCATGCAGCTGCTCTATCGCTATGCCGCACAGGGACGATGCAATCTGCTGGGCGTGGTGGTGGACCGCATGGGCGATACCAACGCCGCCGTCGCCGACTTGATGAACAACTACTACGGCTTCCCGACACTACCCATCGCGTTGGAACGCAACGGCACCTATGAGCGCTTCAGTTATATCAACTATACCCCCATTGCAGAGGCTACCGACACCAACGGTAACCTGCTATTCGCCCGTACCTACAGCGACTATTCAGCCCTTCCCGACGGATACGTCCTCTACCGCCGCCTGCTGGCCAACGCCCCCGACGGCAGTGTCACTATCATGCTCACCGGTATCGCTTCGACCATAGCCAACCTGCTCACCTCCGGTGCCGACCAGTATTCGCCACTGACAGGCGTGGAACTGGTGCGCCGCAAGGTGAAACGCCTCTACTTCATGGCCACCAAACTGGAACCCGGCAGTGAACAGGATGTCAGCCCCGGATACAACATGATGATGCATCCCGAAGCAGCAAGCACACTGTTGCAGATGTGGCCCGCCGAGGTCGACGTCATCATTTCGCCCAGTGCGCCTGGCAATATGGTGGAATATGCGCCCGAACAGGTGATCAGCGACATCGACTGGACCGACATCCATCCAATAAAACAGATCTACATGCGGTTCGACTGCAACACGGGCCAGCGCATGTGGGACCCCATGCTCCCGCTGCAGGAGATGGAGGGCGATAGTCTGATTGCCCTCTCGCCCCGCGGCCATCTAAGCTTCAGCAATAACAAGGTCAGTTTTACCACAGATCCCAACGGCAACTACCGCTACCAAATCCAGGGCGACGAAGTGTGGGCACAACGTATGCTGAATCTGATACGTGCTTCAAACCGATAAGCACTTTACACCTTCTTGGTGGGTTCTATGTAAAAAGCCCTGTAATTCACAGATTACAGGGCTTCTAGTGTTGTCCTACCTGGATTCGAACCAAGACAAGCTGATCCAGAGTCAGATGTGCTACCGTTACACCATAGGACAATCGGTATTTTTCTTTCGAAAACGGGTGCAAAAGTACAACCTTTTTTCGAACTGACAAAACTTTTTTTAACCAGGATTTTAAAATTAGGAATTAAGAATTGATTTGCAACATATTGCAAAATAAAATTCTTAATTCCTAATTACTAATTCTACATTCTACAAGCTGTCGCCGGTCTCGCCATCGCCCTCTTTTGCCCCTTGTTCGAGTTCCATCTTACCAAAACGGAGGGTAATACCTGCACTAATATATCTGCTGTTCAGCATCTTGCCTGTGCTACTGCTAAGATAATAGGGATTGGTATTCTGGCTGGTGGAGCCGAATCGGCCACCCCAGTTGAAGATATCCTGCACGTTGACAAATACCGACAGCTTGCGTTTGAAGAAATCGCTACGAACGCCCATGTTGAGTGAGTAGCGCGCACCGCGGGTGCTCATCAGTCCAAGGGTCGGCGAGTTGTAGTTGGCCGAGAGGTGCACTTGGTACTGATTGAATATCTTGGTCCAAGCGTTAACGCGAACGCTCCATGACCATTTGTCCTGCTCAACATGTTGCATCACACCATCACGCATGTAGTCCATACTGTAGCCGTAGTCGTAGACGTTGGCATAGAGGCGTACATTGAAGAAGCCCGTAGGACGGTAGGTCATGTTGAGGCTGGCACCGTAACGCCATGAAGAGCCCATATTGTAGGGGATACTATATCGGACGATACGGTCAAGGTACTGATCGTACTCGGCATCGGTCAGCGAGCTCACCTCGTTGGTGCTCAGACGACCGTAACCCTCGATGCCGATGTTGCCAAAGTTCATGAAGTACTTCTGCCATCCGGCCTCCATACTGTGCGTATAGCTATCCTTCAGGTTCGGATTACCGGTGCTGTAACTGTCGTCACCATAGCGACGGAAGGTGCTGATCTGTTCCTCTCCGGGGTTCGTCATGCGCATAGTGTAGTTAATCTTGAAGTTGTGCATGTCCTCCGTACGGTAGGTAAGATGGATGGAGGGATGGAAGTCGAATCCATAATTCACACCACCGTCGGCAAAGGGCATATTGCTGATATAGTTGTAGTACTCACGGTCTACACCCAGCCCAAGGCCACTGCTGAGGGTGAAACCACCCCAGCGATGGGTCCAATCGACATCGGCGTCCAGATTGGCATTGTTCCCGTCGAAGTGGTAGGTGCGCAGCGTGTCCACCAAAGTGCCATCGCCGTCGTTGTAACGTCGATAATCGTTGTCCATACGACTGATATCAGCACGCAGGCCGTAGCTCATCTCGCCATCCTTCGAGTAGGGACGGTTGTAACGGGCGTCGAGGCTGGCACCGTAATTATAAGTACGCGAAAGCATATAGCGGTGCTCATCCAAGTCGGTATAGACATCATACATGCGGTTGTTCCATTCGTCGCTGGCGTTGTGCGAGAGACGAGTATTGACACCCACTCGCAAATTGTGTCCCTCAAGGTCATACTTCTTGGTGTAGTCGACACCAGCATGGGTAAAGAGCGTGTGGCTCTGGCTGTTGGCATCGGTGATGTAGTTGAGTATGCTGTCGCCCGATGCCACATAGAAGTGCTGCATGGTGGTATCGAACGCATAGTTTTCATTGTTGTTATAGAAGCCGCCCACATCGACTGATAGTTCACTCATCGAGTCTATTTCGTAATTGACACCCAGGAAGAAGTTGGCGCTACGGGAATCACTATTACTGTAGGTCGAATCGGCTTGATAGAGGGTGGTGTCGTAACCGTTGCCCGCCGCATTGTCGCGACGACGCATCGACCAGCCGGTATTGGTGTTCTCGCGTGTCGAGTAGCGGCCGCTGACAAATAGGTTGATGCTCAGTTTCTCCTTGGCCCACATGTAGCTCACCCAAGGGCTGTAGAAAGGCTGGATGGAGCCGTTGATACCGAACGAGATGAACTGATTGCTCTTGATATGGGCCGAGGTGATGATGTTGATGACCGCCTCGGCCTCAGTGGCATACTTGGCCGAAGGGTTGGTGATGGTCTCGATGCGGGCCAAGGCGTTGGCGGGCAGGGTCTGCAGGTAGGTCTTCAGATTCTCTTCCGTCAGCTTCGAAGGCTTATCGTTGATCCATATCTCGACACTCGAGACACCACGCAGCGTGATATTGCCCTCCACATCGACTTCCACACCCGGGGCATTTTGAAGGGCATCCTCGGTGGTGCCGGTCTGTATCGACGGGTCATCGCTAACATTATAAATCAGTTTCTCGCCGTCCATGGCGTAGAGGGGCTTCTCGGCAGTGATGCTCACCTCCTTGAGGGTAGTAGCACCCGGAACAAGACGGAAGGTTCCGAGGGCGGTATTGTTCTCAACACGGAAAGGTATCAGTCGATTCTGGTAGCCAATGGCACTGATGCGCAGCAGATAGGCACCAGCCGGCACCTCGGTCACCTCGAAGAGGCCGTCGAAATTGGTCGAGGCACCCTTCACAAAACTCGAATCGACCGAGTCGAGCACGGCCACATTGACGAAGGCCAGGAACTCACCGCTGACCGAGTCGCGCAACGATCCCACCACCTTGAAGGTGTCGCCCTCCTTCACTTTCTTCTTCTGCTTTACCTGCTGGGCATTCTGGTCGTTGCCCATCTGGTTCCAGTTCTGACCGGGTCGCGGACGCTGCCGTTCATGGCCATGTCCCATCATCGGCGGACGCCCGCCGGGGCCACCTCCCGGACCGCCGGGCTGCGCTTCACAATACGAAACAGACAAAATCATCGTGGCCAATATCAAAAGGCCTCTCAAGCAGGGGATTCGTTTCATCCTAATATATATACTTTAATAGAAGTGTTAACGCAATTTAACATATATTAGTATCGTCCGACTAAAAAAACTTGCAAAAAAAAAGAACAGCACCCTGACAATCATTCAAAAAAGCCTCATTTACAGAGAGAGTAATGTCAAATCAACAACGCATCTTCCTTACCCCCCCTTTACACCTTCCTTACACCACCCCTACGCGTCGGTAGCCATGAGATAGTCTTTGTCGGGAGGAACGATAAACAAAAAAAAACAATCTCCGGTGTAAGATTTCGGAACCTTGCGCGACTACTATACAAAAGCTCAACATTCAACCCATGAAACGCATCCTTTTCCTCGTCGCGGCAATGGTTGCCATCACCGCTAACGCACAGACCCTCGGCCTTCAACCCTTCACCGAACTGCAGGTCGGTGTCGTCAAGAGCCAGGGCAACACTCTGCCCACCTACGGCGCCATCGTCGGCCTACGCAGCGGCGACCTCACGGTAGGGTTGCGCTACCGCAGCACCCTTTCGCTTCTGCACGAGAGCAGCCCCCAACGGGATGTGTCGCTCCTGCTGCAGTATGCCGTTCAGGTGGCACCGCGTCTCGAACTCTATGGCGGCGTGGCTACAGGCTTTGTTCTCGAACATGCACGGCTGGCCCACAGCAAACCTCTCGACGAAGCGTCCCGGATGGAACTCGGTGCCGAGGTGAACCTGGGCCTGCACTATTATCTTTCTGACAATGTAGCGCTCACCTTCAATCTGGGCGTCGGCAGCTGTATGGGTGCCAACGACTGGCGTGCCCTGGCCAAACAGTTGCCCTACGACCCTCGTACCCTACCCACCTACACCACAGCCACCGGCGGTGTCCGCATCGGCATCCCGCCAAAAGTCAAGAAAATCAACATGCCGGAACAGCTAATTGTTGAGGGATCATCACCCATACTGACCTCGCGCGACTGAAAATAATTTTGTACATTTGAAAAAAAATCGTACCTTTGCAACGAAAAATAATATCTGAGCTATGGGTACGATACACCGCCCCAACCAGCTTTCTGGCCCTAAGGCCGTGTGGCTACGCCACCTCTTGATGGTGTGGTTGGTGGTGTTTTTCTGGATTCCCAAACAGACATTGTCCCAAGATATTCCGTGCAACAAGTCAACCCAGGGTACAGACTTCTGGGTTATGTTTCTGGTCAATTTCACTCCACAAGCCAGCAATCTCAAACTTATTGTCGCCACCAATGAGCCCACCGACATACAGGTCTTCAACCACTTGAAGCAGTGGGACACAATCGTCTCGGCGGGTGCACATTCGACTGTCGAGATACCCATCAGTATCGCCAATGGCGGAACCATCGAAAACGAGACCGTCTACAATAATGCCCTCCATGTGGTCAGCTCCCACCCCATCTCACTCTATGCTTCCAATTATCAACCCGCCACCTACGACATCGCCACAGTACTTCCTTCGAGCGCGCTGGGAACTGAATACATTTCACAAGTGTACACGAGTAACTCTACTTTTACTTCCGAGATAGGCTTCGCAGCCACGATGGACAGCACGGTAATCACCTTGATCAACTACCCCAACGTCGGTTTCATCAGAACGGTCACCCTGATGCAAGGCCAATCGATACAGTTTAGCGGCCCTAATTTGTCAGGTGTAAGGGTCTCCTCAAACAACAAGCCCTTTGCCATGTTCCAAGGCGATGCATGTGCCCTTGTCGGCGGATGTGGTGCCTGCGACCACCTTTACGAGCAGGCGCTCCCCGTCAAACTCTGGGGCGAGAACTTCCTGCTGGTTTCCACCGCCGATCGACCCTCGGGCGATGTGGTGCTCGTCACCTCGTCAGACGACAACTGCACCCTCACCCTTGATGACTCAATGACGGTAGCGTCCTTGAACAAAGGCGAGACTGTCGAAATACACCTTCCGAACAATGAAGCCCACATGCTGACGGCCACCAAGCCCGTCTACACCTGCATATACCTAAAAGGTATCAACTGCGGGAATACAAACGGCGACCCCGCCTCCGTCACCGTCCCACCCATTGAACAGCGTGTCAAGTCCATCACTTTCCAAGCCATCACCACCGACCTGACCAACTTACACTATGCCAACATCGTCACACGTACCATCGACCTGCCCTACATGATGCTTGACAATGTGAACATCGGCAACGAGTTCATACCGCTGTCGAACGGTTACAGCTACATGCGCAAGGCTCTCACAAGTGGTGTCCATACCTTGGAGAATGAACAGGGTGGCTTCATGGCTCACTTTTACGGTCTGGGGACCGCCGAGAGCTACGCCTACATCGCCGGTATGGCGACCTACAATCTGGGTTATGGAATGACGGTAGACTCCGTCAACATCCGCATCCACTCGGATCAGCTGACCTATTGTATCGGCGACACCGCCCACTATGAGTTGCATACGAACGACGATACCGTGGATATCGAATGGAGGGTCGACGGTATGGTGATGGCTACAGACGTCCATTATTTCGACTACCCGCTCTTTTCTTCAGACTGGCACACGGTAGAGTGCATTGTAAACCTCTGCGATACACTGGCGACCAAGATATATGTCCGCCCCCAAGTAACTGACATCATCGAGGTGGTACGTTGCGAGACCGAAGGTTTCACTCTCGGCGACTCGGTCTATTTCACCTCGTGCGACATCAGTGTCCACTTCATTGACAACTATGGATGCCCGTCTGACTCTGTGTATAGACTCACCATTGTCCCTACATCCCACATCTACGTGTCCGACAGCGTTTGCTTCAACGGAACCTACGAATGGCGGGGGATGACCTACGACAGCGCCGGAACCTACTCCGATACCCTTAAGACCGTGGCGGTGGGATGCGATTCTGTCATTCATCTCACCCTCACCACCATCCCCAAACCATCGACCGGCATCGATTGGACGACCGACTGTCACGAAAACCACTACACCCTGACCGCCATACTGGACGACCATCAGGCAATACCATTCCTTTGGAGCTCCATCCCACACGACCCGCTTTTGGACGGGCATGAGACCGATACCGTCATCTATACCGTCCCTTTGACACGTACCATATACTCGCTTGCTTTCGACTATCAATGCCCCTATGTTGATACAGTCATCCTGCGTCACATCGAATGGCCGCAGGCCGACTTTGTGGTCACACCGGAATGGATGACCTACGACCAGCCCTATTTCGACGCCTACGACCGCAGCCGACAAGTCAACCAACGGCAATGGTTCATCAATGGGGTTCCTCAAAACGAAAGGAGTGCAATATTTCATTACGACGCCGAAGAGGGTATCGACAGTGTACTGGTCTCTTTAGCAGTCAGCAACGTCAACTGTGGCGACACCCTGCACCGTACTGTCCCCTTTGTTCGCACCGGCCACTGGGCACCCAACGTATTCATTCCTAACGACGAAAACGGCATCAACACAACATTCAGCGTCACTCTCCTCAACGGAGTGGCCGAAGAACTATACATCTTCAATCGCCAAGGCGCGCTGATCTATCACGGCCAAGGGCCCGACCCGCAATGGGATGGCAAGTACAACGGCGTAGCCTGCCCCCAGGGAGCCTACGTGTGGACGTTGCGATTCCACTACAATTACCAGCCCACCCGTACCTACACGCTGACCGGCACCGTCACCCTGATACGCTAATCCTTCACCATCACACGCACCGTGTCGGACATCGAGGCACGGATGTCGCCGCCATACTGCGCGGGAGTGACGACGAGGGTGCGTAAAGGTGTGTCGAGGGCATGGAGTTCATGCATAGCAGGGTTGCCGCTCAAGTCGACTTCTGTGATCTGTGTACCCCGAATATAAAGCGTCGTCAGCCGCTGGCATGGCGTGATATCGATGGCCCTCAGCGGCGAGAAGATGACGAGCAACAACTCCACGTCGGGCATCGTCGCCATGTCGAGGGTATCAAGATGGATGTGGCTCAGCTGCACCCGTTTCAGGTGGCATCTCGTCCCCACATCGAGTTTTTCCAGCGGTACGTCGAGTGCATAGAGACGTTCCAACCGGGGCATGACCCCGATGTCGAGCACAGCGATGGGGTTGTCGCTGCAGGTAAGCTCCACCAACTGGGGGTACATCTCCATACCTTCCAGACTGTGGATACCACGTCCATAACACTCCAGCGTGGTCAACGCGCACCCCTTGGCGGTAGGTCTCAGCCGCTTCCGGCCGGCATTCACGGCATAGCCGCTGTCGACCAGGAAGGCACGAAAGGCCTTGTCGGGGACCCTGACTGCCCGCTGACAGTCGCAGACGGCCTCGCCTCCGCCCTGCCGCGTGGCCGCACATGCAGTCAGCAGCAGGGTGGTTACGAGGAGCAAAGACAGTCGTCTCACTGCAGCTTGAAGACAATGGGGACTACATACTCCACAGCGACACGCTTGCCTTCATACTTGGCAGGAATCCATTTGGGCATCGCCTTGATTACACGCAGGGCCTCTTCGTCGCATTCACCGCCGACACCACGAGCCACGTAGGCGTTGACGATGCTGCCGTCCTCCGTCACGCTGAAGCGCACGTACACCTTGCCTTCCACACCGTCGGCCTTCGCCTGCTCGGGATAGTGGATGTTTTCGGCAATGTACTTGTAGAGCGCCGCTTCACCTCCGGGATACGTCGGGGGTTCAAGTCCGTCCGGCAATGAATCTTTAATAATTTCGGGTTCAACACTAGGGGCGGTTGCAGTCACCACCTCTTCATCCGCGACGGCTTCGGTGGTCTTCTGCTTGCAGCCCACCATCAGCAGCAGCACCGCCACGGGCAGCGCCGCCAGCACCTTCCATGCGCCGAAGCGCGTTTTCATCTTGTTCATCATAACTATACGTTTTTTGATGTTAATACTTTGGAAATTATTTGTGATATGGCCATATCCGGTACCGGTCACCTGCCTGTAGAGCAGGTGGAGATAGTCTTCGCGGCCGCAGGCGCCTATCGAGGCGGCGTCGGCCTGGAACTCATGCACTGTCCGTATCTCGCGCATGATGAGCCACGCAAATGGGTTGAACCACGCCCCGCAGCACAGCAGCCTGGCAGCCAGAAGGTCGTAGGTGTGGTTATGGCTCACGTGGTACGACTCGTGGGCCAGGATGCAGCGCATCTCGTCGTCGTTCAGCCCACGGGTGCCCACCACTATCTGGTTGAAGAAGGAGTAGGGCGCTGTGTTGTCGTCCAGAAGTATGAGCGACGCCTTGCGGGGAATGTCGAAGCCGTCGGCAGCCTTGTAGACGGTGTGTCGGCGGCGGAGCCTGGCGAT
>JAEEGL010069219.1_pt1 | contig 153959 bp, 130 predicted proteins | sample 9134231 | NCBI WGS metagenome assembly JAEEGL01 (sample SAMN16246548, study PRJNA631951) | gut metagenome | biome: gut microbiome; feature: rumen; material: fiber-attached | host: Bos | place: Iran: Karaj | collected 2018-10 | reverse complement strand
GTCTTTAAGCTCAAAACGGCCGTCAGTGCCTGTGGTGGTTCCCTGGGTGGTGCCGTTCACATAGACAGTGGCCATTGGCAGCGGATCGTGCGTCAGGCTGTCAACGACAATACCGGTTATGGCGTTCTGTCCCAATAAGGCTGCGGGATAGGCCAGGACCATTGCCAGTGCTAAGGTTATCAGGCGTTTCATTGCAGCAAAAAGGTTAATTCAATTAATTGGTTCTATGGCAAAGAAAAACAAATTTGGCTATTAAACAAAATTTTGGCTCAGAAAAAGAAAGTGCAATTGAGAACGATCCCAATTGCACATTTGCTTTCAGTCGGGGTGACTGGATTCGAACCAGCGACCACACGCCCCCCAGACGCGTACTCTAAACCGGGCTGAGCTACACCCCGCTGACGGCTATCAGCCTTACGGCCTTTAAAACCGGCGCAAAGGTATTCCTTTTTATGATATTATCCAATAAAACCCCTGTTTTTTTTAAGAATCTGTTCTTATTTACGTCACTTCTTTATCTCCTTTATCCGGGCCTTGACGGGAGCCTTTTTCTGCGGGTTGTTGATTATGGGTGCCAGAAGCATGAAACTCTGCAAAGGCTTTGCCTCGGTGAAGCCCATGGGAACGGTATGCCCGTCTTCATTATATTCAAATCCCACATAATATCTGGCATAAGGGTGCAGAAGGTCTGTAGGGAACACGGTGGTTATGGAGTAGGTACGTCCCGGCTTGATCTTTTTCTTTTCGGCCGCAAGTACCTGCACGCTGTGCTCACGCTCTATTATCCTAAGGTAAATAGGGCCGGTATAGATACTGTCGCCCTGATTTGTGACATGAAAAGTCACATAGCCTTCATCACCTACACAAAGGCCGTCAAGTCCCAGTACAGGGTCACTGCTCATCTTAAGATTCCTGCCGAATTTGGGGAAACTGACGAACTGTGCATTGATTGATGCAGCTATCATTACTGTCAGGAGCAGGGAAAACAACTTTCTCATAAGCATTTGGGTTTTATTGCAAAACCAAAGATAATGCAAAGGTTTGCCATTGTCAAGAATATTGGATGTTTTTTCTAACCTTCCCGGCAGAAATCCAGCATTTCAAGAAATAAACCGGCCGTTAACGTTTTCCGGCACGGCGTTCCCTCCTTGCCGGGCAGCACCGTCTCGATTGATTCATTGCCACCCATGCATGAATCCTTGAGTTCTTCATACCATCGGCAATCAAGAATGACACTGCCGTATAGGTCACGTGCATGACAGTGCAATCGACGGACTTCAGACTGACCCAGCCCGCACAGCACAAGACTCAGGTACGCCGTACCGGCTTCGGCCCAGGCATGGGCTCCTCCCGGGGGATAGTGCATCCCATGCTTTCGGGCTGTCTGGATGAACGCATGTTCCAATATCTGTGAAAACCATTTCTGTTCCATCGACTGCAAAAATAATATAATTGAGGTGTTTATGTCTATAATAATGTAAAAACCGATTAAACCATTTTGATTATGCGGCGTCAAAAATTCACATTTTGACTTATGAAGAAAACTTTATTGTTACTAACCATATTCTCGCTTCTCATACCTTCGGTGTGCTTTGCTCAGCGAGACAGCAAAGAGAAATCAAAACTGACCGGAAAGGCCAGTGTCAATGCGCATATCATTGACGGTTCCACAACAGAGAACATGCCTCAGGTTACAGTCCAGCTTTATGAACTGCCTGACACCACTTTCATATACGGAACCATATCCGACAATGAAGGATGGTTTACCATCAAGAAGGTGCCTGTAGGGGAGTTCATGCTCAGATATTCATTTATGGGATATACCCCTATCGACTTTGATTTCAAGATAATAAAGGAGGACCGTGAACGCGCGTTGGGCGTATTCAAGATGTATGAGACCAGCATATCGTTGAGTGAGGCCGTAATTGAGGATGCCCTGCCCCCCACGCAGGTGGTTGATGATACCCTGATGTTCAACGTGAGTGCGTTCCGTGTACCGGAGGGCTCTGTCCTGGAAGAACTTATCAAACGTCTTCCCGGCGTTGAGGTTGATGAGAACGGAGGCATAACGGTTAACGGCAAGACCGTGTCGCGTATCCTTGTGGATGGTCAGGAGTATTTCGGCAACGACCGTCAGATGGCCACCAAGAACCTTCCTGTCAATATAATTCACCGCATCAAGACTTACCAGCGCAAGAGCGATCTGGCCCGAATAACCGGAATAGATGACGGTGAGGAGGAGACAGTAATGGACCTGGAGATAAAGCCAAATATGCGTAACGGCTGGCTTCATAACATTGACGGTGCCATAGGAAAGCCTGTGGGCAACAATGACTACGGTGATTGGATCAAATATCTGTGGTCAGGCCGATATACGTTGAACCGCTTCCAGGCCAACACCCAGTTCTCGGTCAATGCCAATACCCAGAACTCCGGTCGCGGCAACGGTGTGAGCTACACCAGTCAGGTGGGCGTGAATTTCTCCAAGAACATAGGCGAGCAGTTCCCCAGGAGACGTAACGAATTCCCGTTGGTTGTAGGCGGAAACATCAGGTATAACGGTTCCACCTCCCGCTCCATGAGCGAGTCCGAATCCGAAACCTTCACCACGTCATATACATCGGCATCATTCCGCAACAACCGTTCCAACAGCGACAGCGGTAACGGAAGCGTGAACGGAGAGTTCCGCCTGGAATGGCGTCCGGACACATCGCTGAACATCATATTCCGTCCCAGCTTCCAGATAAGCCGTAACCACAGCAATTCCACCAGCGGTTCGGTTACGTTCAACACCGATCCGTACATTGCTACCGACATGGTAGATATTCTTGATGAGTATGAGAGGCTCGGAGCCGATATACTGGATTCAATAGGTGTCAACTCTCAGAAGAGTGTAAGCCATAATGAGAGCAGCAACAACCAGATAAACGGTGAATTCCAGTTCAACAAGAGATTCAATGACTTGGGTCGCAACTTTACCGTGAGATTCACATTCGGCAGCACAAAGGGTACCAGCGACGGTTATACCCATACCAAGCAGGATTATTATCAGATGCATTCCCGTGACACTGTTATGAACCGTTTCAATGCCAGTCCTACCGACAACAGCAACTGGTCAGGCCGTATCATGTGGAGCGAGCCTATTGATTCGGGCCGCGGCAACCTGCAGCTGAGTTATCAGGTCCAGGTGAATAACCGCAACCAGAACCGTGAGACATACGTATTCTGGGGTCCCGAATTCGATAACTGGGAAGACTCATGGTTCATTCCTTACGAACTTGAGCAATATCGTAACAGTGAGTTGAGCCGCAGGGCAACCAACGTGTCCCGTAACCACACACTCACATTGCAGTTCAGATACAATACCGACAGGTCTAATTTCAACATCGGTATCAACTTTATGCCTCAATATACGGGAATGGACAATTTCCAGTATATGGGTACGGTCATAGGCGATACGTCACGTGTGGTTTACAACTGGAGCCCGTCCCTTAATTACCGGTTCAGGTTTAACCGGCAGAAAAGCCTGCAGATTACCTTGCGTACAAACACAAGCCAGCCCTCGATGGAGGATATGCTTGACATAACCGATGACAGCAACCCGCTTAATATAAGAAAAGGTAATCCGGGATTGCTGCCTACATTAAGGAACACGCTGGGATTGGATTATCAGAACTATATTCAGGAGACACAGAGGACAATCAGTATGAACGTGTCTCTTGAGAATTCACTCAGGAACATATCCCAGAGAACTGATTATGATCCTACCACAGGCGTATCTGTAACCCAGCCCCAGAACATGGACGGTTTCTGGAACAACTGGAGCGTTAGCGGCAACCTTAACACCAACCAGACCATACCCAACACCAAGTGGCGTTATTCTACCGGTGCCAATGCATCATTCCGTCATCAGGAGAGCTATATGCGTACAGGTAGCATAGGTAACTATAATTCGGGTTCGGGATCGGGAGGCAGTGCGGTTCTGAGTACTACCGAGAACATAAGCGCAGGTCAGAACGCTTCAGTGACATACCGTAACCAGTGGTTGGAGGTAACTGCAAACGGCCGTTTCAGCTATAGCCATTCGGAGAACAACCAGCGCCAGAACCAGAATATGGATACATATACGTTCAGCTATGGCGGTCGCGCCAATGCACGTCTGCCATGGAGGAACATAAATCTGGGAACCGACCTGACCATGCAGAGCCGTCGCGGTTACAGCGGCTCGTACAACAGGAATGACCTGATATGGAATGCCAACGCATCGTTCAGTTTCCTGCGTGGCAATGCAGCAACGGTACAGATACAGTATTATGACATTCTGAATGATGAGAGTAACGTGACACGTTCTGTATCAACTACAGGCCGTACCGATACCAAGAACAACAATATCCACAGCTACATCATGGTACACCTTATACTGCGTGCCAACGTATTCGGAACCCGCGCTGCAAGACGTGAGATGCGTCAGGAGTCAAGAGCCATAATGGGTGGCGGCGGCGGATTCGGCGGCGGCATGCGCGGCGGAGGCGGAGGCCCCGGAGGCAGACGTTAATTATCTGAAGAACGAGAAATGCACGGAACCATAGACCTTCATGTCGGTAAAACGCGGATGGTCCTTAAAGTTGTTCCGGCTGCCGTGCTCCAGCACAAATATGCCGTCAGTTGCCAGTAATCCTCCTTCAAGAATAAGGTCCGGAATCTGATCAATGTTTTCCAACTGATATGGAGGATCTGCAAAGATAAAGTCAAACTGCGTACTGCATCCGGCTATATATTTGAATACGTCGCCTTTTACGGGCAGACACCTGTCGGTCTTTACTGTATCCATTACCTTACGGATAAAGGCATGGTGAGAAGGGTCTTTCTCAACACTTACCACATGGGAGCATCCTCTTGAAACAAGCTCTATGCTGATGCTGCCTGTTCCGGAGAACAGGTCTAGAGCCGTGGCACCCTCCAGGTCAATTCTGTTGGCAAGTATGTTGAACAGGCTCTCCTTGGCAAAATCAGTGGTGGGACGTGCACTGAATGTCCTAGGCACGTCCCACCTTCTGTGTTTGTATATTCCGCTTATTACGCGCAATTGATTATTCCCAGTTACCTGAGTTATTGTCAACCTTCATGCCCTCATAACGGCCACGGTCTTCGCAATCCTCCAGAAGATTGATGATCTCCTGCTTGTCAAGTCCACCGTTCTCGCTCTTCTCACCAAGATAGGTAACGAAAGGAGTCTTGGCCTCAAAGGTATAGGATATCACACCGGCCTTTGAAGTGTCGGATGATGTAGTCATCTCAAACTGAGCACCATTGCCGAAGGGGACGTAGCGGAGTGAGTCCGGATTCATCCTGCCGTGATACAGAGAGTCATAAAGGCTTATCCATACGGTATCTCTGCTGAACACGAATTCCCTTGAACCGTCTTCTTTGATCTTAATGAATCCTTCGGTCAAAGCCCTCTGCCAGAGTGTGTCAGCCTCAATTTGCTTTTTCTTTGCCCTGCTGCCGGTGAGCTTGGCTGCCTCTCTTTCTGCTTCCAGGGCTTTAGCGTAAAGATTCAGGACTTTACCTTCTGTCCAGTTGGCTTCCAGCTGGTCATCGGTAAGGTTACCTATCTTACGGATGATAGGCAGTTTGGCAGTCTTGATGAACAGGGCGAGCGAATCAAAGTTGTCGCAGTAGCCGGCATGCTGATAATTGTACTCGGTCTGAGCAGCCTTGATGTCCATTAGTTTCTCAATGACGGCCCTGTCACGAATGCCTTTTTCATTTGCGAATCTGATGGGCTTCATTATGCTTCCATAGACAATGTAGATAAGAGCCACAATGCAGAGTGCAAGAAGAACGTTAATGATTTTTTTCATATCGGATGTTTTTATTTATTTTCGCATCGCAAAAATAGAACTTTTATCCGTATTTATCCATAAAACAACATTTTTTTGCTTTTTGGAGTGATGATTGACCCTCTTTTTCAGGAAATTGCCGCGATTTTTCCGTTTGAACCCACCGCCGAACAGTCAGTTGCGATGAACAGGCTGGCAGTTTTTGTGAATGATCCGGCTCCCCGGCAGGCGTTCCTTCTCAAAGGTTATGCCGGCACGGGAAAGACTGCAGTCATCAGCTCTTTGGTGCGTGTTCTGGCACGGCATCACAGGCGGGTGGTGCTCATGGCTCCAACCGGCAGAGCCGCCAAGGTGTTTTCCAACACGTCAGGATTTCCGGCATGTACCATCCACAAGAAAATCTATCGGCAGAAATCCATTCTGGATGCGGGAAGTTTCCAGTTGGATCACAATTTCCATGAGCATACGCTGTTTCTTGTTGATGAGGCGTCAATGATTTCAAACCAGGGATTATCCGGATCCACGTTCGGTTCCGGCCGTCTGCTTGATGACCTGGTATCATACGTTTATTCGGGTGCGGACTGTCGTCTGCTCATGCTGGGTGACCAGGCTCAGCTGCCTCCTGTGGGGGAGCTGGAAAGTCCCGGTTTGTCCGCCCAAGTGCTGTCATCATACGGCCTTACCGTAAGGGAATATAGCCTTGAGAACGTGATGCGCCAGATGCAGGATTCGGGCATACTTCATAACGCAACCCTATTACGTGATTTTACCGTGAATCCGTATATTGAAGGCGGGTTCAGTTTCAAGTTGGACGGATTCAAGGATGTTGTAAGGATTTCGGGTAGTGAGCTTATTGAGACCCTGAGCAGATGCTATAGCCGTGATGGCATAGATGAAACTATGGTCCTTTGCCGTTCAAACAAGCGTGCAATAGTTTACAACAACGGGATTCGCAACACCATACTGGACCGGGAGGATGAGCTCTGCCGCGGCGACAGCGTGATGATTGTCAAGAATAATTACTACTGGACCGAGAGCCTTGCAGCCCAGGAGGATGCTGACTCATACGCCAGCCTGCCGTCATTCATAGCAAACGGTGACATAGCGGTGATTCGCCGCGTACGCCGTCAGCGGGAACTCTACGGATTCCGTTTTGAAGATGCCGTACTCTCTTTCCCTGACTATGATGACCTGGAGATGGACGTGACGCTGCTGCTTGACACGCTTCACAGTGAATCGCCGTCTCTTACCCGTGAGGAGAGTGACAAACTCTTCGACAATGTCATGGAGGATTATGCCGATATTCCCTCAAAAAAGGAAAAGATGAAAAAACTGCGGGAGAACAAATATTTCAACGCCCTCCAAATCAAATACGCTTACGCCGTGACCTGCCACAAGGCCCAGGGCGGCCAGTGGAAGAACATCTTCATAGATCAGGGTTATGTCACTCCTGAAATGCAGGACGAGGAGTACTACCGCTGGCTCTATACCGCCCTTACCCGCGCCACTCAAACCGTCTATCTTGTAAATTGGCCCCAAGAAAAAGCATGATTAAAAAACATTTGATATTATCGGTCATACTGATGACCGCATGGTTTACATCCTGCCAAGCCCAGTCGTGGCGTCAGGTTGCATTGAAAAGTGAGATCACCCATCCGCAGCCCATGACCGGACTGGTCTTATGGCCCGACGAGGCAAGAGACCGTAATGCGGAATACGGCCGGACCATACAGCTGGAGTTTTCATATTGTCTGCCGTGTAAGGTCGTGACAGGATGCAAGGATGACGGAACCATACAGTATGACTGGAGCTGGTTTGACCGTCTGCTGGACGATGTTGCGGGCCGTGGTCATCAGCTGATAGCCCGGTTCCGTTACGAGTATCCGTCAGGAAGTGATGTGGACGGCAAAAGAGGCACGACTGCAGTTCCGCAGTATATCAAAGACCTGCCCGATTATACAGAAACCTATGCTGCCAACCCCGGCGGTGACGGTCCCACCTGGTATGCAGACTGGAGCAACGCCGAATTGCAGCGTTTTACCCTTCAATTTTATACGGATTTTGCAGCGCGTTACGCTCATGATGCCCGCCTGGCTTTTGTGGAAGTGGGGTTCGGTCATTGGTCTGAATACCACATATACGGAACCAGGTATGAACTGGGCAGGAATTTCCCGTCATTTGCATTCCAGAAACGTTTCTTTGAACACTTGGATACCGTTATGGCGGGCATTCCCTGGGCTGTCTCAATCGATGCCTCATCGGCCGACCATTCACCGGTAGTGGCCGATGAAGACCTCATGGCCATAAAGTTCGGACTATTTGATGACTCTTTCATGCACAAGACGCATGAGATTGGAACCAGTGACGGTTATAACGAGCAGTGCTGGAACAGGATAGGCCGCGGCACCCGCTGGCAGGATGGAGTATGCGGCGGTGAGATAAGCTACTACTCATCAAATGACCAGAAGAATTTTCTCAATCCTGACGGTCTTTACGGCCATACCTGGGCAGAGCAGGCCGCCAAATATCATATCACCTTCATGATAGCCAACGATGCTCCCCACGGCGGCGTGGCCACTCCGGAACGTTTCCGCCAGGCTTCCATGGTCACAGGCTATCGCTTTGTGGTTAAGGATTGTCAGACTGATGGTAAAAAAACACGTTTGACAGTCATGAATGAAGGTGTTGCCCCAATCTATCGTGACGCCTGGTTCAGCATAGGCAATATCCGTTCAACCACATCCCTCAGAGGTCTGCTGCCCGGTCACGAATTTACCATTCAAATACCCGCCGCGCCAAATGCCGATGGCAGTGACATACGCATTGTCAGCGACTGCATCCTGCCACAGCAAACCATAGAATTCGAATCCGGATTTAATTGAGAATTGCAAAAGGCGCTCGAAAAAATCTCGAGCGCCTTTTACAATTTTCAATTCTCAATTGCCTTTATCAAGCTTTCCACAGCGGCATGCAGACCCTCCGGGTTCTTGCCGCCGGCAGTGGCGTAGTGGGGCTGGCCGCCGCCTCCGCCCTGGATGAGCTTGGCAGCTTCGCGTACCATCTGGCCTGCGTTGAAGCGTGATGTCAGGTCATCGCTTACGCTTACGGTAAGCATGGGCTTGCCGTTCTCCTCACTGCCTATGATAACCAGAGTGCCGGCTGGCTTCTCGGCGCGGATGCCGAAAACCAGGTCTTTGACAACTGCGGCAGGAGCGGGGATGAGAGCGCTTATTACCATGACGCCGTTGATATTGCGTGCCTGTTCAATGAGTTTATCCTTGAGCTGGGCTGTCTTCTCTTTCATGAACTCCTCAATTTGTTTCTTTAGGGCAGCGTTCTCATCGATTGCTTTCTTTACTGCTGTCTCGATTGATGAGCCGGGCAGTATGTTCTTGAGAGCGGTGATGGTGTCCTGGAGTCCGTAGATCATCTCTTCTACAGCCTGGCCGGTAACAGCCTCAATGCGGCGTACACCAGCGGCGATAGAGCTTTCTGACAATATCTTGAAGAGTCCGATATGTCCGGTTGAAGCGGCATGAACGCCACCGCAGAACTCTATTGACTGGCCGAACTGTACTACGCGAACCTTATCTCCGTACTTTTCACCGAAAAGGGCGATTGCACCGAGCTTTTTAGCCTCCTCTATGGGCAGGTCGCGATGCTCCTGCAGGGGCAGGTCCTGACGGATCTTTTCATTGACCAGACGCTCTACCTGGCGCAACTCCTCATCGGTAACCTTCTGGAAGTGTGAGAAGTCAAAGCGCAGACCTTCCGGGCTTACCAGTGAACCTTTCTGCTCGACATGTGTACCCAGAACCTCGCGCAGAGCCTCATCCAGCAGGTGGGTTGCGGTGTGGTTGGCCTCACAGGCGTGACGCTTGTCGGTATCCACGCAAGCCATCATGGGTGCCTCGGGGTGCTGGGGGAGTTTCTTGGTTATATGTATGGGCAGGCCGTTCTCCTTCTTTGTGTCAATTATATCGATGGTTTCGAATTCGCTTACTATGACTCCCTGGTCGCCTACCTGACCGCCCATCTCGGCATAGAACGGGGTCTTGTCAAGTACAATCTGATAGATTACGCCGCTCTTTTGCTTTACCTCGCGGTAGCGCAGGATTGATGTCTCGTATTCTGTAAAGTCATAACCCACAAACTCTGTCTCACCCTCCTTGAGCACTACCCAGTCACCGTTCTCAACGGCAGCGGCGTTGCGGGCGCGGGCCTTCTGCTTGGCCATCTCGGCGTTGAACTCGTCAATGTTCACGGTCATGCCGTTCTCACGCAGTATAAGCTCGGTAAGGTCTAGCGGGAATCCGTAGGTATCGTAAAGAGTAAAGGCATTCACACCGCTGATGACGGTTGTACCGGCAGACTTGGCATCGGCCATAACCTTGTCCAGCAGTTTGATACCTGTATCAAGGGTACGCAGGAATGACTCTTCCTCCTCTATTATGACTTTCTCTATCAGTGTCTTTTGTGCGTTCAGTTCAGGATATGCATCGCCCATGTTGTCAATCAGTACGGGCAGCAGCTTGTACAGGAAAGCCTCCTTCTGGCCCAGGAAAGTGTAAGCGTAACGTACTGCACGGCGCAGTATGCGGCGTATCACGTAACCGGCCTTGGCATTTGAAGGCAGCTGGCCGTCGGTGATGCTGAATGCGATGGTGCGGATATGGTCAGCCACAACACGCATGGCTATGTCAACCTTTTCATCCTGACCGTACTGCTTGCCTGTAAGGGCACCTATCTGTTTGATGATGGGCTGGAATACATCAGTGTCATAGTTGGACTGCTTGCCCTGCAGGGTGCGTACCAGACGCTCAAATCCCATGCCTGTATCAATTACCTTGGCGGGCAGGGGCTCCAGAGAGTGGTCGGCCTTGCGGTTGAACTGCATGAACACCAGGTTCCATATCTCGATTACCTGGGGGTGGTCCTTGTTTACCAGCTCACGGCCGGGAACCTTAGCCTTCTCCTCATCGGAGCGTGAATCCATATGTATCTCACTGCAGGGACCGCAGGGACCGGTATCACCCATCTCCCAGAAATTATCGTGCTTGTTACCGTTAAGGATATGATCCTTGGGCAAGAACTGCTCCCAGATGGCAGCGGCTTCATTGTCGCGCTCCAGTCCCTCTTCAGGGCTGCCCTCGAATACCGTGGCGTACAGGTTCTTGGGGTCAAGTTTGAGAACATCCACCAGATATTCCCATGCCCAGCTGATGGCCTCTTTCTTGAAGTAGTCACCGAATGACCAGTTGCCCAGCATCTCGAACATGGTGTGGTGATAGGTATCGTGACCCACCTCCTCCAGGTCATTGTGCTTACCGCTTACCCTGAGGCACTTCTGTGAATCGGCCACGCGGCGGCTCTTGGGAGCACGGTTTCCCAGAATGATATCCTTGAACTGGTTCATTCCGGCATTGGTGAACATAAGAGTGGGGTCATCCTTTACCACCATGGGGGCGGAGGGTACTATCAGGTGCTCTTTACTCTCAAAGAAACTCTTGAAGGAATCACGTATTTCCTTAGCTGTCATCATATCTTAATCAGGTATTTTACTTTTGAGTTGCGAAGGTACTACTTTTTTCGCTATTTTTGCATGTTGCAACAAGATAATGAGAAAGGTTTATTATCAGTACGATCCCAACATGAGAGTCTATCGCAGGGTCTATCCGACTTTGTGGCAGAGAATAGTGGCTGCTGTGTGGCGATTCCTACTGGTAATAGTGCTTGGCGGTGTTTTCTTCCTGATTTACAGGTATTCAATCAGCACTCCCCAAATGGGTGACCTGTATAAGGAGAACAGCCGCCTCCAGTCACAGTACCGTGTGCTTTCGCGCAAGGTTGATGACGCGCTCCTGGTGCTTCATGATATAGAGGAGAGGGACGACAACCTGTATCGTGTGCTTCTGGAGGCTGACCCTGTTCCGGATATGGTGCGTCAGGCAGGATTCAACGGCACCAACCGTTATGCCGAGCTGACAGACATGTCCAATGCTGAACTTGTGGTAAATACGTCACAGAAGGTTGACATGCTGGCCAAGAAGCTGTATATGCAGACCCGTTCATTCAATGAGATAGTGGAGCTGTCACGAGACCAGGACAATAAGCTGGCATGTATTCCGGCTATCCAGCCTGTATCCAACAAGGACCTGAAGAGTACTGCTTCCGGTTACGGTTACCGCACGGATCCGGTATATCATGTGCGCCAATTCCATAAGGGTATGGACTTTACCTGCGATACAGGTACACCGGTATATGCAACGGGAAATGGTAAGGTTATATATGCCAAGTGGCGGTCCGGCTATGGAAATCTTATTGAAATTGACCACGGCTACGGCTATATTACACGTTATGCGCATTTGAGCAAGATCCTGGTCAAGGAGGGCCAGAACGTGGTGCGCAGCGAAGAGATTGCACTGGCCGGGTCGACAGGAAAGAGCACAGGCCCTCATGTACATTATGAGGTTCTGGTGAATCATGAGAACGTGAACCCCATCCAGTATTACTTTATGGATCTGGATGCCGAGCAGTATGAGGAGATGATTAACCTGGCCGAGAATCACGGAAAAGTATTTGACTGACAATAAAGACAGGACTATGGCACTTAATCCCAACAAAGTTCTTAAGAAATATTACTCCATCAAGGAGGTATCGGAGATGCTTGACATTCCGGAGAGTACCCTGCGTTATTGGGAGAAGGAGTTCAAGGAGATTTCACCCAAGAAGAACGCCAAAGGCATAAGGCATTACACTGCCGCTGACATAGAGCAGATAAAACTGGTGAATCATCTTGTCAAGGAGAAGTCCCTTACCATAAAGGGAGCCAAGTCGCGGATGAATGAGAATCCCAAGACCACTGTCGATACCCATGAGGTGGTGGAGCGCCTTAAGGCCATACGTGAGGAACTTAAGGCCATCTTGAGCGAGCTGGACTCTACTCCTCCTTGCGGACAACCGTTGTGATATTCTTTATCTGCTTAAGTCCCTTCTGAATGGAGTCCACGTCATTCAGGCTGTGAACCATGACGCTTATTGTTCCCTCGAACAGGCCCTCTTTGGATTCGATGACCAGCTTGTTCATGTTCACGTTCATCTTCTTGGAGATTATCTCGGTTATCTTGCCTAGGGTACCTATGCTGTCAAGTCCCTTCATGTAGATTGTCACGGGGAACAGGCTGTTCTCTATCTGCCACTCGACAGTGAGAATGCGGTTTCCTTTGGCCGACTTGAGTTTGTTGGCTACCTCACATTTGCGCTTGTGTATGGTTATGTGCCCGTTTTCGTCCACAAAGCCCAGAACAGAATCGCCCGGTACGGGATTGCAGCAAGAGGCAAATGTATATTTGTGGAGATCCATGTCGTTAATGATGAGGGTGCGCTTTACATCAACGTCAGACAGGCCTGCTTCTCCCGACTTCTTGTCCTTGTCTTTGGGTGACGAGAATGATGACAGGAATCTCTTGTACCAGCTGTCACTCTCACCTTTTATTATGTTGCGCTCGGCATCGCCCAATATGATCTTCTTTTGTCCCAGGGCAATCATGAGCTCCTCACGTGTCTTGAGGCCGTGAAGCGCGCATATACGCTCCATCTTGTCGGAATCCGCCTCCAGTTCTTCTTTTTCCAGGAACTCGTGGAAGATGGCTTCGCCGAATTTCTGGTTGGCGCGCTCCTCTTTGCGTAGCAGTTGCTTTATCTTGCCGCGGGCCTTGGCTGTGGTGGCAAAATCCAACCATTCGGGAGTGGGCTTCTGGCTTTTTGATGTAAGGATCTCTACCTGGTCACCGCTTTTGAGCTCATAGTTTATGGCTTCCAGCTTATGGTTGACCTTGGCACCTATGCAGTTGGTTCCAAGATAGGTGTGGACAGTGAATGCAAAGTCCAGTACAGTGCTGCCCTGCGGCATGGTGCGCAGTTCTCCCTTGGGGGTGAAAATGAATATCTCCGACGAATACAGATTAAGCTTGATGGTGTCAAGAAAATCCATGGAATCCGGCTGCGGATCTTCCAGAATCTCCTTGATAGTCTCAAGCCAGTGTGTCAGTTCTGTCTCATCCTCCTCATAGCTTGATCCTTCCTTGTATTTCCAGTGTGCCGCTATACCCTGCTCGGCAATCTCATCCATCCTGCGGCTGCGTATCTGCACTTCAACCCACTGGCCGGTATTGCTCATAAGTGTCACGTGAAGCGCCTGGTATCCGTTGGCCTTGGGATGCGTAACCCAGTCGCGGAGCCGGTCAGGATGTGACTTGTATATCTTGGTCAGGGCCAGATAGATGTCAAAACACTCACTCTGCTCTTTTTCGGGCGATGACGGGTCAAATATTATCCTTACAGCAAGTATGTCATATACCTCATCGAACGTGAGGTTGTTCTTGTTCATCTTTTTCCAGATGGAGAACGGTGACTTTATGCGGCCGAACATATTGTAGGTTATACCCAGGTCATCCAGTTTTTCCGAAATGGGGCGGGTAAAGTCTTCATATATGTTGTTGAGTTCCTCGCGTGAGAATGACAGTTTTTCCTGAATGTCCTTGTACTCTACAGGATGCTCGAACTTGAAACTCAGGTCCTCAAGTTCAGACTTTATCTTGTTGAGTCCCAGACGGTAGGCCAGCGGGGCGTAGATGTAGAGAGTCTCACCCGCAATCTTGTACTGCTTGCGCGGCTGCATGCTCTCCAGGGTGCGCATGTTGTGCAGTCGGTCGGCTATCTTTATCAGGACAACGCGGATATCGTCATTCATGGTAAGCAGAAGCTTCTTGAAGTTCTCTGCCTGGGCCGATGCCTTGTCGCCGAATATGCCGCCCGCTATCTTGGTCAGGCCGTCAACAATCTGGGCTATCTTAGGACCGAAGACGTTCTTTATGTCATCGGTGGTGTAGTCGGTGTCCTCGACCACATCATGAAGCAGTGCGGAACAGATGGATGTGGAACCAAGCCCGATTTCGGAACACACAATCTGTGCCACGGCAAGAGGATGCATGATATACGGCTCACCCGAATGGCGGCGCACGCCTTTATGGGCCTGGCGGGCAAACTGGAAAGCCTTGGTTATTATCTCCACCTTCTTGCGGTGCTTGGTCTGGAGATAAGAGTCAATAAGATGCTGGAAGGCCTCGTCTATGAGTCTCTCTTCATCGGGCGAAAAAAGATTATCTTCACTCATCTTGCTGTCTTTTTAACGGTTATATATCCTCAGGGTCTTGCCGGCCCTTATGTTGTCGCTTTTAAGATTGTTCCAGTTCTTGATGTTCCTGACCGTGGTATGGTACTTGATGGCTATGCCTCCAAGCGTCTCGCCGGACTTTATCTTGTGAGTTATGTATGTGACACGGTTTGTCATGTCATCGTCTATGTAGGCCAGCTTGGACTTTGGAAAGAATTTCTCCTTGTCATATTCATAAAGCGAATCGCCGGCCTCCACAAGAGGACGTATGTACTGCTGCGGCAGGGTGAGCACGCATGTACGATAGGCCCCGGGTATTACCTCGGTCAGATACTGAGGGTTGAGTGCGTTGAACTCCTCCTGGCTTATGCCGCTGTAATGCATGAGCTGTCCGATATGGAGGTTACGGTTCACATGAAGGGTGTCAGTCTGCGGAGGACGGGCCGATTCCATGGGACATATGCCGTGTTCCTTGTAGAAACTCATGGCATAGTTCACTGCTATGAATGCGGGCAGATAGCCGCGTGTTTCGCGTGGCAGATAGGGATAGATGTCCCAGAAGTCAGTCTTGCCGCCCGACCGCGTAATGGCTTTCGTTATGTTGCCGGGTCCGCAGTTATATGCCGATATGGCCAGTGACCAGTCACCGAACATGTCGTAAAGGTCACGCAGGTGATGAGCGGCCGCATCGGATTCCTTCACTATGTCATAGCGGTCATCTACCAGGCTGTTCACGTAAAGGTCATATTTGCGTCCGGTGCTGTAAATGAACTGCCACATGCCGGCAGCTCCCGCGCGGGAGTATGCTTTGGGCTTGAGTGCCGACTCCACAATAGGCAGGTACTTGAGCTCTATGGGGACATTGTATTTCATGAGGGCTTCCACGAAAATGTCCTCATACATGGGCAGCATGCCTAACGCGAATGATATGACCTTACGGTTGCGTTCCATGTAGGCATCTATGGAGCTGCGTGTAACGTAGTTGTACGGCATATCCACCAGGGTGGGCAGCGAACTGAGGCGTTGGGCATAGACTGAGTCGCTGAACTTGGGGTTAACAGAACCTTCCAGGCAATCCTCATCAAAAATAATGTACTGCTTGGCGAACCACATCTGCATAAGGCTGTCCACGTCATAGTTCATGCTCTCCGGGAAATCATTGCCCAGTGAGTCTGAGTAAACGGTGGTACTGTCAGTGAATAGCCCGATGCTGTCTGAAAGGACATCCTGGGCTAAAACTCCCTGAATGGAAGCCAGCACCAAAGCCAATGTAGTCAATCGTCCTTTCATCTAGAAACTCAATGCAAGTGAGAAACCCGCGGTAGGGGCACCTCGGTGGTCAATAAGAATGTTGGGCTCAATTCTCAGGCTCAGATCGGGTGAGATGTCAAAGTGAGACAGTTCAGCGTCAACATACGCGTCAATGGCGGCAACCAGATACATGCCTGCAAATGCAAATATACTGAGGTCGCGGTAGCGGCGGTATTTGTTCTTTCTCTGCTTGAACACATCCTTGAGCCAGTCCTCCATGCTTGTGTCTATCTCATAGTGGGGCGGCAGGAAATCCTCGTAGCTCCTGGTATTGGGGTCATCGTCCATGATGTCCACATACGCATTCTGGTAGTCTGTATATGTGGATTGGTTCCATGTAAGGGCATAGATACAACCTACATAACCTCCATAGACTATTGGCAGTTTCCAGTATTTCCTGTTATAGATCTGTCCGCCTCCGGGAACCAGCAGCGACATCCATACCGCTATCCTGGGTTCGGGTTCCCATGCCGATGCGGTCCGGTTTAATTCCGATATGGTCTGTTGCTCCTTGTCTTTCCAGGTTATCCGTTTCTGCTTTTTTGCGGCACCAGCTTCAGCATCTTCCATCAGGCTTGAGTCATTCTTTTCATCAAACTGCAGGTTCCTGACAAAATCAAGCTCACGCTGCCACGCGGCGGTATCATTCAATGAACGGTAGATGCTGTCCATGCGTGCGGAACGGATTGAGTCTTCATGGAATTCAATGCCTCCGCTAGCCTGTGACCGTGCCGGAAGGGCGGTCATGACTGCCAGCAGAGAGAGCAGGAGTGGCTTTATGATTCCGTTGCGGAAGGTCATTTCTTGAGTTTGTCAAACAGTTGTATTATACGTTCCAGGTCATTCCGGTCCTTGAACGATATGTTTATACTGCCCTTGCCGCTTGCGGTGGTCTTGAACCTGACAGGTGCACCAACGACTTTTGAGAGCCGCCCTGCAAGCGGTGCCAGAGTCTTGTCCGATGCTTTCCTGGCAGCCCCCTTGCCATTTTCGTTCATCAGTCGCGCCTTGTTCTCAACCATACGGACTGAATATCCGTACTTGGTAAGTTCATGGAACAGCTGGAGCTGCTTCATGGGATCGTCTATGGCCAGAAGGGCGCGGGCGTGTCCCATATCTATCTGCTTGTTCTTGAGGGCCACCTGGATTTCGGCGGGCAGTTTGAGCAGGCGGATGTAGTTGGCTATGGTGGCGCGTTTCTTTCCGATGCGTGCGCTGAGCTGTTCCTGTGTCATGTCATATACCTCAAGCAGGTTCTGGCAGGCAAGCGCAACTTCCATAGAGTTAAGGTCTTCACGCTGTATGTTCTCTATGAGAGCCATGGCCATGACGTTCTCGTCATCGGCGGTGCGGATGTAGGCGGGAATGCTTGTGAGTCCGGCCATGCCTGCAGCGCGGAAACGGCGTTCACCGGCTATTATCTGGTATTCGCCATCCTTGATCTTACGGAGGGTAATAGGCTGGATGATTCCTATCTCGCGTATGGAATCGGATAGCTCCTGAAGACTCTCCGGGTCAAAATCCCTTCGGGGCTGGTCAGGGTTGGCATGTATCTGGTCAATGGGTACCTCACTTATGGACGAGGACCCCTGAGTCTTGACAAAGTCGGTCGATATGAGGGCATCCAGGCCACGGCCCAGTGCTGATTTCTTTGGAAGTGTCATCTGTTCTGGTTCTTTTTGAGTATTTCCTGTGCAAGTGCAAGATAGTTCCTGGCTCCTTTTGAGTCTGCATCGTAAAGTATGGCGGGCAATCCGTAACTGGGAGCCTCGCTCAGCTTGACATTACGGGATATGATGGTATCGAACACCAGTTCCTGGAAATGCTTCTTGATTTCATCGTATATCTGGTTGCTCAAGCGCAGGCGGGAGTCATACATGGTGAGCAGGAAACCCTCAATGTCAAGAGCCGGATTGAGTTTGGTCTTGATGATGCGTATGGTGTTGAGAAGTTTGCTTATACCCTCTAGCGCAAAATATTCGCACTGGACAGGGATTATTATGGAATCGGCGGCGGTGAGGGAGTTCACGGTTATGAGCCCCAGTGAAGGTGAACAGTCAATGAGAATATAGTCATAGTCATCCTTTATGCTGTCAAGCATTTTCTTCATTACCGTTTCGCGGCTCCCCATATTCATCAGTTCCAGTTCCGCTCCAACCAGGTCTATGTGTGAAGGCATTACGTACAGTCCGTCTATACAAGCCTTGAGTATGGCCTCCTTGGGGTCGTTGCCGTTGACCAGACACTCATATACGGTACAACTGAGTGACTGAATGTCTATGCCAAGTCCCGATGATGCGTTTGCCTGGGGATCGGCATCGACTACAAGTACCTTTTTCTCAAGTGTGGCGAGTGATGCGGCCAGGTTAATGGTGGTTGTGGTTTTGCCTACACCGCCCTTCTGATTGGCCAAAGCTATGATTTTTCCCATCTGTTTCAGTTTTAGGGTGTGAAGTTACTGCAAAAAATCGGTATATGGGAAAAATATACTATTTTTGACATCTCTAAAACAGCAGAATGAAGTACTATCTTGTGGCGGGGGAGGCATCGGGTGACCTTCATGCCTCAAACCTGATGAGAGCGATTGCGCGCAGGGACAGCCGGGCGCAGTTCCGTTGTTTTGGCGGTGACATGATGCAGGCGGCAGGCGGTGAACTGGTCAAGCACTACCGGGAACTGGCCTATATGGGATTCTGGCCTGTCCTGACTCATCTGGGTACGATACTGGGCGGAGCCAGGCTCTGTTTCAGGGATATTTCTGAGTGGAAGCCGGATGTGGTTATCCTGGTGGATTATCCCGGGTTCAACCTGTCTATTGCAGAGAAGGTCCACAAACATCTCAGTATCCCTGTCTATTACTACATATCGCCTAAGATCTGGGCATGGAAGAGCTGGCGGATAAAGAACATCCGCCGTGACGTGGATGAACTCTTCTCAATCCTGCCGTTTGAGGTTGAGTTTTTCAGAAAGCACGATTACGATATCCGGTATGTGGGAAATCCCACTGTGGATGAGATCAGCGAATTTAAGTCATTTTCCGGCCGCAAGCCTGCCCTGGAGGATGACGGCCGCCGCATAGTGGCTCTGCTGGCAGGCAGCCGCCGTCAGGAAATAAGCCGCAACCTGCCTGTAATGCTGGAGTCGGTCAGGAGCATAGACGGCATCCGTCCGGTTCTGGCCTGTGCGCCCGGAATAGAGCCTGAGTTTTATGACTCCATTGCGGGTGATGCAGAAGTAGAGAAGGTCTATGGCAATACTTTCGGTGTGCTTGAATCGGCTTATGCGGCTTTGGTGACATCGGGCACAGCCACACTTGAAACCGCGCTGTTTGATGTACCTCAGGTGGTATGCTACAAGGTACCTGTCAGCTGGGCCATGAGCATAATAAAGAAACTGTTCATCAAGGTTCGGTTCGTGTCACTGGTAAATCTGGTGTCAGGCTCGGAGGTGGTGCCGGAACTTCTGGGCAGCACCATGAATGTAGGGAATGTACATGACCACCTTGTCCCGTTGCTTTCCGATACCACAGAACGCCGTATGCAGCTGGATGGCTATACCCGGATGAAAAGCATTCTTGGTCCGGCCGGTGCACCTGACCGTGCCGCCATGCAGATTTTGGATCTGCTCAATCAGAAATAGAAACCAACCAGGCTCAGATAGACCACCGTGGCGGGAATAGCCAGCAGGGCACTGTCAAAGCGGTCCAGCATACCTCCATGTCCGGGCAGTATCCTGCCTGAATCCTTTATGCCCATCTCACGTTTCATGAGTGATTCTATCAGGTCGCCCCATGTTCCGAACAACACCACTACAAGTGCCATTCCTATCCATACCCATACCGGCATGAAACTGTACCAGTCAGGCAGGAACTTATGCAGCATGAAGGCTGCCAGCATGGTGAAAACTGCACCGCCTATGCTGCCCTCCCAGGTCTTCTTGGGCGATATCCTTTCAAACAGCTTGTGCTTGCCGATGGTGCAGCCGGTGCAGTAGGCACCCACGTCGTTGCACCACAGAAATACGAACAGGGTTAGCGGAATGACAGGACTGTAACCTGTTCCCGGCCCCTGAGCATCGAAAGCGAGCATTGATGTCAGACCGTATGGCAGGGCAATGTAAATGACGGGAAACAGGGTATGAACCCAGTCATTTATGGGGCTTGGTTTCTTGAAATAGAGCTCACGCACCATGATCACTATAAGAGTGAATATGAACGGCAGGAACAGTACCGCACTGCTTTGCATGACTGAAAGCCCTACAATGGCGGCGTAGAATGTGAAAGCGGCAACGGTGGCCCAGAGCCGGCTTGCGTTTGACTCCTTGAACTTGTTGGCCAGTCCGGTGTATTCAATTGTGGTCAGAATGGTGCATAACGCAAACAGTCCTATGAACCATGGGGCTCCCTTGAGTATGCAGAACAGCATGATGGATGCAAACACCACAGCTGTTATAGTCCTAACAAGAAAATTCATTACAAAATGTCTTTAGGGTTCAACGTGATCGTGATTCTCAGAGACCGGTGCAGGCTGGGAAGAGTTCTTTTCATCCTCCAGAATCTCCTCGCTGCGTGATGCCCATGGGCGTTTGCCGAAAATCTTCTCCACATCCTCGGCCATGATTACCTCACGCTCTATGAGCAGCTGTGCCAGCTGGTGGTGTCCCTCTTCATGCTCCAGAAGCAGTTTCTTGCCGCGCTCGTATTGCTCTGCGATGAGTCTCTTTACCTCGGCGTCTATAAGTTCTGCGGTCTTGTCGGAGTAGGGTTTCTGGAAAGCATATTCATCGGTGCTGCTATAGTAGCACAGGTTAGCCAGTTTATCGCTCATGCCGGCATAGGCTATCATGCCGTAAGCCTGCTTGGTTACGCGCTCCAGGTCATTCATGGCTCCGGTTGAGATATGACCGGTGAAGAGTTCCTCGGCAGCGCGGCCTCCCAGTGTGGCGCACATCTCGTCAAGCATCTGCTCCTTTGTGGTAATCTGACGCTCCTCGGGCAGATACCACGCAGCTCCAAGTGCACGGCCGCGCGGAACGATGGTCACCTTGATGAGCGGGTTTGCGTACTCAAGGAACCAGGACAGGGTGGCATGTCCGGCCTCATGCAGGGCAATGGTGCGCTTTTCTTCGGCAGTGAGCACCTTGGTCTTCTTTTCCAGTCCGCCTACAATACGGTCAACGGCTGCCAGGAAATCATCCTTCTCAACCTTTTTCTTGTTGTGCCGGGCGGCTATAAGAGCTGCCTCGTTACATACGTTTGCAATATCTGCACCGGAGAATCCGGGGGTCTGGCGGGCCAGCAGGTCCACATCAACATCCTTGCTCAGCTTAATGTTCCTGAGATGTACCCCGAATACGGCCTTGCGCTCATTTAGGTCAGGCAGGTCCAGATGTATCTGGCGGTCAAACCGGCCTGCGCGCAGCAGAGCCTTGTCCAGGATATCCACGCGGTTGGTGGCTGCCAGGATTATCACACCGCTGTTGGTGCCGAATCCGTCCATCTCGGTAAGCAGCTGGTTAAGCGTGCTCTCACGTTCATCATTGCCACCCATTGCGGGGTTCTTGCCACGTGCACGGCCTACGGCGTCTATCTCATCTATGAAAATGATGCAAGGTGCTTTTTCCTTGGCCTGACGGAACAGGTCACGTACTCTCGATGCACCTACACCCACAAACATCTCTACAAAGTCAGAGCCTGAAAGTGAGAAGAACGGTACATCGGCTTCGCCTGCCACGGCCTTGGCCAGCAGTGTCTTACCTGTACCCGGAGGGCCTACCAGCAGGGCCCCCTTGGGTATCTTGCCACCCAGGTCTGTGTATTTCTTGGGGTTTTTGAGGAACTCCACTATCTCTTCTACCTCGGTCTTGGCCTCGGCCTGTCCGGCCACGTCCTTGAAAGTGACACGGTCAGCCTTTCCTTTCTCATATACGCGGGCCTTTGACTTGCCTACGCTGAACACGCCGCCGTTACCGCCGGCACCGCCGCCCATACGCCTTGTTATGAGTATCCAGAACACTATGATCAGTACGAACGGGAATATGCTTATGAGTATGTCGGTAAAGGTGTGTGAGCGTTTGCGGTACTCCACATTGCCTGTAAATGTTCCGGATTCTTCGGCCTGGTCAATGAAATCCTGCAGGTTATCCAGAGAGCCTACGCCTACGCTGAGCATGGGCTTGGCCAGTGGCTGGGACATGACGCGGTCTCCAAAGATGTACTTGGCCGAATCAGGCTTTATGTACATGTCCATGGAGGGGATGTTGGCATATATGACCAGGTCGCTGACATAGCCTTTTTGCATATACTCCTTGAACTCTGTGTATGTGGCCTCTCCGTTCAGATCAGAACCGTCATCCTTGAGCAGTATATATCCGAATGCTATGAAAAGTATGATGTAAAGCAAAGTCTGGATTCTGAATCCGTTTTTGGGCTTGTTGTCTTTGTCGTCTGCCATAAAAGTAAGATGGTGTCAGTTGATGTATATGTCAAGGTGTCAGTCCATATCAGGGATCTCTTCCAGGACCGCATCGGCCCAGAGGTGCTCCAGGTCATAGAACCTGCGCAGTTCCGGTATGAAAATGTGTACCATCACATCGCCGTAGTCCATTGCGATCCAGTGGGCATAACGGGCTCCCTCCACAAAGTCGGGCTTGCGTCCTTCTTCTACGCGGACTGTCTCGCGTATGGAGTCCTCTATGGCCAGGGTCTGGTTAGGCGTACCTCCCTGGCATATGACGAAATAACGGCATACGGTATCCTCTATGCCGGTCAGGTCCACAACTGTGATACCCTCTCCCTTACGTTCCTGAATACCTTTTATTATACTCTCTATTATGCTTTCTCTCTTTTTCTTTTTAGCCATTCTGTCTATGGAACTGTTTCTTAATCTGCAAAAATAATGAAAAACTCACACTGCATTCAGATTCTGCATCCAAAAAAGGTTATTGCAATAATGCGCTGCCTGTTTCAAGACGAATAAACACAAAAAATGTGCCAAAAAATTTGTGTTCCGTAAAAAAGCAGTATCTTTGCACCGCTTTTGAGCAAATACTGGGCTATGGTGTAATGGTAACACTGCAGATTCTGGTCCTGCCTTTCCTGGTTCGAGTCCGGGTAGCCCAGCAAAAAAGAAGAGACGCAAACGCGCCTCTTTAGTTTTTTTTTCGGGAATCATTTACAATAACTACCTTTGTCGGAAATACAAGTATCGTATACGGATGCGATTCTACGATAGGGTATATTTTGTGTTATGTCTGCAGCGATAGAGAATTTGACCATTGTCTTTGGTATCCTGGCCAGGGATTGTAAAGACAGTCTTAAATGCAATATGGTTCGTGTGGAGGAGATAGGCCAGGCGTTCAAGGATTATCACGTAGTAGTATATGAGAATGACAGCAAGGATGGTACTGCAGAGATACTCAAGGATTGGGCGGCCCAAAATGACCATGTTGTAGCAATTTGTGAGACTACCAATCAGACGACAATCCCTCAAAAGAGTGTAAAATTGCCGTATCCCGAAAAGAGCGTGTATCGTATAAGTAAAATGGTCCGCTTCAGAAACAGGGTACTGGACGAGGTGCTCAGCCGTTTTGAACCGGATCTGTTTTGTTTTATAGACATTGATGTGGAGCGTTTCTCCCCAAAGGATGTCATAGATGCCATTCGTCAGGTTCCTGATGACTGGGGCGCACTCTTTGCGAGTGGTCATTTCCTTTTCAGTAAACCTGATGGAACAGAAATGGTGCCGCAATTCCAGTATGATTCGTATGCTTTCGTTCCTGAAGGTGTGGATCCGATGAAAACCCGGAGGTGGGTTGTTTCACGTAAATATCATTATGTGACATCATGGTATTTCAACAGTTTGCTTAGAGGCCGTGATTATCTGCCGTGTAACTCTGCTTTTAACGGAATAGGAATCTATCGCTGGGAAGCGATCAGTAATCTGAAATTTGACGTTTTGCAAACGCCGGAACTTAAGAACGTTTCAGCATGTTTTTGTGAACATGTACCCTTTAATCTAGAAATCATAAAAAAGGGCTATAGAATATATGCTACCAATAGGATAGAGGTAACATATTATCATAAGGAATTAACCTTTATGAGACGATATAAACATTGGAAAAAAACATTGAAGGCCCGTCTGTTCCTGGCCTTGGGCAAACATCCTTATTCACGATAATCTCCAGGAGTGATTTTTGAGCCTCTTTTTGTACTATTTTCTGGAATAGTAGAGGTCCAGAAGCCGGTGTGCGGCAACAAATGAAGTTTGCTGGCCGCTAAGAACCTGAGTTTCATATTCGTTCAGAAGGGCCGATATTTCCGGGTTATTATAAAAACCGTTCCTGAGGGATTCGTTTATGGTCTCATACATCCAGTATTTGGCCTGCTCGTTGCGGCGGTACTGGAAATAGCCGTTCTTCTTTACAAAATCAATGTACTCCCATACCATGTCCCATACCTCTTTTATCCTATACTCGTAGAATCCGGAATAGGTAAGTACCTTGGGTGTCCAGCCGCTTTCAGATGGCGGGAACAGGTGCAGGGCGTTGCGGAACGAGTTTGCTGCCAGCTCGGCTTTAGGAGCGTTGTCACCGTCGGCCTTGTTTATTATGATGCCGTCGGCCATCTCCATTATGCCGCGCTTTATGCCTTGCAGTTCATCGCCGGTTCCGGCCAGCTGGATGAGAAGGAAGAAATCAACCATTGAATGGACTGCGGTCTCGCTCTGTCCCACGCCTACGGTCTCAACGAAGATCTTGTCAAAGCCGGCGGCCTCGCACAGCACAATGGTCTCACGGGTCTTGCGGGCTACTCCGCCCAACGATCCTGCCGACGGGCTGGGGCGTATGAATGCCTTGGGATGCACGGATAGGCGTTCCATGCGGGTCTTGTCGCCCAGTATGCTGCCCTTGGTGCGCTCCGAACTGGGGTCTATGGCCAGGACGGCAAGCTTGCCTCCATCCTTGAGTACATGCAGACCGAATGCATCTATCGATGTGCTCTTGCCGGCACCCGGAACGCCGCTTATGCCAATGCGTACAGAGTTGCCTGAGTATGGAAGACACTTTTCTATTACCTCCTGTGCTATGGCCTGATGTTCCGGCCTCAGGCTTTCCACCAGAGTTACCGCTTGACTCAGTACGGTCACGTTGCCCTTAACTATTCCATCCACATAATCCTGTACGGACAGGGTGGGGCGGTTTATCTTGCGGCCCTTAAGGTAGGGGTTGACTGAGCCCGGGCTGATGACTCCGCTGTTCACGGTCAGTCCTTTGTATTCATCGCTGTTTTCGGGATGTTCCATATCGCAGACAGGTTATGATAGGGTGGAGGCTTTACGGCCGTCACGGTGAATTATCTTGAGTACAATCCAGGCTATGAATCCGCATAGCAGATATATCATGGTCTGGCAGAAATGAAGCACGAATGACATTATCTGCGCCTCATTTGTCTTGGCACCGTATATCTCCAGCATCTTTACTATCGCAAGGTTCCAAGGGCCGGCTCCGTTAGGGGTGGGCACCAGTACCGCTACGCTGCTTGCGGCAAAACATGCAAGTCCGCCAATTGGGCCTACGGCTGCGGTAGATGGCAGACAATAGAATGCCAGATAGAGTTCAAAGTAGTAGCATAGCCAGATACCAAGGGAATAAACCAGGAACAAAGGCAGACGTTTAATCTGTTTGAGTGACATGAATCCCTCCCAGAATCCCTGGATAAAATTCTTTACCTTGTCCCACAGGCGGAATTTTACGCAAGCCCACCAGCAGATGGCTATGAATAGTATGATTCCGATGGTCCAGAACCAGAACTTTGGGTTTTGCAGCAGAGGTATGCTTTCTACGGCAGGTGCAGCCAGGTCGGCATCGGTTGGCGTAAGAAGCAGCTGGAACTCACTCCACGAAATACAGATACCGGCCACTACAATCAGTCCCAGCAGCACTGCATCGACCACACGCTCGGCTACCAGCGTGCCCAAGCCTTTGCTGAACGGCACACCGGCGTTCTGCTCAAGCATACCACAACGGCATATCTCGCCCACACGTGGTATGATTATGTTTGCTGCATATCCTGTGAACACTGTCAGGACAGTATCTTTCTTGGGTACATCGTAACCGATGGGTTCAAGCAGCAGGTTCCAGCGCAGTCCGCGGAACAGCGGTCCAAGGGCGCTGAATGAAAGTGCCGCAATGAGCCAGCCCCATTTTATGCTACCCAGGTCAGTCCAGAACTGACTGAAATCATAGTCTCGGTAAGTGTAATAGAGCACCACTGCCGATACCAGTAGCGGAATGGCTATCTTGAGTGTGGTTGAGGTTATCTTTTTCATTACAAAGTGTACACCCTTTGGATGATTTTGCCTAACTTTGTCGCTGCGAGTGCGGCGGGAGGTCAGCATTCAATGCGCGAAGATAGCAATTTTTCGCGATTCAGTAACCAAACATATTCTATATGGACGACGTTGATGCGGACAGTAAGACCCAAAAAGGCATTAGGCCAACATTTCCTGAGGGATATGGATATCGCTCAGCGTATAGCCGGCACTGTTGATATTCGCGCCGACCTTCCGATTCTTGAGATAGGACCCGGTACAGGGGTTCTTACACAATTCCTAAGTCAGAAAAACCGTGAACTTAAAGTTGTTGAAATAGACAATGAGTCTGTTGCATACTTGCATGAAAACTGTCCGGGATTGGACGTGATTGAGGGCGATTTCCTCAAGATGGACTTGAATGCGGTTTTTGGCGGCCGTCAGTTCGTACTCACCGGAAACTATCCTTACAACATATCCAGCCAGATTTTCTTCAAAATGTTGGATAATAAGGAACTCATACCTTGCTGTACGGGAATGCTGCAGCGTGAGGTGGCACAACGCATCTGCTCAGGTCCCGGCAACAAGGACTATGGCATACTGAGCGTGTTCTTACAATTGTGGTATGACACCGAATATCTCTTTACCGTAAATGAAAACGTCTTTGACCCGCCTCCAAAGGTCAAGAGCGGCGTAATCCGTCTAAGACGTAACAGCCGCCGTCAGCTGGAGTGCAGCGAGGCGCTTTTCCGCAAGATCGTGAAAGCCACGTTCGGGATGCGCCGCAAGATGTTGCGTAACTCCCTTCGTCAGGTCTATGAGAAGGATTCTCCTCTACCGGCGGACTGCCCCTACCTGGACAAACGCCCGGAACAACTGTCAGTTGAAGACTTCATAAGACTGACTCTTATGGTTGAAGGCAAGGCCTGAACACCGTTGAGATAGAAAAACCTAAAAATGTACCTGGCCCCGCTTCAGGGCCGCAATATTCAGAACTATGGAGAAGGAATTTCTGGATAACATACTTGAAGTGATAGAGAACAAGGATGCCGACAAGCTGAAGGTTATCCTTGAAGATATGCACCCCGCCGACATAGCCGAGCTGTGTGATGAGCTTGACGTTGACGAGGCCCGTCTGGTGTATCGCCAGCTGGACAATGAGACCGCTGCCGATGTGCTGGTCGAGATGGACGAGGACAACCGTAAGCGGTTGCTGGATGAACTCCCCTCAGAACTTATTGCCAGCAAGTTCATCGACAACATGGACACCGACGATGCCGTTGATATCATTCAGGACCTGGATGAGGACAAGCAGGAAGAGGTGCTGGCCCACATAGGCGATATAGAGCAGGCCAGCGACATTGTTGACCTGATGCAGTACGATGAGGACACGGCCGGTGGTCTGATGGGCACCGAGATGGTGGTGGTGAATGAGAACATGTCCATGCCGGAGTGCCTGCAAGAGATGCGCAAGCAGGCCGAGGACCTGGATGAGATCTACAACGTCTATGTGGTGGATGATGACGGTCGCCTTAAGGGTGTGTTCCCGCTCAAGAAGATGATTACAAACCCGTCCGTATCAAAGGTAAAGTACGTGATGGACGAGGACGTGATAAGCACCAAGGTTGATACTCCCATTGATGATGTGGTGCAGATGATAGAGAAGTATAACCTGGTATCGGTTCCCGTAATAGACAGCATAGGCCGCCTGCAGGGTCAGATCACCGTAGATGACGTGATTGATGAGTTGCGTGAACAACAGGAGCATGACTACCAGATGGCATCAGGTCTTACCAGCGACGTGGAGACCGATGACAGCGTGTTCCGTCAGATGTGGGCACGAATACCATGGCTGCTGATAGGTATGCTGGGCGGCATTCTCAACTCCATGCTTCTAGGTAAGTTTGAACCTACGCTTCAATGTTACGTGGGATTGCTGCTGTTCATTCCACTAATTGGCGGTACGGGCGGTAACGTGGGCACCCAGTCTTCGGCTATCGTGGTACAGGGCCTTGCCAACGGATCGCTCAACACGTCAAACATATGGAAACAGGTGTTCAAGGAGAGCGCTGTAGCACTGCTCAACGCTATAGTGCTGTCGCTTCTGGTACTGGGCTATAACATTTACCAGTTCGGATTTGCCGAGACCGTGACATACGCCGTCCCCGTAAGCCTGTTTGCGCTGGTGCTTATAGGAACCCTGTGGGGAACCCTGCTGCCGCTTATATTCGAGAAGATACACATAGACCCCGCCATAGCCACCGGCCCCTTTGTGCAGATAACCAATGACCTTCTGGGTATGGGCATCTACATGCTGGTGATCACGCTGATTATATGATCTCCCGCAGAAAAATGCCGGGAAATTAGGAGTTTTGCGGATTATTGTTTTTATTTGCATCTTTTGCAAGGTATTAACATAGTAAATCATTCCCGATATGGAAGAGGAACAGAAGAATAATGTTGTAGAGGAGGTGAAACCCCAGGAGCAGGCTGCCGTAGTTGAAGAGCAGACACCCGCACAGCCGGAGGCTGAAGTAAAGGAGGAAGAGGCTCCCGTTCAGGAGAGTGCCGAACAGGAGAGTGCCGTGGAGGATGCTGCACAGGAGGAAACCGCCCTTACAAGAGAGAGTATAATTGAGCGCCTGCAGGAGATGGTGGGCGACATCAGCATAGCCAAGCGTCCGGAGCTGGAATCACTAAAGCAGGCATTCTACAAATTGCAGAGGGCTGCCCAGGATGAGCAGATAGCTGCATTCGTGGCTGGCGGAGGTACAGCCGAGGAGTTCAAGCCGGAACCTGACCCTATAGAGGAGCAGTACCGTAAGCTTATGAACATTATCAAGGAGAAGAAAGCCGCCGCTCAGGAGGCCCTTGAGATTGTCCAGAAGGAGAACTACAAGAAGAAACTGGAACTGCTTGACCGCTTCAAGGCTCTTATTGAGAAAGCCAATACTGAAGGTGCATCGTACAATGAGTTCAAGGCGCTGGTTCAGGAGTGGAAAGAGATAAAGGAGGTTCCGGCCGATAAGGCAAATGAGCTTTGGAAATCATATCAGCAGTATGCCGAGCAGTTCTATGACATACAGAAACTGAACAACGAGTTCCGCGAGTATGATTTCAAGAAGAACATGGAGGCCAAGATAGCCATCTGTGAGGAGGCTGAGAAACTGGCCGATGACCCGGATATCGTGGGCGCATTCCGTAAGCTTCAGAAACTGCATCAGGACTATCGTGAGACAGGTCCCGTGTCAAAGGAGTCAAGAGAGGAGATATGGAACAGGTTCAAGGCCGCATCGACAGTGATAAACAAGCGTCACCAGCAGCATTTTGAGCAGCTTAAGGAGAAAGAGAAGGAGAATCTGGACCAGAAGACTGTGATTTGCGAGCTCCTGGAGGGGATTGAATATGATAAGCTTACCACTTTCCAGAGTTGGAATGACAAGACCCAGGAGGTGCTTGCCCTGCAGAAGAAGTGGAAAGACATAGGTTTTGCTCCAGCCAAGCAGAACCAGAAGATTTTTGAGCGTTTCCGCGCCGCATGTGATGCGTTCTTCAGCCGCAAGGGTGAGTTCTTCAAGCAGGCCAAGACCGATATGACCGCAAACCTTGAGAAGAAGACCGCCCTGTGTGAGCAGGCCGAGGCCCTTAAGGAGAGCACAGACTGGAAGGAAACTGCCGATAAGATGGCGGAACTCCAGAAACAGTGGCGTGAGATAGGCCCGGTGCAGAAAAAGTACACCAATGCCATCTGGAAGCGTTTTATTGGTGCCTGTGACTATTTCTATGAGCAGCGTGACAAGAACACTTCATCAAAGAAACGTGAGGAGAACGCCAATCTGACTGCCAAGAAGGAGATCCTGGCCAAGCTGCAGGCTTTTGATGCCGCCAATCTGAGTGATGACGATATCCAGGCAATCCAGCAGCTGGTAGATGAGTGGAACGGCATAGGATTCGTACCTTTCAAGGTCAAGGATAAGATTGCCGCCCAGTTCAAGGCTGCCATGGAGCCGTTTGCAAACATGGTAAGTACCCGCCGCGGACGTCCTGCCCAGCGTGGAGGTGCCGCCCGTGAGGCAGGCTCACCGCGTGAAAAGCTGCAGCGCCAGTATGAGCAGAAAAAGAGCGAGCTCCAGACATATGAGAACAATCTGGGATTCATGAACGCCTCCAGCAAGGCCGGCAGCGGCTTTGTGGATGCTATCAAGGCCAAGATAGAGACCCTGAAGCAGGAAACCGATGACTTGCTCGCTCAGATAAAATCCCTCGATTTGGAGGATAGTGAAAATTGACCCCACTCCCAAATAGGGCATAGGGTCTCAGGGAGAATGCCCTCCCACAACGAAAAATATCTATTCCGAAACTACTGAACACAGTTCAGCGTTCCAGAATAGATATTTTTAGTTGCGGGCCCCTCCCACTGGTCGCGCGTGGGTGCGAGACTCCCTGAGGCCCTATGCCCTATTTGGGAGTGGGGTCAATAGAAGCCGACCAGAATCCGGAAGACTTTTCCGGGGGCTTCAACCCATTTCTGCATGGCGGAGATAGCCTCTTCAGGTTTGACTACGGCAGAGATCAGTTCGTCTTTGGGGCAGATGCCGCGCTGGAGGTAGCGGATGACGGCCTCAAAGTCTGATGGCGTGGCGTTACGTGAGCCGTGAATGTTGAGTTCCTTCTTTACGAACAGGCCAGTGTGGAATGTCACGTCATTCTTGGAGTAGCCTATGCAGACTACACGGCCGGAGAATGCAACCTCATCTATTGCTGCTTGATATGTGGGCACGCTACCTACAGCCTCAATCACTACTGTGGGTCCAAGACTATTTGTAAGTTTTACAAGTTCAGCGTGCAGGTCCTGCTCCTTGGAGTTGATAGTGTAGGATGCTCCAAGACGCTTGGCCAGCGCCAGTTTATCGTTGTCCAAGTCTACTGCAATCACGTTTGCTCCGCGCAGCGATGCACGGACTATGGCGCCTACGCCAATCATTCCGCAGCCAAATACCAGTACGGTGTCAGAGTCTGTAACCTGTGCTCGTGATACGGCATGGAAACCTACGCTCATAGGTTCAATGAGGGCGCAATCACGCGGTGAAATGGCTTCTGCCGGAATTATTTTCTGCCACGGGAGTACCATATAGTCACGCATGGCGCCGTCACGCTGCACGCCCAGAGTCTCATTGAACTCACAGGCGTTGGGGTGGCCGGAACGGCAGGCGGCGCAGTGTCCGCAATTGGTATAGGGATTGACCGTTACAGTCATTCCTGGTGAAAGGAACTCCGGTACTCCGGAACCTACGCTCTCAATAGTTGCGCCAATCTCGTGGCCTGGGATTACGGCCTCCTTGGCCATCAGGTTACGGCCCAGGAATGTGTTCAGGTCCGATCCGCAAAAGCCTACGTATCCAATCTTGAGGAGCACCTGGCCTTGGCCGGCTTGCGGCTTTGGGGCCTCCTCCACTATCATCTGTCCCTGTGCGGGAATCCTAATCTGTCTCATCAGTCAACTACTTTATGTCCTTTCCAACCGTACCATGCGCATACAGCAAAGCAAACCAATGGGATGATGTATGCTATATTGGGGTTGGCCATTGATTTCTGAACGTATGCGGTCAGGATGGGCAGTATGGAGTTGCCCACTATGGCCATAACCAGGAATGCCGATCCGCTCTTGGTATCGCCTTTAAGGTCTGTAAGTGCCAGTGAGAACTGGGTGGGATACATGATTGACATGAAGAATGATATGCCCATCATGGCATATACGGCAGCCTTGCCGCCAACCACGCATACTATTATGCAGAGCAGTACATTGGCTATGCCGTAGAATACCAGCATGTTTTCAGGGCGGAACTTGACCATGAGCGTGGTACCTACCCATCGGCCCAGAAGGAAGAACAGCATGTAGAACCCAAAGAAGGTTGTGGCCTGGCTGTTGGTCATACCTACGTAGTTGATGCAATACACCAGGAACAGGCTGTTCACGGCTGTCTGGCCGCCGTTGTAGAAGAACTGTGCAATCACGCCGTTACGCAGATGGCTGCGCTTGAGCACCTTGAATGAGATGAGCTTTTTGTTGGTTTCATCGGCATCTTCTGCCTGTATGCGGGGCAGGCGGGTGAATATGAATACAACCGCGATTACAATGAGCACAATGGCAAATATGGCGTAGGTGAGGCGGAATGTGTGTATCTCCTGTTCTACGGTGCTGGTGGCCTCAGTACCAAGTATGATCTTGCTCAGGAACATGGCGGCTATGAATGCGCCCAGTCCGTTGAATGCCTGTGCCAGGTTGAGACGGCGCGGTGCGGTGGCGGGGTCACCAAGTTCCGTGACATACGGGTTTGCCGCAGTCTCCAGGAAACACATGCCTATGGCTACAATGAAAAAGGCGCAAAGGTAGAGCGGGAAACTGTGCATGCGCGTAACGGGCAGGAACAGCAGTCCTCCTACGGCAGCTATGAGCAGGCCCAGAATGATTCCCGCCTTGTAGCTGTAGCGCTTCATGAACATGGCTATAGGTATGGGGAACAGGAAGTAGGCAAACCAGTAAGAGGTCTCTACGAACTCGGCCTTGGCCTGGTCTATATCAAACAGGGTCATCATCTTCTTGACGACCGATGAAAGCAGGTTGTTGCTTATTGCCCATAGGAAGAACAGGCAGATTACCATTGACAGCGCAACGGTAAAGGTCTTGGATTTCTGATTATTGCTCATTCTGACATGTTTTTAATGTAAGGTAAATATATTTCAGTCTTGATGTTGTAGAACTTTACGGCGTTCAGGCCCAGGAACTGTTCTTTCTCATGCTCCGTAAGTTCTGTGGTTTTAAGTATGAAATCATATGACATCCGATATGTAATTGCGGTTATGGTGCGGGGGTAATCCGATCCCCACATCAGTTTGTCCATACCAACCTCATCGGCTGCTTTACGGATAGCCCGGACTGCCCCATTGAACGGGTAGAATTCATCGTTGAAAAGCCAGGTTATGCCGCCTGATTCTATCATCACGTTCTTGTGGCGGGCCAGACGGATCTGTTCCATCCAGCCGGGTACGGTGACCATCCCGAAATGGCCTACTGCAATCTTAAGGTCCGGGAACTGCTGTATGACCTCTTCCATCTGGGGCACCTGTGCGGCTCCGTCTTCAAGGGTTATGGACAGGAACACTCCTTTATCCTGCATTATGCGGAACATCTCCATCATATCAGGGTTGGTCAGGCTGATGCGTCCGGTTGGAGTCTGCAGCCTGTGACCGGGAATTGCTATACCGCGGAATCCCTGATTTATCAGTTCTTTTGCCTGCTGCAGCCAGCCGGGCAGGCGGTAATCGGCCATACCGCATACAATGAAACGGTCAGGATAACGCTGCTGAACTTGAGCAAGATAGTCATTCTGCAGGCCGTCTATGAACTCCTGCACCACGACGGCTGCCGTTACCTGGGCATAGTCCATGTTTGACAGGAATATCTCGGCTGTGTTACGGCCGTCAATGATGAACGGCGGCACCATCTGACGTACCTCACCCATAAACAGGGAACGGCCGTTCTCAAGCGTGCGTATGGGCATGCCGTTCACTACGGTGTCCTGACGCAGCCACAGATGTGAGTGGGTGTCTATTATCTTCATGACCGGATTATGAGTTGCACCAGGTTACGCGCTGCTGGTTGCCTATAATCTCCCGAACCTCAAATACCAGATCCCAGTCAAGCGGCTCCTGTACCGCCTGGATGTTTTTGAGTACGTTGGCGGGATTGGCCGAACTGAACAGGTTGGTTGCAATACGCGGATTGCTGTATGAGTACTGCACGGCCAGTTTCTCAATTGATGTACCGCGTGATTTGCAGTGCTGTGCGGCTTTGGCGCAGGCCTCTACCAGAGGTTTTGGGGCCGGGTGCCAGTCTGGTACACCGCGCTCGGAGAGCAGGCCCATGGCCAGCGGAGATGCGTTGATTACGCCTATGCCCTTCTGCTCAAAGTAGCCCAGATAGTCATTGAGCTTGTCATCGTTAAGGCAGAAATGGCAGAAATTGAGTATGCTCTCTACGGTGCCGGCAGGAGCGTGGTCAACCACCCACTTGAGGTTCTCAAGCTGGAGGTCTGTAATACCCACGTGGCTAACAACTCCTTTTTCACGCAGTTCAACCAGAGCGGGCAGGGTCTCATCGACCACTTTCTGCAGTCCGCCGGGCAGAGCTGCCTGGAACTCTATATCATGCACGTTGATAAGGTCTATATGGTCTATGTTAAGGCGCTCCATACTCTCATAGACGCTCTCCGTGGCTCGCTTGGCGCTGTAGTCCCATGTGTTTACGCCGTCCTTTCCGTAGCGTCCCACCTTGGTGGAGAGATAGTATTTGCTGCGCGGAATCTCCTTGAGAGCCTTACCCAGCACGGTCTCGGCCTTGTAGTGTCCGTAGTAGGGCGATACGTCTATAAAGTTGAGTCCGTTATCTACGGCAGTATGGACTGCCTCAATGGCTTTCTTTTCATTGATCTCATGGAATACGCCTCCCAGTGATGATGCACCGAACGCCAGACGCGCCACTTTCATTCCTGTCTTTCCAATCTCATTATACTTCAAGCTCATAATCCAATTATTATTAGTAATTCTCAATTCTCAATTCTCAATTATAACGTTTTAGTATATAATCCCTGCACTCCTCCATCAGCCACTTGGGTGTAGAGGTGGCACCGCATATCCCGATAGACCTGGCACCTTCCAGAATGCTGAAATCTATGTCTTCCTTACCCTCTATCAGGTATGAGCCGGGGTTCACGTCAAGGCATTCATTGAACAACACCTTGCCGTTGGAGCTTTTGCGTCCCGAAACGAACAGGATCACGTCATGACGGCTTGCAAACTCACGTATCTTCTCGCGCCGGTGCGATACCTGTCCGCATACCGTGTTGTTGGGCGTGAAAGTCCTTCCGGGGGGCACACGTCTGGATATCTCTTCTATAAGCTGGTTGTAGCTGGAAGCCGATTTAGTGGTCTGTGAGTAAAGATATATGTCCTTGCTGAAATCTATGCGGTCTATCTCATCGGCCGACTCAATTACCGTGGCCTTGCCTCCGGTCTGTCCCACCAGACCCAGGACCTCGGCGTGTCCTTTCTGTCCGAATATGATTATCTGGCCGGTGGCGGGGTCCATAGCCTGGTATTGCCTGAGTATGCGCTGCTGCAGCTTGAGCACCACAGGACATGTGGCGTCAATGAGTGTTATGCCATTCCTTTGCGCGGTGGCATAAGTCGTGGGGGGCTCACCATGGGCACGAAGTAATACTTTTGCATTCTTGAGTGAGTCAAACTGCTTGTGGTTGATGGTCTTAAGACCCATGTCCTGCAGCCGTTCACATTCTATACCGTTATGTACTATGTCTCCCAGGCAGAACAGTTCATCGCCATGACGCAGTTCCTCCTCGGCCTTGCCTATGGCTGACAGCACACCGAAACAGAATCCGGAGTCATTGTCTATCTCAACTGTGATTCCGGGATTCATTGCTGAACGGCTTTCAGGTATTGTTCCATTAGCCACTGGTCCTGCTCATCATAAGTCATGTGGCTGTTGTCGAGCACAATGGCGTCATCGGCCTTGCGCAGGGGCGATACCGCGCGGTGTGAGTCTATGTAGTCCCGTTCGCGTACATTCTTTAGAACATCCTCGTAAACCGGATTCTCGCCTTTTGACACCAGTTCGTCATAGCGGCGGCGGGCACGGATTTCGTCACTTGCGGTCACGAATATCTTGAGCTGGGCGTTGGGGAATACGGTGGTACCTATATCGCGGCCGTCCATGATGACCGCTCCCTTGCTGCCCATGGTTCTCTGCTGCTCCACCATGGCCTCACGTACGAACGGTATGGCCGATATGGGGCTTACATGGCTTGATACCTCCATGCCGCGTATCTCACGCTCCACGTTCTCTCCGTTCAGCATCGTGAACTGCTTGCCTTCATCATCATGGCCGAATGATATCTCTATACGCGGCAGTTCCGAGCGTAATGACTCCTGGTCAATTGAATTGTCCCTGATGAACCCCTTGCGTAACGCAAAAAGCGTGACGGCACGATACATTGCGCCTGTATCTATATAGGTGTAGCCAATCTTCTTGGCAAGTGTCTTGGCCATGGTGCTTTTGCCGCATGACGAATGGCCGTCCATTGCTATGATAATCTTTCTCATTATATGTTGAATGCGAAATTGCAGATAAGCGATGATTCAGACACCTGGTATTTTCCGTAGGAGAGGTCAAACATGACTCTGCCTATTTTCAGACCGGTGCCAAGCGTTATGCCTGTAAGACCTTTGCTGCCCTTCTCGGCAAGTTCCTCACGAGCGCGCAGGTTGAATCCCATTGCCACGTACAGACGCTCTGTCAGGTTGATGTCGGCTCCTATTGAAACGTGACGTTTAAGGATTTCGCCGAACCCTTGGTTTGAACCTTCGGTAAAGTAGAAGTCAGATGCGCTCCATCGGGTAAGATTGTCCATCGATACCGTGAAACGCAATGGGGCGTGGGCCGGTTTCCATGTTATTCCGGCGCAAAGGTCAAACGGCAGTTTCTGGAACGTGTTCTCGAATGCCTTGATCTGACCTCCCAGGTTTGTGGCGGCCAGTCCTATTGATATGCCTTTGTCCGTATCGTTGTATGACAGTCCTATGTCAACCCCTATGGCAACTGAACTCATTGAACCGTATCTGGAAGTTATCACGTTGCCGGTGAGTCCTCCGCTCAGATTGTCGGTCAGCATATATGACCATGTGGCACCTAGGGAAATGTCTTTTGCGGTGAAAGTGCCGGTTACCGTACCGTCGGCCTGCGTCTCCTGCATCTTGCCGTAGCTTACATACCTGCCGTTGAAGGCATAGTGTGAACGGGAATCGAAAACATTGCTGAACTGCGCTCCGGCTACCGTAGTCCCGGAGAACCAGGTCATGGCGCTCAGTCCCAGAAGCCGTGTCTCATTGGCCGACAGCAATGCCGGATTGGACAGGTACAGAGCGGGGTCAGGGTCACAGACCGACACCACGCGGCCTCCCAGAGATGAATTGTGCGCCGAGACAGGCAACTTAAGGAACTGGAATGAACTTTCCAGACTCTGTGCCTGGATTGTATTCGCTCCAATCAGGATTGAAGCCAATGCTATTGTCAGGAGGTTTCTTTTCATCGGGAACAAATGTACAAAAAACGAGTGTAACATGTCTTTATTTATAAACGTTTTTAAAAGGCAAACCGATACACAGGTGCCAAAAGAAAAAAACAGGCTCAACAAAAATTTTTTTCAGATTAAAGACGTATTATCAAAAACGTCACGTTTACAGGACAGAAACAAGGAAGAAAGTGAGAGCCTTGTCAAATATTAAAAATACAAAAAAAGGCCGTTTGTTATCGGTAATGACAAAAATATTGGTATTTTTGCCGCTAGATAACAAAAGTGTCTAAAAACTAAAACATTATAATTATGGAAATCAAGAAGTCTGAACGCGCTAATCTTGAGAAAGGAAAAAGCACCTCTCTCCTGATAGGATTCGTAATGGCTCTGGCCGTTATGTTCGTGGCTCTCGAGTGGACTCAGAGGGATGTGGAGGACAATTCGGAAATCTACGGTGTAAAGGACGTTTCCCTTAATGAGGAGATGGTGCCTATCACCCTTCCGGAGAAAAAGACTGTTCCCCCACCACCTGCAGCCGTGACAAAAGCCGAGATTATTGAGATAGTTGAGGACGACGCCGAAATAGAAGAGGATATCATGGCTTCGTTCGAGGATAACGTGGACTGGGTTGACCTGAGCGAGATTGACTACGTTGAGGTTGAGCCGGAACCCGAGGAAGAAGAGATATTCATGGTCGTTGAGCAGGCCCCTGAATTCCCCGGTGGTACCAATGCCCTTTATGATTATCTCAGAAAGAATATGAAATACCCTGCCATTTGCCGTGAGAGCGGTATCACAGGCCGTGTGATCGTATCATTCACTGTGAACAAGGACGGTTCAATTGTGGACGTTGAAGTGGTTAAGGGCGTTCATCCGCAGATGGATAAGGAGGCTGTACGCGTAGTAAGTGCAATGCCTAAATGGAAACCCGGTGAGCAGCGCGGTAAACCGGTACGCTGTAAATTCAATCTGCCGGTTAACTTCCGTCTCAACTGATTTTTACGGAACAGTATATCAGACAGCGAAGAGGCTTTGACGGCCTCTTCGTTTTTTTGTATCATTATGCGCATAGTTTTTTGAAAACATCTTATTACTTTTGTGGTACATGAATTCAATAGATCAAATACAAGACAAGTTTGAACATTATCTGCAGGGTATGGATTATTCCCGCAGACCTGATGCTCTCTATGCCCCTATCAGATATGTCCTTTCTTTGGGTGGCAAGCGTATCCGTCCCACATTGCTGATTGCCGCATACAACATGTATGCCGATGACATAGAGAACGTGTTCAAGGTGGCGGCCGGTATGGAGACTTTCCATAATTTCACGCTTTTGCATGATGACCTGATGGATAAGGCCGACATACGGCGCGGACATGCCACTGTCCATAAGAAATGGAATGAGAACACGGCTATCCTGTCTGGTGACGGCATGCTTGTGCTTGCTTTCCGTTTCCTGTCGGAATCGGGTTCCGGATACACCCCTAAGATACTGAAGATTGCGAACGAGACCTTTACAGGTATAATGGAGGGACAGCAGTACGATATGGAGTTCGAGACACGCCACGATGTCACCGAGGCTGAATATATTGAGATGATACGTCTCAAGACTTCCGTGCTGCTTGCCGCTTGTGCACAGATGGGGGCTGTCCTGGGCGGAGCTACAGATAGGGATTCCGCTCTGATGTATGATTTTGGCGAGAAAGTGGGATTGGCTTTCCAGTTGCAGGATGATCTGCTGGATGTGTATGGTGATCCGGCGGTTTTCGGAAAGAAGATAGGCGGTGACATACTTTGCAACAAGAAGACCTACCTTTATATAAACACTTACCGTCTGGCAAGCCCGTCGCAGAGAGAGGAACTGGACCGTTGGGCAGTATATGACGGCGTTGATCCGGATTCAAAGATAGCGGGTGTGCGTGCCATATATGACGCTGTCGGTGTAAAGGAGCTGTCAGAGAATCTTATTAGCTCTCTTTTTGATGAAGGTCTTGGAAGGCTTGAGGAGGTGAGCCTTCCTGAGTCCCGTAAGAAGGTAATAAGGGATTATGCTAAAAGTCTAATGAACAGAAATATCTGATTTATGCCTTATAGAAGATTGCCTAACACAGACCAGGCCAGAATCCGATCGTTGGAGACATCATTGGACAAGATGCGTAACAGTGATTATTATACCCCTGTGCTGTCACCAGAACTGTTTACAAGAGCGGAAAAGAAGCTGAAACAGTTCAAGGAGGCCGTTGACAGGTATCTGAAATCGCTTGACACCCAAGTGAGTTACTCAAAATCGGAACCGTATCAGACCAGACTCAAGAATGCCAGGATGTATGTGTCACATTTCCTGACTGTATTTAACATGTGCGTTAAGAGAGGTGAGATCAAGGCCTCGGACAGGTCATTCTATTCCATTCCTGAAAACTCGGGCGAACTCCCGGACATGTCAAGTGACATTGCTGTCATAAGGTGTTGCGAGAATACCATCAAGGGAGAGAAGGAGAGAACGGCCCAAAGGGGAATCCCTATCTATAATCCTACAATCGCAAAGGTGACAGTCCATTATGACCTTTTCAGGGAACTGTATGACAAGCAGTGTGAACTACGTCAGCTTACCGATGAGGCTCTTCTTGTGGTATCACTGATGAGACCACAGATAGATGAGGTCATTCTTGATGTCTGGAATTCGATAGAGGATTATTTCTCGGATCTGACTGGTGAAAAGAAACTCAAGGCATGCCGTGAATACGGTCTGATATACTATTATCGCAGCAGTGAGAAGGCTGATTGACACCCACTGCCATGTCTATGACGAGGCTTTCAGCGATGATTTGCCGCAGGTGATGGACAGGGCCCTTGAGGCGGGCCTGGAATATCTGCTTCTTCCCAATATCAATCCTGATACGCTTGACGGACTACTTGCCGTGTGCGACAGGTGGCCCGATGTGTGCCGTCCCATGACAGGACTGCACCCTGAGGACCTGGCGGATGATTTCCGCAGCCAGCTGGCATGTCTTAAAGAGGGGCTTGACACGGACCGGCGTCCGGATGGCGCGCACCGTTTCATAGGAATTGGCGAGACGGGGCTGGACCTCTATTGGGACAAGTCCCGTCTGGATGACCAGATTGAATCTTTCAAAGTCCAGATAGGGTGGGCATTGGAATATGATTTGCCAATCGTAATTCATTCAAGGGATTCTTTCACCCAGCTTTATGACGTGCTCTCCAACTACAGGGATTGCGGATTGAGGGGCATATTCCATTGCTTTTCAGGCGATTCCGCTCAGGCGGAGGCTCTTATGGAGTTCGGCGGATTCATGTTCGGCATAGGTGGCGTGCTGACCTACAGGAAATCGGTATTGCCATCGGTACTTCCAATTATACCCATGGACAGGGTCGTGCTGGAAACTGATTGTCCGTATCTGTCACCTGTTCCGTTCAGGGGTAAGCGCAACGAGCCGTCATACATAGTCAATACGGCGGTGGCGCTGGCTCAGGTCTATGGCGTGAGTACGGATGAGGTGGCCCGTGTGACTCGGGAGAATGCCTGTCGTATGTTCCGTCTTTGAGTTCCCGTACAATATACCCAGTCTCAATCCGTTTATTCTATGTCACTCAAAAAACGGGTGGCGGCTTTTAATGAGAAAAATCAGGGAATTCAAGCGCATACGGACCGTACTCATAGTAGTAGCCATTATAATTGCATTCATTTCGCTGTTCGTGTCACAGTCTCTGGTCAAGGACCTGTCACGCGAGGAGCATTCCAAGATGGAGCTTTTTGCACAGGCATACCAGTCATTGAGCGATGCCGATGAGAATACGGACCTGAGTCTGGTGCTCTCTGTCCTGTCAGGAAACAAGACTATCCCTGTGATAGTGGTGGATGAGACCAATGACGTGAAGAGTTTCCTGAATATAGAAATAAAGAAGGCCGATACCCTGGCATACCTGAACAGCTGCGTGGAGCGTATGCGTCAGCTTGGCAATTCAATCAAGATCTATTTTGATGAATCTGACACTGAACATTATAACGAGGTGTGTTTTGACGAGTCGCTGCTCCTGAACCGTCTGACGGTCTATCCGTATATCCAGATGGGCGTGGTCATGCTGTTTGTGCTTATCGCGATTTTTGCCTTGCTCAGCTTTAAGAAGACTGAACAGAACCGTGTATGGGTGGGCCTGTCCAAGGAAACGGCACATCAGCTGGGTACTCCCATATCGTCACTCATGGCTTGGACGGAGTTGCTCAAGGACAAGTATGACGATGAGCTGATAGGTGAGATGGAGAAGGATGTTAACCGTCTTCAGATGGTTGCTGAGCGATTCTCCAAGATAGGCTCCATGCCTGAACCTGTTCAGGCCGATATGGTAGGCGTGCTGGACGGCGTTATAGATTATGTGGAGCACCGTTCGCCGGCAACCGTCAAGTTTGTACGTGATTTCCCCAATCCACCGGTAAATGCCCGTGTAAACGCATCGTTGTTTGGCTGGGTTATTGAGAATATCTGCAAGAACGCAGTCGATGCAATGAGTGGAAAAGGCAAGCTTACAATCAAATTGACCGAGGATAAGAATTGGGTAACAATAGATGTTACGGATACCGGCAAGGGCATTGCCAAAAGCTCATGGAAGAGTGTCTTTGATCCCGGTTACACCACCAAGGAGCGTGGCTGGGGCCTGGGCCTTTCGCTTGCCAAGCGTATCGTCACCGAGTACCACAAAGGCAAAATCTACGTCGCCCACTCCGAGCTGAACAAAGGCACCACCTTCCGTATCGAAATCCCTCGATAAGTCGTTAACAACGAACTTTTTGGGAGTATAATCTCCAAAACTACTGGCCTTCGGCCCTACCCCTCCCACGCCTATGGCGCGGGCCCCTCCCGTTCGCACGACACGGGCGTCGATGGTTTTTGAGACTATACTCCCAAAAAGTTCTGTGCGTACAAGGATCCTTTGTTCATATAGTAATGATTCTATTTGCACAAAGCTTAATGGTATAGAGTCTTGGAAACCGTCGCCACCCTCGGCGCGTTAGAGGGAGGGGCCCGCTCCGTAGGAGTGGGAGGGATAGGGCCGAAGGGCCGTAGTTTCAAAGACTCTATACCATTAAGCTTCCCTTAAAAAGTGTTTTTAACCAAAAATGGCAGTAATATTTTCTGTTTGAAAAATAAAGTTGTAACTTTGTGCCCCGAAAAATTTGTCTGATGGGAAGACTGGATAAATATAATGTTGACCTGAAGGGGCTTACGGATGCCAATTCTACCTATAACTGGACCGTTGATCAGGAGTTCTTCAGTATAGTGGAGGGCGAAGAGGTACAGCGCGGTAAGGTGAATGTAAACCTTGATGTCACAAAGGTATCCGGTGTTTACCATCTGGCTTTTACTGTCAACGGGACAGTGATTGTGACTTGTGACCGTTGCCTGGATGACTTGTCACTTGACATTGATAATACAGGTGAACTCAAGGTAAAGCTTGGGCCTGATTTTGCAGATGACGGTGACATTGTGGTGGTACCGGAGGACAAGGGGCTTGTAAACGTGGCATGGTACATCTATGAGTTCATAGCACTGGCCATACCTATCAAGCATGTACATGCCCCGGGCAAATGTAACAAGGGTATGATGGAGAAGCTTGACGAGCATTCTGCCGATGAGGGAGAGGAAGGCACTGTAGAGGATTCAGGAGCAAATGATCCGCGTTGGGATGCTTTGAACAGCTTGATGGAATCAGATAACGAATAAACAACAATAATAAAAACAAAACAAAATGGCACATCCTAAAAGAAGGCAGTCCAATACAAGAACTGCAAAAAGAAGGACTCACGATAAGGCAGTGGCACCTACCCTGGCAATCTGCCCTAACTGCGGAGCATGGCACGTCTATCACACAGTATGCGGTGAGTGCGGTTATTACAGAGGCAAGTTGGCAGTAGTCAAGGAAGCAGCCGCTGAATAAACAAGACTGAAAAACGCATCCCGATAAGATGCGTTTTTTTTGACTCTTACCAAAACAGATTCTCCTATGCATAAAGCCGGATTCGTAAACATAGTAGGTAACCCCAACGTAGGCAAGTCAACGCTGATGAACCTGCTTGTAGGTGAACACATATCCATAGCCACTTTCAAGGCGCAGACCACGCGCCACAGGATAATGGGTATTGTCAACACCACGGAGTCTCAGATTGTGTTCTCCGATACTCCCGGCGTACTCAAACCCAACTACAAGCTTCAGGAGTCAATGCTTGCATTCTCAGAATCGGCGCTTGTTGATGCTGATGTCCTGCTTTACATGACGGATGTCGTGGAGAAGGCCGACAAAAACGCAGAATTCCTGGAGAAGGTCTCCAAAATGAAGGTTCCTGTGCTGGTTATCATAAACAAGATAGACCTTACAGACCAGGAGAACCTGATTAAGCTTGTGGAGGCGTGGCATGAGAAACTACCCAACGCCGAGATAATACCCATATCGGCTGCCAATAATTTTGGAGTGCAGACCGTGCTCAAGCGCGTGAACGAGCTGATTCCGGAGTGTCCGCCCTATTTTGACAAAGACCAGTTGACTGATAAGCCTGCCAGGTTCTTTGTATCGGAGATAGTCCGCGAGAAGATCCTGCTCCACTATGACAAGGAGATTCCTTACTCTGTAGAGGTGGCGGTAGAACAGTTCAAGGAGAACAAGAGCCGTATTCTCATAAACTGTGTGATTTATGTTGAGCGTGAGTCACAGAAGGGAATCCTGATAGGACATGAAGGACAGGCTCTCAAGCGGGTGGCCATCGAGGCCAGAAAAGACCTGGAGAAGTTTTTCGGCAAAAAGATATTCATGGAACTGTTTGTCAAGGTTGATAAGGACTGGCGCAGTTCTGACCGCGAATTGAGGTATTTCGGATATTCACAGGATTGACTTTTAGCAATATGAGTAACCTTGTAGCGATAGTAGGCCGCCCCAATGTGGGCAAGTCAACACTGTTCAACCGGTTGACCCAGACCCGTCAGGCTATTGTGGATGATGTGGCCGGTACCACCCGTGACCGTCAGTACGGTAAGTGCGAGTGGGGTAACCGCGTTTTCTCTGTGGTTGATACAGGCGGTTGGGTGGTGAAATCAGATGACGTGTTTGAGGAGGAGATACGCAAGCAGGTGAAGGTAGCCATTGACGAGGCAGATCTCATATTGTTCCTGGTAGATATAAAGAACGGTGTGACGGACCTGGACGATGAGGTGGCCGGAATTCTGCGCCGTTCCAAGACTCCGGTCATCCTGGTAACCAACAAGATGGACACTTTCGATTTGCAGTATGCCGCTGCAGAGTTCTATCGTCTGGGGTTAGGTGATCCCATCTGCATATCGGCGGCGAACGGAAGCGGTACAGGTGACCTTCTGGATGTCGTTGTAGCCAAACTTCCTGTTGAGGCAGATGCCGAGACAGATGAGGACATTCCGCGTTTTGCGGTTGTGGGCCGCCCTAATGTGGGTAAGAGCTCCATCGTAAACGCTTTCATAGGTGAGGACCGAAACATAGTGACTGATATAGCCGGTACCACGCGTGATTCAGTATATACCCGTTATACTAAGTTCGGATTTGATTTCTATCTGGTGGATACTGCCGGCATACGCAAGAAAAGCAAGGTGGAGGAGGACCTGGAGTTCTACTCCGTGATGCGTTCAATCCGTGCCATCGAGAACAGCGATGTATGTGTGCTGATGCTTGACGCCACGCGTGGCATTGAGAGTCAGGATATGAATATAGTATCTCTCATTGTCAAGAACCAGAAAGGCCTTGTGGTTGTTGTGAACAAATGGGATCTCATCGAGGATCGTTCGGCTAAGGTGATGAAGAACTACGAGGATGCCATCCGTTCGCGTCTGGCTCCGTTCGTGGATTTCCCCATCGTGTTTACATCGGCCACGGAGAAGCAGCGTATCCTTAAGGTGCTGGAGCTGGCCAAGGATGTATATAAACACAAGACGAACCATGTATCGACAGGCAAGCTGAATGCTGAGATGCTGCCGCTCATAGAGGCTTATCCGCCTCCATCCACCAAGGGCAAATATATCAAGATTAAATACTGCACCCAGCTTCAGGGACCGCAGATACCGTCATTCGTATTCTTTGCAAACCTGCCGCAGTACGTAAAGGAACCGTACAAACGCTTCCTCGAAAACAAGATACGTGAGAAGTGGGATTTTTGCGGTACTCCTATCAATATATTTATCAGACAAAAGTAATTTAAAAAGGCCTTATGGGTCTCTGGGAGAATGCCCTCCCACAACATCTTGTATCTATTCCGAAACTAAGAACAAGTTCCTAGTTCCAGAATAGCTACAACCTGTAGCGGGCCCCTCCCACTGGTCGCGCGTGGGTGCGAGACTCCCAGAGACCCATAAGGCCTTTTTAAAATACTTTTGTGCCGGCTGTGTTAAAGCTGTATTCTTCGGACGGTTTTTCCGCACTTTACTATCCAGATTCCATGACCTGGCAGGGTAATCTGCTGGGTGGGAGCTGCTGTTACGGTTTGGATTACCGGCTTGCCGGAAATGTCGAAGACTGTCAGACTGCTTCCTGTGGGGGCTGTTACAGAGAGCTCACCGTCAGATACGCTTATTGAGATTTCCTGGTCCAGTGGGCTTTCAACTGCAGAGTGTATGTCCGGTCTTGCATGGAATGATACCAGACCGTTTTCAAGTTTTATGTCATAAATGGAATACAAAGGATATGACGTACCGGCTTTGAGTACGGGAGTTCCAAGCGTGGTGATGCTGTCAATGTCCTTATAGGGGAACAGGTCACCTGAGTTGGTGTTCCTGTCATAATCGTTGTCGGCAGGCAGGATTGCATATCTTTTGTTGTTCTTCTGTGTGTTTACGTAATTGCCAACCCATCTGTTGTTGTCATAATTGACCGCTGTGACCATCAGTCCTTGGCAAGCCTGATACTTGTACCATCCGGTTCCGTTATGGTTCTCCAGAATTATGAACTGGTCATCAAGGCCGGTGTTGAGCCTGTATGCGGAATGGATGCCTGCCTCCGGTTGGGGCTTGGTTCCTATTTCATTGAGGTAATAGTATCCTGAATAGTCAATCTCTTCAATGTCCATCCATCCCAGAGAGTATTTTTCAAATGCGGTATAGCCCACAGGCGAGAACCCTCCATTCTCATAAATCCCGTAATCCATAATGCTCCAGTAGCCCATGGAGGCATCTGTTATGGATTCCGATTCGGACGAGGTGTTGTAGAAATCGGGCAGTCCAAGCGTGTGGGAGAACTCATGGCAGAAAGTGCCTATGCCGTCAGGAATGGAATCCGAATCCCAGAACAACTCGCATGAGCAGGCGAATTTGATCTTTCTGATTCCGCTTTTGTATATGGCAGGTTCATTCCTGTTGTCAATATCCAGGTAGCTGGCTTGCGGCCAGATGGTGTTGACATCGGCCCCGTCATAATTCTCGCCGCGTCCTGCATATATGATTGAAAGCTGGTCAATGGTTCCGTTACGTGCGTATCCTGACAGGTCAGCCAGTCCGTTCTCTATTACAAGTCTGCATATTTCGCGTACAAGCATATTGATATTGTCGTCTTTTGTACCCTTCCCGTAATAGGCGTACCCTTTGGACGGATGGACGGGGCCTATTATCTTGAACTTGGGCACATACTGTCCGTAAGACTGGTCCCTGAAATAATCCGATACACTACCGGTAGCCCCGTAATATCTGACTCCATTATGTATGAATCCGATTGTATCGGTGTATCCCTGTTCATTGAACATCTTTTCATAACGTTCCAGCAAGGCTAGCGTGTCGCGGAGTGTAAAAGGACAGTCTATGAAATCAACCAGGATGAGGGGGTATTCTATGGTGCCGGTTCTGGGAATGTCATTGTTGGCATAGACGCCTGGAACGGCAGCCCGGGTGAGTATGGAGGATGAATTGTCCGACCATAGCATGGGATTGTCACGGTCAGTGGGGAGTATGTATTCAGGTAAACGATGGCCGGGTTCCCTGCGTATCTGGACTGCCCGGGCCGTCATCACGAACAATAAGGCAGCACATAAGACGAATCTGTACCTGCTAAGTCTCACTTCTGGAAGTTCTTCTTCTTAAGTTCAAAGCTCTGGCTCAGATATTTCTCCCTGACTATAGGATTTTCGGCCAGTTCCTCAGGCTTGCCCTGGAACAGGATGCGTCCTTCAAACAGCAGGTAGGCGCGGTCTGTTATACTTAGGGTTTCGTGTACGTTATGGTCAGTTATGAGGATACCTATGTTGCGGTCCTTGAGTTTCCACACTATCTGCTGAATATCCTCCACTGCTATGGGATCGACGCCGGCGAACGGCTCGTCCAGCATTATGAACTTGGGTTCAATGGCCAGGCAGCGGGCTATTTCAGTACGGCGGCGCTCACCACCCGACAGGCGGTCGCCCAGATTCTTGCGTACCTTCTGGAGGCGGAACTCTGCAATGAGGCTCTCCAGTTTCTCGCGCTGGTACTCAAGAGGTCTTCCGGTAAGTTCAAGAACGGATGCTATGTTATCTTCGACACTCATTTTGCGGAACACGCTGGCCTCCTGTGCCAGATAGCCTACACCTGCGCGGGCACGCTTATAGACCGGATAGTCAGTGATATCCTGGTCATCCAGATATATATGGCCCTCATTGGGCGTTATAAGACCTGTGGTCATGTAGAACGATGTGGTCTTGCCGGCTCCGTTGGGGCCAAGCAAACCTACTATCTCGCCTTGTTTTACATCAAACGAGACATGATTTACCACGGTGCGCTTTCCGTACCGTTTTACAAGATTCTCTGTCCTCAGGACCATCTTGTGGTCAGGTGTCTGCTCTTGAATCTCTTCCATACTTTTGCAAAGATAGTGCAATTTAATAACATTGACAAGGCTAGAGAGCGCTGATAGGGGACGGTTCTTTTTGTGCCCTTGCCAAGGGCACAAAAAGAACCGTCCCCAGTGAGCCCTTCCAACCGAGCAGACTGCTAAAAATTCTCAATTATTTCACCATTTGAAGTAATTAAACTAATTTTGCACCCTAATTAAAAAAGACGAGTTATACTACAATCATAAGTACAGAATGAACGTAAAGTTTGAGAATGTAAGTAAGGTACAGGGCCTGCTTACCGTCAGCATGGACAAGGCTGATTATCAGGAGAATGTGGATAAGGCTCTCAAGGATGCCAGAAAGAAGGTGCAGATGCCGGGTTTCCGTCCGGGTATGGTTCCCATGGGACTGGTGCAGAAGATGTACGGCAAGTCCATCAAGGCCGATGAAATCAACAAGATCCTTCAGGAAAAAGTATTCAGCTACATCAAGGACAACAAGATAGATATGCTTGGCGAACCGCTTCCCAACGATGAGAAGGAGGCCGGCCTGAGCCTTGATGCCGACGAGCAGACATTCTACTTTGACATCGCACTTGCTCCGCAGTTCAACGCTGAGATAGGCAAGGATGATGCCATAACATATTACGAGATAAAGGTGACCGATGAGATGGTTGACAACCAGGTCAAGGCCTACACCCAGCAGAACGGTCATTACGAGCAGGTTGATGCCTATCAGGAGAATGATGTAATCAAGGGTCAGCTTGTAGAGCTTGACGCCGATGGTTCAGCAAAGGAAGGCGGTATAGTTGTTGAGGGTGCCACCCTGATGCCCCAGTACATCAAGGATGCCGCTCAGAAGAAGCTGTTTGCCAAGGCCAAGAAGGGTGATGCCATCAAGTTCAATCCCGCCAAGGCTTATGAGGGCAACGCTATAGAGATATCCTCACTCCTTAACAAGAATAAAGAGGAGGTTGAGGGTATTGATGCCGATTTCTCACTTACAGTTCAGGATATAACCCGCTTTGTAGAGAGCGAGCTGAACCAGGAGGTATTTGACCGCGTGTTCGGCAAGGACGTTGTCAAGGATGAAGCCGGTTTCCGTGCCAAGGTTGCGGAGTCACTGGCTCAGAGCTTTGTTCCCGACAGCGACTATAAGTTCCTGCTTGATGTCCGTGCCTATATGATGGAAAAGGTTGGTAAGCTGGAGTACGCCGAGGATCTGCTCAAGCGTATCATGAAGGCCAACAAGCCCGATGCAGAGCAGGATGAGGCCACATTCCAGCGCAGCCTTGAGGAGCTTTCATGGCACCTTATCCAGGAGAAGCTTGTGGAGAAGTTCGGAATAAAGGTTGAGGATGCCGATGTAAAGGCTATGGCCCGTGAGGCTACCCGCGCCCAGTTTGCCCAGTACGGCATGATGAACATTCCTGATGAACTGCTTGACAACTACTCAAAGGAGATGCTCAAGAAGCGTGAGACCGTTGACGGCCTTGTAAACCGTGCCATCGAATCCAAGCTTACCGCCGCCGTCAAGAAGGAGGTAAAGCTCAAGAACAAGAAGGTTACCATTGACGAGTTCAACAAGCTCTTTGAGCCTGCCGATGCCGCCAAGGGAAAGAAAACCAAGAAATAAGAGTATATATAACAGAGTCTAACTTAAAAGTAAGGGCAATGGACGATTTCCGTAAATACGCTGTCCGTCATCTTGGAATGAACAGCCAGACATTGGATGATGTCATCAAGGCAGAGTCCCAGTATCTGAACCCCTATATCCTTGAGGAGCGTCAGCTGAACGTGACCCAGATGGATGTTTTCTCACGTCTTATGATGGACCGCATCATATTCCTGGGTACGGAAATCAGTGACTATACAGCCAATACGATCCAGGCCCAGCTGCTTTATCTGGACTCGGTGGATTCATCGAAAGAGATCTCGATATATCTGAACTCCCCCGGTGGAAGCGTTACCGCCGGATTGGGAATTTATGATACAATGCAGTTCATCTCCAGTCCCGTGGCAACTATCTGCACGGGTATGGCAGCCAGTATGGCAGCCGTGCTTCTGGTATCCGGTCAGGAGGGCAAGCGCTCGGCTCTGCCTCATAGCCGCGTCATGATTCACCAGCCTCTGGGTGGTGTTCAGGGTCAGGCCAGTGACATTGAGATCACTGCGCGTGAGATCCAGAAGATGAAGAAAGAACTTTACACAATCATTTCGGAACACTCACACACACCGTTTGACAAGGTGTGGGCCGACAGTGACCGTGACTACTGGATGTCAGCGCAGGAGGCCAAGGAGTACGGCATGATTGACCAGGTGTTGGAAAAGCGCAAGTAAGAAGATTCTGACTGCATGGCAAAGAAGGATAAATGCTGTAACTTTTGTGGCCGGACCGACAAGGAGGTAGGTTTTCTCATAACAGGAATAGACGGCTGTATCTGCAACGAATGCGTTGAGCGTGCCGCAGAGATTGTGCGCGACGCCAAGCAGGAGGGGGATAAACCGTCATTCACGATGAAGTCCGTACCCAAGCCCAAGGAGATAAAGAAATTCCTTGATGACTATGTCATAGGGCAGGATTCCGCCAAGCGTTATCTTTCAGTTGCCGTTTACAACCATTACAAGCGTATCACCCAGCCTGAGACCGATGATGTTGACATAGAGAAGAGCAACATAATCCTTGTAGGTGCTACCGGTACCGGCAAGACCTTGCTGGCCAAGACCATAGCTCGTCTGCTCAAGGTGCCGTTCACAATTGTTGATGCCACGGTCCTGACCGAGGCCGGTTATGTGGGCGAGGATGTGGAGAGCATACTGTCCCGTCTGCTTCAGGTGGCCGATTATGATGTGGCCGCAGCTGAACGCGGAATAGTATTCATAGATGAAATAGACAAGATAGCCCGCAAGAGCGACAATCCTTCGATTACGCGTGACGTAAGCGGTGAGGGTGTACAGCAGGGACTCCTGAAACTGCTTGAGGGCACTGTGGTCAATGTGCCCCCTCAGGGAGGACGCAAGCATCCTGAGCAGAAGTTCATACAGGTGAACACCAAGAACATACTGTTTATCTGCGGCGGAGCGTTTGACGGCATTGAGCGCAAGATTGCCAACCGCTTGAATACTCAGGTTGTGGGCTTTGACTCCGTAGAGCAGCGCAGTAAGGTTGACCTGAATAATCTGATGAAATATGTGTCGCCGCAGGATCTGAAGTCATATGGCCTTATACCTGAAATCATAGGCCGTCTGCCGGTGGTGACCAGCCTCCAGCCTTTGGACCGCGAAGCCCTGCGCAATATACTTACTGAACCCAAGAATTCAATAGTACGCCAGTATATAAAGATATTCAAGCTTGACGGCGTGGAGCTTACCTTCCAGCCCGAGGTGTTGGATTTTATTGTAGATAAGGCAATTGAGTTCAAGCTTGGCGCACGCGGTCTCAGGTCTATAGTGGAGACCATAATGATTGATGCCATGTACGACACCCCGTCATCGGGTAGAAAAAGCTATACGGTGACTTTGGACTATGCCAAGGCCCAGCTGGACAAGGCTGACGGCACTGTATTTGAGAATGCCTGACCGGTTGCGTCCATTTTAAAATTATTTGCGTTTTTTTTGGTCAAAAAGTTTGCAAGTATAAAATACTTGTACTTAACTTTGTTCTTTATCCTATAGGATAGATAGTATTCTTTTTTATTGTTTGTATGACAAAAGATGTAAATCTGCAGGAAATACTGAAAGTTCATTTTGGCTTTGACACTTTCAAGGGAGACCAGGAGGCGATAATCCGCAACCTGCTGGCAGGCAACGACACGTTCGTGCTTATGCCTACAGGCGGAGGCAAGTCCCTTTGCTATCAGCTTCCGGCTCTTGTCATGGAAGGTACGGCCATCGTCATATCGCCGCTTATCGCCCTTATGAAGAACCAGGTTGACGCCATGCGTAACCTGGGCGAGGAGGACGGTATTGCCCATTTCATCAATTCATCCCTGAACAAGACCTCCATAGACCTTGTCAAGTCAGACATACTGGAGGGCAAGACTAAACTATTGTACGTGGCTCCTGAGTCACTTACCAAAGAGGAGAATGTGGATTTCCTCAAGAAGATAAAGATATCTTTCTATGCCATAGATGAGGCGCACTGCATATCGGAATGGGGACATGATTTCCGCCCTGAGTACCGCAAGATACGGGATATAGTGAAGGAGATAGGTCTGGCACCTATCATTGCTCTCACGGCTACCGCCACCAATAAGGTGCGTGACGACATAAAGAAGAACCTGGGCATACAGGATGCCAAGGATTTCAAGTCATCATTCAACCGTCCCAACCTGTACTACGAGGTAAGGCCCAAGACCAAGAACGTTGACAAGGACATCATCAAGTTCATAAAGTCCAATCCGGGCAAGTCAGGTATCATATACTGCCTTTCACGCAAGAAGGTTGAGGAACTGGCCGAGATACTTCAGGCCAATGACATATCGGCCATGGCATATCATGCCGGAATGGAGGCTGCCGCACGCAGCAAGACTCAGGACGCCTTCATAATGGAGAAGATTGACGTGATTGTGGCCACCATAGCGTTCGGCATGGGTATTGACAAACCCGATGTACGCTATGTCATTCACTATGATATTCCCAAGAGCCTTGAGGGCTACTATCAGGAGACAGGCCGCGCCGGACGTGACGGCGGTGAGGGCCAGTGCATAGCGTTCTACAACAGCAAGGATGTCCAGAAACTGGAAAAGTTCCTTGAGGGCAAGCCTCTGGCCGAGCAGGATATAGGCCGTCAGCTGCTGGCCGAGACCACCGCATACTGTGAGTCATCGGTTTGCCGCAGAAAGCTTCTGCTCCACTACTTCGGCGAGAACTATGAGGAGGATAACTGCGGTAACTGCGACAACTGCCTGAACCCCAAGAAACAGGTTGAGGCACAGCAACTGCTTGAGACGGTACTTGAATGCATCGCTGCTGTCAAGGAGAACTTCAAGGCTGATTATATCATCGATATGCTCCTTGGTAAGGAGACATCGGAGATAACAGACCACATGCACGATGACCTGGAGGTGTTCGGTTCCGGTTCCGACGAGGAGGAGAAGACTTGGAACGCCGTTATCCGTCAGGCCCTGATTGCCGGCTATATCCGCAAGGATGTTGAGAACTACGGTCTGCTCAAGATAACGGAAGAGGGACGTGACTTCATGAAGAACCCCAAGTCATTCCTGATTGTCGAGGACAAGGAGTTTGACGATGACGAGACCGAGGGCCCGATGCGTGGAGGCGGTTCGTTTGCAGTTGACCCTGAGCTGTATTCAATGCTCAAGGACCTGCGCAAGAAACTATCCAAGCACCTGCAGTTGCCACCGTACGTGATATTCCAGGATCCTTCTCTGGAAGCTATGGCCACCACTTATCCCGTAACCATTGAGGAGCTCCAGAATATTCCGGGAGTGGGTGCCGGCAAAGCCAAGCGTTACGGCCAGGAGTTCATTGACCTGATAAAGCGTCATGTCGAGGAGAATGAGATTGAGCGCCCCGAGGATCTCCGTGTCAGGACAGTGGCCAACAAGTCCAAATTGAAGGTCAGCATCATTCAGAGCATTGACATGAAGGTGGCATTGGACGATATTGCCATCAGCAAGGGAATAGACTTTGACGAACTGCTGACTGAGATTGAGGCAATAGTCAATTCCGGAACTAAACTGGACATAGACTATTTCATAGAGAGCGTGATGGACGAGGACCGTGCCGAGGATATCTATGAATATTTTCGTGAGTCGGAGAGCGATTCCATAGATGATGCGATAGATGAGTTGGGTGATGATTACAGTGAGGAGGAGATTCGCCTGGTACGCATCAAGTTCATATCAGAAATGGGTAACTAACAAACAACACAATATTATGTCATTTTTAGAAGATAGAGTAGCGATGGAGGGTCTGACATTTGATGATGTCCTGCTTATTCCTGCTTATTCAGAGGTTCTGCCGCGTGACATCAATCTTACTTCAAGGTTCTCACGCAACATCAGCCTGAACATTCCGTTCGTGACAGCAGCTATGGATACCGTAACGGAATCACGCATGGCCATTGCCATTGCACGTGAAGGCGGTATCGGTGTAATTCACAAGAATATGTCAATAGCCGAGCAGGCGCGTCAGGTTGCCATTGTAAAGCGAGCCGAAAACGGTATGATATATGACCCAGTCACAATACATCGTTATAATACAATCAAGGATGCCCTGGCTCTCATGGCAGAGTATCATATCGGCGGTATTCCTGTTGTGGAGGAGGACGGCAAGCTGTGTGGTATAGTCACAAACCGTGACCTGAGGTTCCAGCGCAATTATGACGTCAAGATAGAGGATGTCATGACCAAGGAGAATCTGGTTACCACTCACCAGCAGGTTGATATGGAGGCCGCTTCACAGATCCTGCAGGAGAACAAGATTGAGAAACTGCCTGTTGTAGATAACAACGGAAAGCTGGTAGGCCTTATCACATATAAGGATATTACCAAGGCCAAGGACAAACCCATGGCATGCAAGGACAGCAAGGGCCGTCTGCGCGTGGCCGCAGGTGTGGGCGTTACTGCTGATACCCTGGACCGCATGTCAGCCCTGGTGGAGGCTGGAGCCGATGCTATTGTTATTGATACAGCCCATGGTCACACCAAGAGCGTCATTGCCAAGCTCAAGGAGGCAAAGGCCAGTTTCAGCAATATAGACATAGTTGTCGGAAACATTGCAACCGGTGCAGCAGCCAAGGCTCTTGTCGAGGCCGGTGCCGATGCGGTAAAGGTGGGTATGGGCCCCGGCTCAATCTGCACCACCCGTATCATTGCCGGTATCGGTGTTCCCCAGGTATCAGCTGTTTATGATGTCTATTCAGCTATCAAGGGTTCTGGTGTTCCAATCATCGCCGACGGCGGCCTGCGTTACTCGGGCGATGTGGTCAAGGCTCTGGCTGCAGGCGGTGACAGCGTAATGTTCGGATCACTTGTAGCCGGAACGGAGGAGTCACCCGGTGAGACCATCATATTCAACGGCCGTAAGTTCAAGTCATACCGTGGCATGGGTTCTCTGGAGGCTATGGAGAACGGTTCAAAGGACCGTTATTTCCAGGCAGAAACCAAGGATACCCGCAAGCTTGTTCCGGAGGGTATCGCAGCACGTGTTCCTTATAAGGGAACCCTTTACGAGGTTGTATATCAGCTGGCAGGTGGCCTGCGCTCAGGTATGGGCTATTGCGGCGCTCCCAATATCGAAAAACTTCATGAAGCCAAGTTCGTACGCATAACGAATGCTGGTATGAACGAGAGCCATCCGCATGATGTGGCCATAACAAGCGAGGCTCCCAACTACAGCCGTCATGAGTAACGAGCAGCAAAACGTGAACCTTTTGATTATGAGACGTATTATTACCTTCGTATTCTCCGCTCTTTTGTGCATACCGTTTTTTGCGCAGGCGGATGACCCTGTGGTGATGACCGTAAACGGATATGATGTCAAAAAATCAGAGTTTGAATATTTCCTCAACAAGAACAAGACTGAAACAACCGTTTCAAAGAAGATAATCAGACAATACGCTGACCTTTACATCAATTTCAAGCTTAAGGTTCAGGCGGCAATTGACGAAGGCCTGGATAAAACCGAGTCATTCCTTGAAGAGTACAAGATGTACAGGGACATGCAGGCTGAGTATTATCTGGTTGACACATTGTTTCTGGAAGAGACTGCCCGCAGGACCTATGAAAGGTCATTGGACGATGTGGGCCCGGACGGCCTTGCCAGCATATCGATAATCTCGCTCACTCCACCGGAAGACACACAAGAGTCTTTCATGGAACAGGTGGAACTTATGGATGAGATATATGAGATGCTTGAGGCCGGTCAGTCATTTCCGGAACTGGCCAAGAAATTCTCAACAGACAATCTTGCCGCGTCCGGTGGCGTTGCCGGATGGGTTTCCCGTTCGCAGGTTCCCGAGGATGTGGCTGACATAGTGTTCAGCCTGGCTCCCGGCCAATACAGCCATCCGTTCGTATCGGACGGAATAGTTTTCCTGATAAAGGTTGACGCCCGCCGCCAGATTGGATCATACGAGGAAAACCGTTCGGACATCTATCAATGGATGCTCCAGAACGAATACTATTCGGAGGCCAAGCGGCGCAAGGCAAATGAATATGCCGAGCGTTTGGGCTGGGAAGTGAGAGGCGACGAGGCGGTGGCTCATCTGGACAGTGTACTGGAAGAGGTGGAACCGGAATTCGGCAACCTGTCAAGAGAGTATCACGACGGTCTCCTGTTATTTGACATAAGCAACCGCGAGGTATGGGAAAAGGCAGCCAATGACCAGGCCGGAGTGGAGACTTACTTTAATACACATAAAAAGCAGTATAGGTTCAAGGAACCGTGCTTTAAGGGAATGGTATTCTTCTGTGTAGATGAGGACGTGTTCCATCAGGTTGAAGATGCTGTTAAAGACCTTGATATATCCCAATGGATTGACACCATAGTGAAATTCAACAGAGAGAAGATATTGGTCAGGGTAATGCGCGGAACTTCCGAGACGGGTATATTCAGGAAAGGACAGAATGCTTATGTGGATAAGATCGTATTCGGTCAGGGCGAGTTTGAGCCAATGAAGAATTATCCGTATACTAATGTGATTGGAAGGACAATAAAGAGTCCTGAATGTCTGGAGGATGTTTCATCAGAAGTGCTTGAAGATTATCAGAACTATCTTGAGGAGCAATGGATCAGTCAATTGCGTAATAAATACAAGTTTACAGTCAACAAAAAGGTATTGAACGATATTCATTGCGAATAATGGAAGGAAGAAGGTCCTGTATTTGGCCTGTATGGGGAATACTGTGGTTGCTGCCGCTGTTTTTTATGGTCTCGTGCAAATGGGACGGCAAGTCTCCCCAGTATGTATATGGCAAGACTCCTGTCGTGGAGGTGGGAGCCGACGTCCTTTATGCAGAAGACATAAAGCAGGTCCTTCCATTGGGAATGTCAAATGCTGACAGTACACTGTTTGTTGAACGGTACATAAGGAACTGGATACAGGATATCCTGTTCTATCAGAATGCCATCAGAAACATACCTGATACAAAAGACATAGACCGTCTGGTTGATGGGTACCGCCGTTCGCTGTTTGAGCATGAGTACCAGCGCAGGCTTATAGAGCAGAAGTTCTCTTCAGAGATAACCGATAACGAGATAGAACAGTTCTATAATGACAATCAGGGATTGTTCGTGCTTGATGAATCCTTGATAAAGGGCCTGTTCATAAAGATATCCAACAAGTCTCATGACCTGTCGGACATACGCAAGCTTTATACGCAGATGGATGACGCCTCTTTTGAGGAGATAGAGAAATACTGTGTCCGCAATGCCGCCCGGTGCGATTTCTTTTATGACAGCTGGCATACCGTTGCGGAACTGGAGGTGTTGCTGCCGGCAATGGACAAGCCGCTTGAAACGATCCTGAAGGACAGTTGCGGTTATGAGTTCAAGGATGAGGAGTTCATTTATCTGCTTAATGTAAGTGAGTGTGTACTCAAAGGCGGTATCGAACCTTTGGATCATGCCCGTGCCAGAATACGCGGACTGCTCATAAACAGCAATGAGGTTGCTTATATCAGAAAAATCAAGGAGGATCTTTATGAAGCTGCCTTGGATAAGAACAGAATAACTTTCCATAATAAAAAGAACCAATGAGAAAAGACATATTCTTGAAAATAACGGTTATGTTGGCAATGATGCCCTGCACATATTCATTCGCCCAGAACAATGTTATTGATGAGGTGGTTTGGGTTATTGGCGATGAGGCTATATACAAGTCGGAGGTGGAGGAAGCACGTCAGGATGCCCAAATGCGCGGAGCCCAATGGAATGGAGACCCTTACTGCATAATCCCGGAGCAGCTTGCAATCAACAAACTTTTCCTGAACCAGGCGGAGCTGGACAGTATATCGGTTACTGACGATGATGTATCGTCTTATGTTGAAGCAAGGTATAAGGATTACGTGAGCCAGGCGGGATCGGAAGAGAAACTGGAGGAATATTTCAGCATGAGAACCGATCAGATAAAGAGCCGTCTTTACGAGACAAGCCGCCAGGAATATATTATAAGTAAGGTTCGTGAAAAGATCATTTCACGTGTAAAGGTGACTCCTGCCGAGGTGCGCCGTTTCATGAAGGATATACCTGCCGAGGACATACCGTCAGTTCCCACTCAGGTTGAGGTTCAGATAATTACCCAGGAACCTGTAATCCCGCAGGATGAGATAGATGCCGTAAAGAGTGACCTGAGGGATTATATTGACCGCGTACAATCCGGTGAAGTGACATTCTCTACTCTGGCACGATTGTATTCGGAGGATCCGGGAAGTGCAAGGGACGGCGGTGATGTGGGATTCTTCGGACGCGGAGAGATGGTACCTGAATTCTCTACCGTTGCCTTTAACATGACTGATCCCAACAAGATATCCAAGATAGTGGAGACTGAGTACGGCTATCATATAATACAATTCGTGGAGAGGTTGGGTGACAGGGTACGTGTACGCCACATACTACGTAAGCCCCGTGTTCCCATGGAGAGCGTGAACAACTGTCTGGCAAGGCTGGACTCTATTGCACAGGGTATTCGTGGAGGAAACAGCACGTTTGAGTCATGTGTCGTGGCATATTCCCAGGACAAGGACTCACGCAACAACAACGGCCTGATGACATTTGAGCCGGAGCCCGGCGTGCCCAGAATCTCAAAGTACCAGATGGAGCAGCTTCCGCCTGAAGTTGCCAGAGTGGTTGACAGGATGCATGTGGGAGAGATTTCCGATCCGTTCACCATGCAGCTCAGAAACGGTAAGGTGGTCTGCGCCATTGTAAAGCTCAAGAACAAGATAAACAGTCACAAGGCCAATGTGGCTGATGATTATGAGCAGCTGTACGATATAGTAAGCAGTCAGCGTAAGCAGGAGGTTATAGAAAAGTGGATACGTGAGAAACAGCGTACCACATATGTCAGGATCAGTGAGGGGTGGAATGACTGTGAGTTCATCTATCCCGGTTGGGGTGTCAGCAATTGAAACAGGTAACGATGCTGAAGCTTAGGTGGTTGTCGTTATTTTTCCTGATGTCCTGCACAGTCTTGTCCGTTCAGGCGCAGGATGAAAGGGAGATGCCGGATGCTGAGATAGGATCCGAGCCGGCCGACACCGACTATGTTTATCTGCTGAATGCCGACCTGATACGTTTTGAGAGTTATATCAATCCCGATGCGCAGCGCCTGATGGGCAATGTGGTGTTCCGTCATGACAGCATGTACATGTATTGTGACAGCGCCCTTTTCTTCAAGGAGGCCAATTCTTTCAACGCCTATCATAATGTCCGTGTGGAACAGGGGGATACTTTGTTCCTCTATGGAGATTCAATGTTCTATGACGGGAATACAAGGCTACTCAGGGTACGTGATAACGTGCGTCTGGAGAACAAGACGATGATACTGCTTACAGACAGCCTTAACTATGACCGCAATACCGGCTTGGGATGGTTCTTTGACGGCGGCACGCTGCTGGACGAGGAGAGTACCCTTATATCCGAATACGGTCAGTTTGACACCAACACAAATCTGGCCACATTCATTGACGGCGTGTCGATGGAGAGCCCTGACTACACTCTCAAATCAGATACGCTTCTGTATGACACAGACCTGCATACAGCGTATATTACCAGCCCCACGGAGATTGTAAACGATGATAATTTCATTACTACCAGTCGCGGACAGTTCAATACTGACAGCAACAATGCCATTCTGCTGGATCGTTCCGTTGTAATAAACAATGAAGGTGACAACAGGATGACAGGCGACAGTATAGTCTATGACAAAGCTTCGGGTATAATGAAAGGTTATGGCGATGTCATTGTAAACAACTATAAGGACAAGGTGGATGTGAACGGTGAGTATGCCTTCTATAACCAGAACAATGACTCGGCTGTAGTCACCGGAAAAGCCCTGCTGACAGAATACTCCATGGGCGACACCCTGTTTGTCCATGCAGATACGTTCCGCCTGGTTACATTCTACAATGAAGCCGGCGACAGTGTCATTGAGCGTCAGATGCGCGGTTTCAACAAGGTGCGCGCATACCGGTTTGATATGCAGATGGTTGCTGACTCAATGGTATTCACGTCGGTAGATTCAAGCCTGACACTGTATCATGATCCCATAGTATGGAACGAAGATCAGCAGGTTCTTGGCGAGAAGATTATCTTTTATATGAATGACAGTACGATAGACTGGGCTCACGTGATAGGTCAGGCATTGTTCATACAGAGGAATGACTCAGTGCATTACAATCAGATAACAGGCCGCGAGATGAAAGCCTACTTCAAGAACGGAGATATTGACAAGGCTGACGTCATAGGTAATGTCCTGGCGGTTTTCTACCCGCTGGACGCGGATTCGGCCATGATTGGAATGAATACTACCGAGGCATCGAACCTGACCATATACTTCAAGATGCGTGCAGTTGACAGGATTGTCGTGAGGAGCCGTTCCAACGGGATAATGTTTCCCATGGACAAGATTGATGAGAAGAAGATGTTCCTGGCAAATTTCAACTGGTTTGACAGGATAAGGCCCAGAGATCCGGAGGATGTATTCTACTGGCGCGGCAAGAGGGTTGAAGAACAGTTGAGCAAGAATAGTTCCATCAAGGAGGTACCGCTTCCTACATTAGACCGTAAAAAGAGGAAATAGCTATGGGAATGTTCAATGTCAGGGAACCGCGCCGTTTTGAGCATAAGTACATTTACTATGACGAGCGCAAGGAGAAGCTTGCCAAGATAGAGGAGAAGGCCAAGCGTGAATTGGGTATGCTGCCTGAGGAGGAGTTCAATCCGGAGAGCATACGTGGCAAGTTCGTGGAGGGAACCAAGCATCTTAAACGCCGTAAGGAGTATGGCGGCCCAAGGTTGAGCTTTCCGGTGGCCATTGTGCTTATTTTCCTTCTGATACTGTTGTTACTTAATATCCTTAACGGAAATCTGTTATAAGGTTTGTATGGAAAATAAGATAAAGGTACTGTCACAGCAGGTTGCCAGCCAGATAGCCGCAGGTGAGGTGGTGAACCGCCCCGCATCGGTTGTAAAGGAGCTGGTGGAGAATGCCGTCGATGCAGGTGCTGACAATATCAGGATCCTGCTGACGGATGCCGGACGTACCTCCATACAGGTCATAGACAACGGTTGCGGAATGAGTCCGGATGATGCACGTACGGCATTTGAACGTCATGCAACATCCAAGATACGTGAATCGGATGACCTTTTCTCGCTGACCACATTCGGATTCAGGGGTGAAGCCCTGCCGTCAATCGCCGCTGTTGCCGAAGTCCATTTGCGTACCCGTACCGCCCAAAGTGATACCGGTACGGCCTTAATGGTCAAGGCGTCCGAGATAGAGTTGGAGGAGCCTTGCGTATGTCCCGTGGGCAGTTCGTTCACGGTGCGTAACCTGTTCTTTAACGTGCCGGCACGCCGCAAGTTCCTAAAGAGCAATCAGACTGAATACGGACATATACTGAATGAGATTGAGCGCGTGGCTTTGGCTCATCCGGAGGTGGCTGTTGAGCTTACCAACCAGGGCGAGCAGGTGCTTTCGTTGCCCGCATCGGCCATAAAACAGCGTATTGTCAATCTGTTCGGGCGTAAGATGAACGAGGCGTTGCTTCCTGTTGAGGTTGAGACATCGGTGGTGAAGGTGAGCGGATTCTGCTCCAATCTGGATAACGTGAAAGGCCGCGGTGCCAAGCAGTTCTTCTTTGTTAACGGCAGGTTCATGCGCCATCCCTATTTCCACAAGGCGGTAATGAGCGCATATGAGGGCCTTGTACCGGAGGGCGACCAACCGTCATATTTCCTGTTCCTGAATGTCCCGCCCGAAACCATTGACGTGAACATACACCCCACCAAGACCGAGATAAAGTTCCAGGATGAGCAGGTGATATGGAAGATTCTCATGGCCGCCGTCAAGGAGACAGTGGGCCAGTTTGAGAAGATGCCCACCATAGACTTCAATACGGCCGATATGCCGGATATTCCCATCTATGATGCATCACGTCCGGTAATACAGCCCAAGGTGAGCTACAATCCTGACTTCAATCCGTTTGCAGGCAGCCGTAATGAATCCGGCCAGACGCGAACCAACAGGGATAACTGGAGCAAGCTGTACGGTGATGTCATTGAACGCAAGGTCAATGACGGAGGGATCCCGTTCACACCCATGAGCGAGACCTTTGTAAAGCCCGATGAGGAACCGCTCAAGCCATATCAGTTTGCTGACCGTTTCATCCTTGTCCCGTCTGAGCAGGGGCTTATGATAATTGACCAGCACCGTGCACACACCAAGGTTTTATATGAGCGTTTCATGGCAGATGCCAAGAGTCATAGCGCCGCATCGCAAGGTCTGCTGTTTCCTGAGATGTTCCAGCTGTCGGCTACTGATGCAGCCGCCTTTGCAGAACTGAAACCCCGTTTTACCGCATTGGGATTTGACCTTTCGGATATGGGTCGCGGAGCTGTTGCCGTACAGGGCGTACCGTCGGGAATGGAGGGGCAGGATTATGAGCGTCTTATTACAGATATGATTGCCGACCTGCGCATAAACCCTACTCAGGAAGAGGAACGTCAATTGGAGAGTATGGCGCTGGCCATGGCCAGAAAAGCTGCAATCCCTGCCGGACGTCATCTGTCGGAAAATGAGATGCAGGAGCTGGTACGTTCACTTAAGGCATGCAGCATGGCGTCACGCACACCGGACGGCAAGAACGTCTATGTGATTAAATCTGAAGAGGAAATCTCCAAGTGGTTCTGATTAGCCTATCGGGCCGTGCTTGTGCTTGTTCCAGAGTCCGTAGATTTCACTTACATTACCGGCGGTAATGAATCCGTGAATATCATTCTTCTTCATAAAGTCCATCAGACTTGAGAACTCATCCTGTGTAAGCAGGGCCTGGATCTCTACGTTCTCCTTACCGCTGTATCCGCCTGTCACTTTATAGAGACTGCATCCACGGTCCAACTCCTCAATAATGTATTTGCGCAGTATCTCATGACTTGAGGATATGATACACACCCTCTTTCTCTTGTTTATGCTGGCAGTGAAGTAATCCACCACTATTCCGTTTATCCAGGTGCCGATCAGACCTACCACCACCATACGGAACGGGTTGATGGCAAAAGCCGTGCAGCAGATGATTGCTCCGGCTACCGATATGGATGCGCCAATGTCAAAATGCAGGTACTTGTTCACTATCTTGGCCAGAATGTCTAGACCACCGGTTGATGCGTTTATGTGGAACAGTATGGCTTGCGATGCACTGAGCAGCAGCACGAAACAGCAAAGGTCCAGCCAGATGTCGCCCATGACCGAAGTTCCGTCAGTAATGAGTTCCGATGCCGGCAGGATTTTCTCCCAAAGGTCCATAAGCGGTCCCAAAATCATGGCCGTATATACGGTTTTTAGACCAAATTCCTTGTCAATTAGCAGATAAGCCAGTATCAGAAGTATAGCGTTTATGATTACAATCACGGTAGAGACCTTGACAGGCATACCAATAAGTTCAAATACTCCGCTTATCACGATGGAAAGACCGGATATGCTGCCTATAATCAGTTTGCTTGGAACCAGGAAGTAGTTGACTGCCAATGCCGATACAGCCATGCCGGCAGTCATTATCATGAGCTCTTTCCAGAACTTCCATGTCTGCAAGGCACTCCATGCGGTATTTGCCGCATCCTTTATTTTGCTCATATAGTCCTTTTTTGTTTTGGCGTTCAATACACCTTGAATCCTATAATCTGCCGTACCTCGCGCAGTGTCTTTGATGCGCTCTCACGTGCCTTCTCAGCACCGGCACGTGCAATCCTGTCAAGCAGTTCCGTGTTGCTGGCATATTCCTTGATGCGTTCACGGATAGGATCGGTAGCTGCAACAATATCCTCGGCCAGCTGTTTCTTAAGGTCACCGTAGCGCAGGGTGCAGTCATTCCATTTCTCGTTGAAATAGTTGTATGTCTCCTTTGATGAAACTACATCCAGCAGGGTGAAAAGGTTCTGTATCACATCCGGTTTCTGGCTGTTTGGAGCCTGAGGACCTGCATCGGTCACGGCCTTCATTACCTTCTTGCGTATGACAGAAGGCTCGTCGCACAGGTAGATGCAGTTGCCTTCGCTCTTGCCCATCTTACCTGATCCGTCCAGTCCGGGAATCTTTATGCCGCCTTCCTTTGCCAGTGAGAATGATGCCGGCTCGGGAAAGAAATCAACCTTGTACATCTGGTTGAAACGGCGTGCAAACTTGCGGGCCATCTCCATGTTCTGCTCCTGGTCCTTGCCTACGGGAACCTTGTTGGCCTTATGGATAATGATGTCCGATGCCATCAGGGTGGGGTATGTAAGCAGTCCTGCGTTCACGTTGTCAGGCTGCTTGCGTGCCTTCTCCTTGAATGATGTCACGCGCTCCAGCTCGCCCAGATAGGCGTTCATATTCAGATACAGATAGAGCTCAACTACCTCGGGCACATCGCTCTGCACATAGATTGTAGCTTTGTCAGGGTCCAGACCGCAGGCCAGGTACTCGGCCAGGATTGTGCGGACACTGTTCTGGATGTTCTCAGGGGTAGGATGGGTAGTGAGGGAGTGCCAGTCTGCAATGAAGAAGAAGCATCTGTACAAATCCTGAAGCTTGATGAAGCTTGTCACTGCACCGTAGTAGTTACCCAGGTGAAGGTTTCCTGTGGGGCGTATGCCGCTGAGAACTGTTTCCATATATTTAGTCTTTTTTTGCACCGCGAAGATACCATAAAAGAGCCACACAGGGAAAAATATTGCAAAAAAAGGACCGAAAGTTTTTGCCTGTACGCAAAAGTGCTTATCTTTGCACCGCTTTTACGGAAAGCACGGGCGTTTAGCTCAGCTGGTTCAGAGCATCTGCCTTACAAGCAGAGGGTCGGCGGTTCGAATCCGTCAACGCCCACAAAAAAAGGAGTCTCAGTCGAGGCTCCTTTTTTTGTGGACGCTGACGGATTCGAACCAGGGGGCTGGTGCCCCCTCGTCCTCATTTTATTTTGCTACGCAAAAGCGCTCCATTTCATTTCGCTTGGCGGCCCTCCGGGACCGCGTTCTCGCTCCAAGCATTCGCTCGCTCCGATACGTTTGTACCTGCGTATTTTTTTACGCAGGAGCGTTACATTTATTTTTCTTTTTTGTACTTTTGGACTAACAAGCTGTGGCTTATGATGGGAGATTTCAATTCAATCTCTAGCCTGGACAATGACCACTACAAACTGTCGGCCGATTCATCAATCTACTGCGTACATGATTATATCAGGAACAAGACTCCTTATATAGACGTGATAGCCAACAAGCATCCGGGAGAGTTCATACAGTCCAGTCAGAACGGCCGCCGCATAGACTTCATCTATGCTACCGAGCCTGTTATCAAGCAGATCAAGAGCGCCGAGATACTTAACTCCGGATACACCGAGCAGCGTCGTGAACAGGGCGCATCGTACTGGATTCCTTCAGACCATCGGCCTATACTGATTGAGTTCTGAGGCATAAAGAAACATAAAAGCCCTTCCAATTAACTATCAGTTATTAACTCTTGGTTAATTGGAAGGATTTTTTGTCATTACCGCACATGAAACCCAGTTTCCGGGCTTAGGGTTTGCTCATTCTTGAAAGGTGTGTTAATTTAGCGGCCCAGAAAACCAATAATACTCAAAACTATAACTGAAATGAAAAAAGCAATCATCTTACTTTCCTGTATTCTGGCAGTTTCCTTTTCCAATGCGCAGAACACAGACCTCAAAGCACGACTTGAAAAACACCTTTATTATCTGGCATCCGACTCTCTTCACGGACGTGAGGCCGGATCGATGGATGATGTCATGGCTCGTGCATACATCCTGGAACAATGGAATGAGATAGGAATTGAGCCGTTCTTTACTGACGAAGGCTTTGAGATTCCATTCTCACGCGAGGGCATCAGTATGGCCAATCTGGTAGGAATCATACCCGGTAATGACCCTGTATTAAAGGATGAATACATACTTTTGGGCGCACACTTTGACCATATTGGTTATAAGAACGGCGAGATATGCAACGGGGCCGATGACAACGCATCGGGATCGACGGCCCTGATAGAGATAGCACGCTTACTCAAGGAGAATCAGAGCCAGCTCAAGCGCAGCATTATCATTGCCGCCTTTGACGGTGAGGAGAAGGGACTCTGGGGGTCCGAGGCTCTGGCATCCAAAATGATGAAGACTGATCAGATACATCAGGTCAAGTGCATGATGAGCATTGATATGGTGGGCTGGTATGCCAAGAACGGCAAACTGGAACTGCTTGGTGCAGGCACCTTCAAAGACGGTAAGAAACTTCTGGAGGACAACGCAGGCAATCTTAAGCTCAAGATCAGTGATTTTGAGACAGCTGTCATGACAGCAACCGATACACGCAGTTTTGCCAGAAACTATAATGTTCCCACACTTCATGTGTTTACAGGATTAAAGTCTCCGTATCACAAGCCCGCCGATGATGCCGACCTGATTGATTATGACGGCCTTGAAGAAATCACATGTTTCATCTCAAGGGTGACTACTCAGATGGCATCGGATCCGGAATTCGGTCCTACCGGAAAAATAGCGGAAATACACTCCGGTAAGATTAAACCGTTTGAACTGTTTGCCGGTGCGGGCTTTACCGGAACATCAATCAGTTTCCCGAAAGCAGGTCTGACAACCGATGGCAAGTTCGGCTGGAATGCCGGTTTGTCTGTTCAGTACAACTATAAGTTCATGGGTTATCGCTTAGGTGCTTCTTATGAAGATACCAAGTGCATTTTCCCTAATCAGGCTGACCTTTACGGATCATCATTCCAATACCGTCACCAGGCTGTTGAAATGCCTGTTACCTTTATATTGCAGAATGTTGATCCAAACCTCAGATTCTATGCGGGTATCGGTGCGAATGCCCGTTACATTTTTAACTCATCACTTGGCGGAAACCTCAATTACAAGACAGCTGACCTCCAGTGGGGATACCATTTCATGTTTGGTATAAAACTGGGAGATCTGTTCTTTGAAGACTATTTCCTGTATCAGTTGAATGACCTGTTCGATACAAATGCCGGAGATCCCAAGGCCAGAATCTTTGTTACTACATTCAAAATAGGTTGGGTATTCTGATTTTTTCTTATATTAGCGGTCAATTGGCCTTCAAACGGCCCTTGTATCAGTTTTATTTGATATAAATTACTGTAAACAAAATAATTAACTAACTAAACAATGTTTAAAGGACAACCCAAAGGCCTGTTTGCATTGGCTCTTGCCAACACGGGCGAAAGGTTCGGCTACTACACAATGCTGGCCATCTTTACCCTCTACATGAGGGCCAAATTCGGCTGGGATGAGAATGCTGCCGGACAAGTGTATGCTATTTTTCTTGCAGGAGTCTATTTCATGCCCCTGCTGGGTGGTATCATAGCCGACAAGATAGGTTACGGCAAGTGCGTCACCATAGGCGCATTCGTGATGATTTTCGGTTATCTGGCTCTGGCCGTTCCTATGGCTACACAGGTGATAGACAAATGGACCCTGTTTGCCGGACTGGCCCTGATTGCCGTAGGTACCGGCCTGTTCAAGGGTAACCTGCAGGTGCTGGTAGGTAACCTGTATGATGACCCCAAGTATTCCGACAAGCGCGATGCTGCGTTCAGCCTGTTCTACATGGCCATAAACATAGGCGCCATGTTTGCTCCCGCTATGGCCAAGGCTCTCTACAATCCTCATATTGAAGGTGCCGGATATCATTTTGTGCCTATTGACAACGCTACCGTAGAGTTCGGCGCACAGTCAGGCGCTTACCTGCAGTCACTGGCCGAGGGTTACCGCCTCTGCTTCTTTGTGGCTTGCGCATCGCTGGTGCTCTCGCTGCTTATCTATTTCTTCTGCCGTCCCTGGTTCAAGCATGCCGATGTCAACACCAAGCAGGCCAAGGCCCAGAACGTACAGATTCAGGAACTCACTCCCAAGCAGACCAAGGACCGTATCGTGGCTCTGCTGCTTGTGTTCGCTGTCGTGATATTCTTCTGGATGGCATTCCACCAGAACGGTTCGGCCCTGACATTCTTTGCCGATAAATACACCAAGCTTAACGGCATTACCGGCATCAACCGCATGTGGTTCAACATCTGGTCATTGGCACTCATTGCCGTTTCAATCTACACACTGTTTGCCATATTCCAGAGCGACACCAAGAAGGCCCGTGTGATAGCCACCATAGCTACACTGGCATTATGGGCAGGCGCCATAGCATTCTATATGAATATGCCTGATCCGTTCAATGCCGCCACTTCCGATTTCCAGCAGTTCAACCCGTTCTTTGTGGTTGCCCTGACTCCTGTATCTGTGGCTGTGTTCGGTGCGCTGGGTAAGAAAGGCAAGGAGCCTTCAGCTCCCGTCAAGATAGGTTTGGGTATGTTGCTGGCTGGCGTTGGTTTTGCCGTAATCACAGCTGCATCTACAGACCTTATCTCACCTAAGGACCTGGGTGACCAGGCTCAGAGTGTGCTCAGCCCCAACTGGCTTATCGGTACATACTTTACGCTGACCGTTGCCGAGTTGCTTCTAAGCCCGATGGGTATCAGTTTTGTAAGTAAGGTGGCTCCTCCCAAGTATAAGGGTCTTATGATGGGTGGATGGTTTGCCGCTACTGCTATAGGTAACTATCTTAGCCGCATTCCGTCGGCCTTGTGGAAGAAGATTCCGCTTATGGCTAACTGGGCTATACTGATTGCACTGTGCGTAATTGCCGGTCTTATCATGTTTATCCTTCGCCGCAAGCTAGAGGCTGCTACTAAAGACTGATTTATATTTTTAGGGGGAACTGAAAGGGATATAGTCTTGGAAACTACGGCCTTTCAGGCCTATCCCTCCCACAATAAAGAAACCATTTCGAAACGCATTTCCGGAATGGTTTCTTATTTCGTCTAAAAGCATTACTTTTGTCCCAATAAAACCGTCCAATAAGATGAAATTAAGTAATGTTTTGAAACTGGCAGTTGTGGGCTGCTTTCTGATTTCCTTTGCATCAAGTTGCAAGAATAATTCTGCAACGGAATATGGGTATGAGAAACTGTATCCTAATGCCGACAAGATTGTATTTGATGATTTCAACGTTGTTGAACTCTCCAAAGATGTTCCGTTGGGTGATATTCAGAAAATCTTTGTAGAAGACTCCCTTATCTTCATCTCTTCGGATGATAACCTGTATTCATTCAATATGGACGGCTCCCTGCACGCCCGTTATGGAATGAAAGGCCGCGCATCGAACGAGTATCTGTATCTGTCAGCCTATTATATTGACGCCAGCTCCAGGCAGGTCTGTCTGATTGACGGCACGCAGGGTAAACTGCTGTACTTTGGGTATGACGGTTCCTTTATCAGAAAGGCAGAATGCGATGCTTTGAAGTCATTAATTTACGATGTGCGTCTGCTCTCTGACGGCAGGCTGTTTGTTCACAACTATATTTACAATGACAGCGGGTTGCTTTATTCCATAGTTGACCTTAAGGACGGCAGTGTCAAGGAACTAAAATCCGTACCGTTCTCAACCGATAACACCGCTGAGTTCTGCGGTGAGCACATGTGTAATGTGTTTGACGGTAAGCTCTATTACATTGCACCCTTTGAACCGGCTATTTATGTGCTGGATGGTGACAAGGAGACATCGTGGAGGCAGATACCCGGAGCGGATAATGTTCCAGGCAAGAGTGAACTGAAGAACATCACGGACTTTAATTTCTTCACGGCATTCAACATGTACAATGAAGATGAGTTTGTAGGATTTACCGGCCTGTATGAGACTGGTTCATTCATACTTATGAATGAGCTGCATGAATTCAACTACTACATAATAGACAAGAGTACCGGCAAGCAGAAACGCTACCAGTATTCATTGGAGGATGATATCAAGACACTTCCCGTAAAGAACATCAGGGCGGCATACCAGGATTGGTTCATAGGCATAGGTAAAGTAATGAGTCTGATGCAGTTGCGTGAGGACCTTCCCGAAAAGACATCAGACCCATTCCTGAGAAAGTTTAAGGATGTAGCCGACAAGACCACCATTGACTCAAATCCCTGTTTGTTCTTCTACAAGATCAAATCAATCTGATGAAGGACTTTGCGGCCATAGATTTTGAGACAGCCAACAACGAGCGCTCGTCGGTGTGTTCGGTAGGTGTGGTCATAGTGCGTGACGGTGAGATTACAGATACGTTCTACTCACTTATCCAGCCGGAGCCCAACTACTACAACTACTGGTGCCAGCAGGTTCACGGACTATGCTGTGCCGATACTGATGATGCGCCTGTGTTTCCTAAGGTGTGGGCGCAGATAGAGCCGCTCATAGAGGGACTACCGCTTGTAGCTCACAACAGCCCGTTTGATGAAGGCTGCCTAAAGGCCGTATTCCGCGTCTATCAGATGGATTACCCGGATTACAGGTTCTACGATACGCTCTGCGCCTCCCGCCGCAAGCTGCGTAACCTGCCCAACCATCAGCTTCAGACCGTAGCCCAGGCTTGCGGCTATTGTCTTGAGAACCACCATCATGCCTTAGCCGATGCCGAGGCCTGCGCCCGCATTGCAATTGAAATACTGTAATTCAGAGTAGGAAGTTGCTGAGCATGATTACGATGATGACTATTGGCGAAATCCAGCGTACCATAAAGTGAACGAAACTGAATATCCAGCGTGGGGTGCCGGAGGTGTTATGGCCGGTAAGTTCGTCCATGAAATCTTTTTTCTTTATGCGCCAGCCGGCAAAGAGCACCATTATAAGGCTGCCCATGGTAATGAGCACATCACTTGATATTACGTCAAAGAAATCAAAGATATTGTTGCCCATAATAGTGATGCCTGATAGCGTGCCTTGTGACAGGGAGCATATACAGCCCAGCAGTATTATTAGCACCATGCTTACTATTACGGAGCTGTTGCGGCTCAGTTTCCACTCCTCTATGAAATAGCGTACAATCACCTCCAGCATTGATATGGCCGATGTCACGGCGGCCAGCAGAAGCGACAGGAAGAACAGTATGGCTATTATGCTGCCGCCCGGCATTGAGGCGAACACTCCCGGCAGGGTGATGAACACCAGTCCCGGGCCTGCGTTCACGGCCGGAGCGGTGCCGTTCATATAGGCGATTGCATATACGGCGGGGATGATGGCCAGACCGGCTATTATTGCAAACAGAGTGTCTATCAGGCCGGTGGTTATGGCGGTCATCGCTATATCCTCTTTAGTCTTTACGTATGATCCGTATGTAAGCAGAATGCCGATACCTATGCTCAGGGACATGAACGCCTGCCCCAGTGCGGTAATCAGGACCTTGCCGTCTATCTTGCTGAAATCAGGTATGAGCAGATATTTGGTACCCTCAGCTGCTCCGGGCAGGGTGAGTGAACGGATGGCCACCAGTATGATGGTGACTGACAGCACTGTCATCATGGGCTTGGAGAACTTCTCTATCCCGTTCTTTACGCCACCGAAATTGGCTGCTGCGGTTATGACCAGAAATATGAGCGTATAGACCAGTGGCTCCCAGGTGGAGCTTATGAATCCGCCGAATGCGCCTGAATAGTCGGCATCGGGGGCGGTAAAGTTGAAAGCGCAGGCCTGTATCAGGTACTTTACTGACCAGCCGCCCACCACCGTGTAGAACGCCATAATTACTATGGGGGTGAGCAGTGTGATGAATCCGGCCCAGCGCCAGCGCGGAGCCCCAAGATTGTCATATACGCGGGTTACGTTGGTGCGGCATTTGCGCCCCAGCGTAATTTCGGTCATAAGGACCGGGATGCAGATGGTAAGGAGCAGGATGAGATAGACAAATATGAATGCGCCGCCGCCGTTCTGAGCTGCAAGGAAGGGGAACCTCCACAGGTTTCCCAGCCCCACAGCCGATCCGGCCATAGCTAGGATCATTCCAACGTGGCTGTCAAAACGTTCCCTCTTCTTCTCCATCTATCCGTGATGCCTTATTTGCTTATTATGCCTTGATATTGGGCTCCTCCAGTCCGTAGCCCTCTTTCTTGTCCACTGCCTTTAGGCGCATGGCCAGCAGCAGCGCCACAACACCAAACAGGGCAAAGATTACCATAGGCAGTGTGTAGTTGTATTGTGTAACCTCTGCACCCTCTACTATGCGCGTGCCGGCCTTGCAGTATTTATCCAGAATGCCGCCTATAAGCAGGGGCACGAATCCCAGACCTATGTTCTGTACCCAGAAAATGAGTGCATATGCCGATCCCACCAGTTTCTGCGGAATGATCTTGGGCACGCTGGGCCACATAGCCGACGGTACAAGTGAGAATGCAACGCCCAGTATAATCATGATGAATGCGGCAAACCACCAGTAGTTGAGCAGCGGCAGTGCAAACAGCACGTGTACCAGGATAAGCAACAGTGAACCAATTATCATGATGGTTGCGCCCTTGCCTTTCTTGTCATATATGCCGCCAAAGAGTGGTGTCATTATAAGGTTGCCAAACGGGATAAGGCTTGGTATTATGCCGGCCAAAGTGGTGCTCACTCCGTATTTGTTCTCCATAAGTGATGCGGCATATTTCATGAACGGGAATACTGCCGAATAGAACATGAGGCAGAGCAGTGCCAGAAGCCAGAATCCGCGGTTGGTTATGATAAGCTTCAGGTCTTTTACCTTGAATATGTCATCGGGCTCAGACTGTGTCTGTGCAACTTCGGTATCGAACTGCTTGTCCATGCGGCAGAATACCAGATAAGCCAGGAATCCTATGCAGAGCAGGATAGCCGAGAAGAGCAGCGGGGCAGACAGCGAGAAGTGCTTCACTATCATTGGGCTGAACACCAGTGCGGCGGCTGTTCCCAAGCGGGCTACTGCCACCTGTACGCCCATGGCAAGTGCCAGCTCCTTACCGGCGAACCATTTGGTTATGACCTTTGAAACGGTGATTCCGCAGTTTTCGGTTCCAACGGCGAATATCGCGTAACCCAGGCAGGCCACGAACACCTGTGTGCGCATTCCGAATATGGTTCCGGCCTCGGCACCCGGTGATATGTAGTTAACGGCGTAATACTTGATAAGGGCACCGGCCAGCATCAGGAAGCAGGTCACGATTCCGGTAAACCTAACGCCCATCTTGTCCAGGATTATGCCACCGAATATGAGCATGAACAGGAATACGTTGAACCAGCAGTAAGCCCAGTTGAACTGTCCGAACTCAAGGCTGGTCCAGCCCATCTGCTCCTCTAGCATGGTCATGAGGGGTGAAAGGGCATCGGTAAGGAAGTAGCCCCACATCATGGTGAATGACACTATTATGAGCGCGGTCCAACGTGCGGCTTTGCTCTCACTGATTCTTTTGGTTACGGTCTGTGACATATTTTAGTATTTTTGATATTTGCGAATGCGCAAAATTATGAATTTCTTGCTAATTTTGCAGCGAAGCTGAGAAGCAGTTGCTAACTAAGACGTAAAATCATTATCAGAACAGGTTGATAGTTCAAGGATTGGAGTTGATAGTTTGTAAAAAGTTTGTAAGAAGTTTATTGATTGAAAGTGAAATTGGATGAGTTGACGGCAGTATCCCCCATAGACGGGCGATACCGTGGCAAGACACAGGAACTTGCATCTTATTTTTCGGAATATGCCCTGATCCGTTACAGGATGAGAGTTGAGATAGAGTACTTTACAGCGCTCTGTGAATATGGTCTGCCCCAGTTGAAAGGCGTAACACGCGCTTCATTGGAGGGCCTGCGTCGAATCTGGCAGGAGTTCAGTGAGGATGATGCCGCTCACATCAAGGATATTGAGAAGGTTACCAACCATGACGTCAAGGCTGTGGAGTATTTCCTTAAGGAAAAATTTGACCTTGTGCCGGAGTTGGTACAGTATAAGGAGTTCATACATTTTGGACTTACATCGCAGGATATAAACAACACTTCGGTGCCGTTATCCTTAAAGGAGGCATTGGAAAATGTGTATTACCCCGCCATTGAGTCTCTCATTGAGAAACTTGAGGAGTATGCACAGCGTTGGAAGGATGTTCCCATGCTGGCCCGTACCCACGGACAGCCTGCATCACCTACACGTCTGGGTAAGGAGATTGAGGTTTTTGCCTATCGTCTGCGCGAGCAGCTTAAGCAACTCAAGGCAGTGCCCTTGTCGGCCAAGTTCGGCGGTGCTACAGGCAACTTCAATGCCCATCATGTAGCTTATCCCGATATTGACTGGAAGGCATTCGGTGCCAGGTTCCTGGCCGATAAGCTTGGACTGGTGCGTGAGGAATATACCACCCAGATTTCAAACTATGACAATCTGGCTGCCCTGTTTGATGCCATGAAGCGTATGAACACCATCCAGATTGATATGAACCGCGACTTCTGGCAGTACATATCGATGGAGTATTTCAAGCAGCAGATCAAGGCTGGTGAGGTGGGCTCAAGCGCCATGCCTCATAAGGTCAATCCCATAGATTTTGAAAATGCCGAGGGTAATTTGGGTATGGCAAACGCCATTCTGGAGCATCTGGCACGTAAATTGCCGGTATCCAGGTTGCAGCGTGACCTGACAGACTCTACGGTTATACGTAACATAGGTGTGCCGTTCGGACATCAGATGATTGCCATTGCAAGTTCTCTCAAGGGTCTGGGCAAGCTGCTTATCAACGAGCAGAAGATTGCGGCCGATTTGGACGGATGCTGGAGCGTGGTGGCCGAGGCCATACAGACCATACTGCGCCGTGAGGGTTATCCTCATCCTTATGAGGCTCTCAAGGCGCTTACCCGCACTAACAGTCAGGTAACGCAGCAATCTATCAGCGAATTCATAGACGGACTTAACGTCAACGATAATATTAAACAAGAACTTAAAGCCATAACGCCTGGCAACTATTTTGGCGTGTGATATTTAATAGTCATTTAAAAATCTAAAACTGATGAAGCCGTGAGGGCTTCCCTAAACAATTACAGTTATGATGGAAACAGAGAATGGAAACAGATTCTACGACGAGAGCGGGAATCAGGAACAGGAGAACAGCTTTAACCGTTTTAACGGAAACTCCGATGAGAGTGGTCAGGGTACGACACGCCGTGAGGGTCGTCCGCGTTTTGTAAGGGTTGATTACAACAACCGTCCTCAGTACTCCAGAGTGGAGCGCCCGCAACGTCAGGATGGCGATCAGGGCTACCAGAACCGTCAGCGCCAGTATGGCCAGGGTGTAGGTGAGGAACGTCAGCAGTATGGCCAGCGTCAGTATGGCGGTTATCAGAACCGTGGTTACAACAATAACCGTCAGCAGTACGGACAGCAGAGATATAACCAGCAGCGTCAGTATAACAATAATGGTGAAGAGGGCCAGACCCGTTTCTACAGGGAGCGCGTACAGGGCCAGGGCGGCGAGCAGCAGGAAGGCGGCTACCAGCGTCAGGGTTACCAGCGTCAGGGAGGCTACCAGCGCCAGGGCGGTTACGGCCAGCGCCAGGGCGGCTACCAGCGTCAGGGCGGTTACAACCGTGGCGGTTACGGCCAGCAGGGCGGTTATCGCAAGCCCATGCAGAAACGTCAGGACAGCCGCAAGCGCATAGAGTATCAGGATGTCATTCACGATCCCGAGGAGGAGATACGTTTGAACAAGTACCTGGCAAATGCCGGTGTATGCTCACGTCGCGAGGCCGATGAGTTCATCCAGGCCGGTGTTGTCAAGGTTAACGGTCAGACCGTAACCGAACTGGGCACCAAGGTGCATCGCGGTGATAACGTGCTGTTCCATGACCAGCTGGTTAGCATAGAGCGTAAGATTTATATTCTTCTCAATAAGCCAAAGGATTGCGTTACCACTGTGGATGATCCCCAGGAGCGCAAGACAGTTATGGATTATATAAAAGGTGCCTGCAAGGAGCGCGTATATCCCGTAGGCCGTCTGGACCGCAACACCACAGGTGTGCTGCTGCTTACCAATGACGGTGAGATGGCAAGCCGCCTTACACATCCCAAGTTCCTCAAGAAGAAGATATATCATGCACGTCTGGACCGTGCCGTAAGCGCAGAGGACCTGCAGAAGCTTCTGGATGGTGTTAACATTGGCGAGGAAGAGGGCGATATCGTACGTGCCGATGAGGTTAGCTACGTTAACGATGACAAGACCCAGGTAGGCATTGAGATTCACTCAGGCCGTAACCGTGTGGTTCGTCGTATGTTCGATGCTCTGGGCTATCGCGTTACCAAGCTTGACCGTGTTCAGTTTGCCGGTCTGACCAAGAAGCGTCTGCGTCGCGGTGACTGGCGTTTCCTGACCGAGAAGGAGGTTAACATGCTCCGTATGGGTGCATACGAATAATTAACTACGAATTTTTAGAAACAATGGATATCAAAAGAACAAGGATTGCCGACTTGTTGAAGCGTACTGATTACGGTCAGGAGGTGCTTGTCAAGGGCTGGGTAAGAACCAAGCGTGGCAGTAAGAGCGTCAGTTTCATAGCTCTCAATGACGGATCGACAATCAAGAATGTCCAGATAGTCGCTGACCTTGAGAAGTTCAGTGACGAACTGTTGAAGCAGATTACCACCGGCGCCTGTCTGAGTGTAAAGGGTACCATGGTTGAGAGCATCGGTTCAGGTCAGTCTGTCGAGGTTCAGGCTACCGATATTGAGGTGCTGGGCCTGTGCGGTGATGACTATCCCATGCAGAAGAAAGGCCAGTCATTCGAGTATATGCGCCAGCATGCCCATATGCGTCTGCGTACCAACACATTCGGTGCAGTGATGCGCATACGTCATAATATGGCAATGGCCATCCATACCTACTTCCATGAGCATGGATTCTACTATTTCCACACTCCGCTCATCACTGCAAGTGACTGCGAGGGAGCAGGTAACATGTTCCAGGTAACCACCAAGAACCTCTATGACCTTAAGAAGGATGACCAGGGTAAGATTATCTATGATGATGATTTCTTCGGTCAGCAGACCTCACTTACCGTAAGCGGTCAGCTTGAGGGTGAACTTGGTGCAACAGCCTTAGGAGCCATCTATACTTTCGGTCCTACATTCCGTGCAGAGAACTCCAACACTCCGCGCCACCTGGCTGAGTTCTGGATGATTGAGCCCGAGATTGCTTTCCTGGATCAGGAGGAGCTGATGGACCTTGAGGAGGATTTCATCAAGTACTGCGTACGCTGGGCTCTTGACCACTGCCAGGATGACCTGGAGTTCCTCAACAACATGATTGACAAGACACTTCTGGAGCGTCTGCAGAGTGTATTGAAAGAGAATTTTGTACGTCTTACATACACAGAGGGTATCAACATTCTTCAGGAGGCCATCAAGAACGGTAAGAAGTTCGAGTTCCCCTGCAACTGGGGTGATGACCTGGCCAGTGAGCATGAGCGTTTCCTGGTTGAGGAGCACTTTAAGAAGCCCGTGATCATGACCGATTATCCTACAGCTATCAAGTCATTCTACATGAAGCAGAATGAGGCTACGGCCGATGGCGGTTCAATAGGCTATCATGGTGTAAAGGCACCAGCATCAACTATGCAGGGTACCGATGTGCTCTTCCCGCAGATAGGTGAGATTATCGGAGGTTCAGTACGTGAGGCTGATTATGACAGGCTGATGGGTGAGATCAACCGCCGTCAGATGGATATGACACACCTGTGGTGGTATCTGGATACCCGCCGTTGGGGCAGCTGCCCGCACGCTGGATTCGGTCTGGGTTTTGAGCGTCTGATCCTCTTTGTGACAGGTATGCAAAATATTAGGGATGTCATCCCGTTCCCCCGTACTCCGCGCAGCGCAGAGTTCTAAAAACAGTACAATTGGGGACAGACCCCTTTTGTACTATTTTGTAAAAATAGCCTCTGGATTATACTCTGGAGGCTATTTATATTTATCTTCCTATCTGGCTTTGATTGGAAATAGTACAAAAGGGGTCTGTCCCCAATTGTACTGTTTTATCGGCTGGTGAGGCTGAAGTAGAGGCGGAGCGACCAGACAAGGATTGTGACCATTGCCCAGCGGAACAGCAGCATCCAGTACCACATTCCGCCAACGGCTGCAAAGAGCATCAGGTCCTCCAGGTTGCTGTGCGATATTCCGATATGTGTATTGAGCAGGCGTATGCTCCGGTCCGATATCTGACCGCGCTCCATCTCGTCCATGATTGCGGCTGATCCGTACGACAGACCAACCACATTGGCTACTATCCATAGGAACGATGTCTCCTTGGGTAGACCAAAGAGCGTGAGCAACGGACTGAACAGGCGTGATATCCAGTTCATGATGCCATACTCGTAGAATGCACGCTGCAGGACATTAAGTAAGGTGATAAGAACTGTCATCCATACGGCCAGTTTCATCAGACCCTTGAACCATACCATGAACATGGGCCAGAATTCACCCTGTATCTGAAAGAACGGAATTTCCGACAGATTGACTGCGGTGGTATCGGTTACAGGACGTCCGGGCAGGACCAGATTCATTATGATACCCAGCGAAAGAGAACCGAGCGTACGTATGAGGACCGTATAGAGTGCGGGTGCGCCAGTCTTTTTCTGTACCGCGGTCTCCACTACCATAGCGTGGGCAGCCAGCGTCATGGTGCCCAGTATTGTAATCTGACGCGCAGTAAGGTCAATCGTAGATACTACCGCTATGCATGAATAGACATTTATGAAATAGCCGCTTACGTATGCCAATGATGCGTCGCCGGGAAGTCCGAATATGCTGAAAACAGGGCTGACGGCAGCAGCAATCCACGAAAGGATTCCTGAATATTTGAGCAGGAACATAATGAATGACACGATAGCGGTTATCTTGAATATCCACCATATTGTCTTGAGTGCTCTGGGTATAGCCTGCTTTACTACTCTTTTGAACCGTTCCATAACCGATTTATCAGAAACCGGCTGCAAAATTACTCAAAAAACATACAGTAGTGACTCCCCGACATTTTTTGTACCCATTAAATGAGCGACAGTAAAACTGAATGGTGTGAATTTGTTTGATTGTATTTTATTCATACCTTTGAAGACATATTAAAACCACAAGGCAATGAGAACAGACAGACTCCTATTATTGGTATTGGTATCGGGTATTCTGACAGGATGCGGCAGGCAGGCCGTAAGGCATGAACCGTCAATTCCTCAGGATGCAGCCATCGAGAAGCAAATAAAGCAGCAACTTTCCAGAATGACCCTTGATGACAAGATAGGGCAGATGCTACAGCTTAATCTGGATCAGATGGGTTCGGCACGTCGTTTTGGAGGAGAGTGGCAGGTGAATGAGGCTGCTCTGGACTCAATCATTGGAAAGTACCGTACAGGTTCCGTGCTCAATACTCCCGGAGGGCGTGCAGCCACCGTTGAGCATTGGCGCAGGATAATAGGAGATATCCAGAAAAAGTCAATGGAGACCCTGGGCATTCCGTGCATATACGGACTTGACCAGAACCACGGAGCTTCATACGTGCAGGGTGCTACCATATTCCCACAGCCCGTCAATCTGGCAGCATCGTTCAATACTGAGCTGGCGTTTGACATGGGACAGGTTACGGCATACGAGAGTCGTGCGGCAGACTGCCCGTGGGTGTTCAATCCGGTGCTTGACCTGGGCAGGGACCCGCGCTGGTCACGCATTTACGAGAGTTTCGGAGAAGATGCCATTGTGAACTCACGTATGGTTGAGAAGGAAATCCTGGGTTATCAGGGTGCTGATCCCAACCATCTGGGAGTGAAGAATGTGGCCGCCTGCGTAAAGCATTATTTTGCTTACGGAGCTCCGTTCTCAGGCAAGGACCGTACTCCGGCATACATATCGCCCGCAATGCTTAGAGAAAAGTATTTTGCTCCGTTCAAGGCTGCCATCGAGGCAGGTGCTCTCAGCGTCATGGTCAACTCCAGCAGCATAAACGGCGTGCCCGTACATGCCAGTTACGAGTACCTGACCGAATGGCTCAAGGAGGGGCTGAACTGGGACGGAATGATAGTGACTGACTGGGCCGACATTACCAATCTCTATACCCGCGAGAAGGTTGCTGTAGATAAGAAGGATGCCATACGTATAGCCATCAACGCAGGAATAGACATGAGTATGGATCCGTACAGTGTTGATTTCTGCATATTGCTTAAGGAACTTGTAGAGGAGGGCAAGGTGAGCATGGAACGCATTGATGATGCCGTGAGCCGTATTCTCCGCCTCAAATACCGCCTGGGCCTGTTTGACACTCCCGATACCGGCGGTGAAGGATTTGAGAAATTCGGATCTCAGGAGTATGCCTTAAAGGCTCTGCATGCTGCCGAGGAGAGTGAGGTGCTGCTTAAGAACGCAGACGGCATACTGCCTCTGTCAAAGGATACCAAAATACTGCTTACCGGCCCCAATGCCAATCAGATGCGATGCCTTCTGGGCGGATGGAGCTACACCTGGCAGGGTGGAGCTGAAGACCTGACCACTCAATACAACACCATTTATGAGGCATTCTGCAACAAGTTCGGGAAAGACAATATCATTCTGGAGCAGGGCGTGACTTACAATGAGCGCGGTAATTATGACAGCGAGAACCGTCCTGAAATAGAAAAAGCTGTGGCAGCAGCTGCCAAGGCCGACGTGATTGTGGCCTGCATAGGCGAGAACAGCTACTGCGAGACTCCGGGTAACCTTTCAGACCTGTGGCTGTCGGAGAACCAGCGTAACCTGGTAAAGGCTCTGGCCGCTACCGGCAAGCCGGTGATTCTGGTTCTGAATGAGGGCCGTCCGCGCCTGATAACCGATATAGAACCGTTGGCCAAGGCTGTCATTCACATTATGCTTCCGGGTAATTACGGTGCCGATGCGCTGGCAAACCTGATTACCGGCGATGCAAACTTCTCGGCCAAGATGCCTTATACCTATCCACGTGAGATCAACTCACTGGCTACATATGATTACAAGGTGAGCGAAGAGGTGGGCACGATGGCCGGTGCCTACAATTATGATGCCAAGGTCTCTCTGCTGTGGCCGTTCGGCTACGGACTGAGCTATACCAGGTTTGAGTACTCCAATCTTAAGGTTGACCGCAGCGAATTTACTGCCGATGATGTACTTACTGTATCTGTGGATGTCAAAAACACGGGTTCTGTAACGGGCAAGGAGGCTGTGCTGCTCTATACCAGCGATATGGTGGCATCGGTAGTGCCCGACAACAAGCGGTTGCGTGAGTTTACCAAGATAGAGCTCAAGCCGGGTGAGAGCCGTACTGTAGTGTTCTCTCTTAAGGCCAGCGATATGGCATTCGTAAGCGCTGACGGCAAAGAGTGGATGCTGGAGGAGGGCGATTTCATGATACGTACCGGAGGATTGTCCGAGAAGGTAAGGTGCAGCAAGACGGCGGTGTGGCCGATATGAGAAGATACACAGTATTTGTTTCATTCATAATTCTGAGCCTGATTCCGGTTCAGGCCCAGAACATACGTGACAGATGGATGTCCGGGCTTGAGGATACAGTCAAGGTCTGCAGGATATCTATTCCGGGAACTCATGATTCGGGAACCGCGGGCGTACGGTTTCCTATGAAACATTATGCACGGACTCAGACCATGAATCTCTCTGAGCAGTGGGATGCAGGGATCCGTTTTTTTGATTTGCGTCCAAAACTTGAGGGTGGAAAGCTTAAGATTTATCACGGCCCGGCAAATTGCCATCTGACATTTGATGAGGCACTGCTTATCCTTACAAGGAAACTTGAACAGCACCCTGCAGAGTTCTGCATAGTGATGACCAATATGGCGGGCGGTGGACAGCAGGCTACTGATATGATGATGGATCTGATACATTCCACTATTTCCACAGATATGCTGGCTGTTTTCAACGCATATATGACTGTGGCCGATATGCGTGGCCGCATTCTGTTCATACATAGAAACACGCCTTCACGTGGCGTTGATGTTCCGGGCGTGGTGGTGCGTGGCTGGCCCGGAAACGGAACGTCACGGAATGCACGGATGGTATCATCGGACGAAAAGAGTGCAGAACTATGGGCACAGGACTATTTTACATCAGGAAACAATGATAAGGGTGCTTACCTGAGTAGCAAATGGGACAGTATGTACCGTGTGATGCGGGCATTCTGTGGTGCCGATGATGCGGTGTGGTGCATAAATCATGCATCGGGCTATACAGGAACAGGCATCAGCACCAATATTAAAAGATGCTCAGACTATATCAACTTTCATCTTGAGGAGTACCTGAAGGATCATCATGGACCGATAGGAATAATTCCCATGGATTTTCCGTCACAGGAGTTGATAGATGCGATAATAGATTGTAACAAATGAGAAGGATTTTATTTGCGCTGACAATACTTATGTCGCTCCTGGCTGGAGCACGTGATGTGCAAAGTATTGATAATGACTGGCAGTTTTTGCTTGGTGATTTGTCTATTGAAGAACTTGACGGCAACACTGGCTGGCGCCAGGTGAATGTGCCGCATGACTGGAGTATTGAGGGAGAGTTTGACCGCAACAATCCAACGGGGCAAGGCGGTGCTTACCTTCCGGCCGGTATAGGCTGGTACCGCAGAACAATCAAGACCGATATCGGGCCCGATGAACGCCTGTTCCTGGAATTTGACGGCGTGATGGCGTGCAGCAGTGTCTATGTGAACGGAAAACTGGCAGGTTACCGCCCTAACGGCTATGTGGGCTTTACATATGATATTACTGAACTGATTACGCCCGGAAAGGACGCTGTGGTTGCTGTGCGTGTGGATAATTCAGTACAGCCCGCATCCCGCTGGTACACCGGAAGCGGCATAAACCGGCATGTGCGTCTGGTACGTAAGAATGCCTGTTATATTCCTGCCCAGGGCGTTTTTGCATGGTATAAGGACGGTAAACTGAATGTGCAGACATCGGTCTCCAATACATCGGCCAAGCCAGTAAAAGTAAAGCTACAATATGTGCTTAAGGACTGTGATGGCAAGGTTATATCACGTAATAACGGCCCGGAAATTCGGATTGCGGCAGGTTCTTTATCCCAGCAGACAGAGGTGGTCAATGTCAGGAATCCCCACTTGTGGAAAATCAAAACCCCTTATTTATATACGCTTGAGGTCTCGTTAATGGAAGGGCGCAGTGAATTGGACTCTGAGGTCATAACCACAGGCCTGCGTACCATACGGTTTGACAATGAGACCGGATTCTGGCTGAACGGAGAGAACATCAAGATGTACGGCGTGTGTCTGCATTCCGATGCAGGCGGGCTGGGTACTGCTGTTCCTAAATTGGTCTGGGAGTACAGGCTTGAACAGTTGCGCAGGTTGGGCGTTAATGCCATAAGGATGGCACATAATCCGGCTGACCCTGTGCTGATGGAACTTTGTGACCGCATGGGATTCCTGTTCATGGCAGAGTCGTTTGATACCTGGAACACTCCCAAGAACCACGCTGAAAAGGGCTACAACCTCTATTTTGATGAGTGGTGGGAGCCTGATACCCGCGCTATGGTGGAGCAGGCACGCAACCATCCCTGCGTTGTGATTTACAGTGTGGGCAATGAGATACGTGACAACCTGAACAATCCCGACGGTTTTGAAAAGTACCGTAAACAGCAGGACCTGATACATTCTCTTGACAATACCCGTCCCGTAACTATGGCGCTCTTCCGGCCCAACTCATCGGGAGTGTACCGTAACGGGTTTGCCGAGATGATGGATGTGGTGGGGCAGAACTACCGCGTTGATGAACTCAAGGCATATCACGATGCACATCCCGAGAAAGCTATCATCGGCACTGAGAACACTCATGATGTCCAGTCGTGGCTCATGCTCCGTGATGACCCCTCACTTTGCGGTCAGTTCCTGTGGGCAGGAATAGACTATCTGGGTGAAGCCGCTTGGCCGCAGGTGATGTGGAGCACCTCACTGTTGGATGTAACAGGAGGTGTCAAACCGGCCGGCCTACAGCGTGCCAGCTGGTGGCTGAATTATCCCTATGTGGCATTTGCACGCCATGCCGACAACAACGGAGCAGGCCCGCTCATCTCAGATTGGACTCCGGCCGATATGGATACCTATGACCAGGCAGTAATAGAGGTCTACTCCAACTGTCAGGAGGTGGAGCTGCTGCTTAACGGTGAATCATTAGGCCGCCAGCCTATGCCCGATAATGCCCGCCCCGCATTGTTCACTGTGAACTTTAATCCCGGTAAACTGGAGATTGTGGGCTATAATAATGCTACTGAAGCAACCCGTTGCTTTGCCAGAACAGCTGGTGAGCCTGTGCGCATACATATGGAGAGGATTTCTTCGGGAAATCCCGTAGAATTTGATTCTGTTGAGATAGTCTCTATACAGATAACTGATAAGGATTACATAGTATGCCCTAACAGTGACCGAAAACTCCGGCTTGGAATATCGGGAGCAGAAATCCTAGCCGTTGACAATGCCGATGTCCTGGCGCACGAAACAACCCACAAGAGCATGGAATTCAGCACTTATCAGGGTAAGATGGTGTTGTATATCCGCCGTAAAGCAGATTCATATACGGTTACCGCCACCGACAGCCCGTGGGGAGGTTCACTCACCCGCAAAGCCACTTTCTCGATTCTTCATTAGCACATAGGGGCACAAAAGGGACGGTTCTTTTTGTGCCCCTACTCTTATCTTTCGATTACTTACTTGAGTTGAGCTTTGACCTCAGTGATCATGTTCTTGTGGGCTTCATCCTCCTCGGTAAGGGTCGAGGTGAGTTTAATGTCACCGGCTTTGTCCTTGGTTGAGAATGATCCGCTGTAAAGTATGATGCTGTTGAAATACAGGGTGGCTTCAAAGCATAACTTGTAGTCACCAGCGGGAACTTCCTTGCCGCTTGCATCCTTGAAATCCCAAGTGTAGGTCTGTATGCCGCTCTGGGAGGGCGTTGCTCCTGTTACGGCATCAATCTGCTCATCGGTCATCTCCTCGGCCTTGGCGTTCTTTACCCATGTGGGTACGCAGGTGGGACGGAATGTGTAACCACGACGGCGCTCCTGTCCGCCCATGGCACGGCCTTGTGTGGTAAACTTGCTCACATATAGTGTGCGTACTACCTTGCCCTCTGCATTTTCAATCCAAACGGCATACTGGTTTGAGCCTGCACCGCTCTGTTTCTGATAGTTGAATGAAAGTTCTACGCTCTTTGCTGCTATTGGCAACACCGTCATTGAAGCCAATAATGCGATGATAAATGTTCTTGTTTTCATATAGATATCAATAAGGTTAGTTTTAATTCTGGCGTAAAGATAGTCAAAAAGTGTATCTTTGTGCCAATCAATTACACTAATCATGACACTCAAGGATTTTTTGAATGAGGGTGACAAATTCGCCAAACACATAGGTATTCAACTTACTGAGGTCAAACCCGGTACTGCCAAGGCCACAATGACAGTAACAGAAAACCACATGAATGCCGGCAACATTTGTCAGGGAGGGGCATTGTTCACACTGGCAGACCTTGTGTTTGCCGCCCTTGTCAATCAGGGTGAGAACATGGCTTTTGCCATAAACTCCACCATATATTATCACGTATCGGCCAAACTTGGTGATGTACTAACCGCCGAGGGCCATTTTACCAGCCGTCATCCCAAGATTCCGGCAGCTCAGGTTGTGGTTACAGACCAGAATGGCAACATCATTGCCACTTTCCATGCTCAAGGTTACACCAAACGTATGCCAGCACCATTCTCTGGTCTGGAATAAAATTTAAAGGATATGATTCTGATTGCCGCTGCAATATTGCCTGCCATATTGCTCTGGTTGTACACCTGCAGGAAAGATGCCCAGCCTGAGCCCATGTCACAAATGCTTAAGGCGTTCCTGTATGGTGCACTGATATCTGTTCCCGTGGCTTTTGTCGAGAACTATATAAGCGGGATGTTGTTTGCGCCGGAAGGCAGTCCGTCAACTCTGATAGGTTCCACGGTTGAGGCTTTCCTGGTGGCTGCCGTGCCCGAAGAGGGCTTCAAACTGTTGGCTTTATGGCTCATACTCAGAAACAATCCATTCTTTGACGAGCACTATGACGGCATAGTCTATGCGGTCTGTGTGGGGTTGGGTTTTGCGGCAATCGAGAATGTGGGATATGTCCTGATGCATGCCGATGCCTGGCTCTCAGTAGCCATAACCCGTGCTCTCCTGGCCGTGCCAGGTCATTATGCTTTTGCCGTTTTCATGGGCTATTATTACTCGCTATATCATTTTGGTCAGAAAACGACACAGAACCTATTAAGTATCTTCTTAATTCCTGTGCTGGCTCACGGATGCTATGATGCATTTGCGTTGACAGGTTCAGTTGAACCCGTGTTGGGAGGCATCAGTTTCATAGTCCTGATATTTTTCTGCATCAAGATGCACAAGAACGCCCGTCAGAAGATTATAGCCCAGGTGGAACGTGACCGCCAAGGAGATGTAAAGATCAGTTAAAGTAAAAAGTGTAAATGATGACGGCGAAGGAAATAATAGCGTACATGGAGTCGCTGCAGGACGAAAAGCAGCGGGAGAATCTGATGCGTTTCTTCAAGACCGCACCGGGAGAGTATGGCTACGGTGATGAATTTCTGGGACTGAAAGTGCCGCAGACCAGGGAGGTGGTGAAAACGGCAGGAACGGATTTCCCGTTGGATGAAGTGCCTGAACTGCTTATGTCTAAATGGCATGAAGTGCGGTTGTGCGGACTGCTGATACTGGTAGCTGAATTTGAGAAGCTGGCAACAAAACGCCTTGAGAAGGATGCCGGGGCCATAAGAAGACGTGACGAGATACTGACCATGTATCTGCAGTATGCCGAGCGGGCAAACAACTGGGATCTGGTGGACCTGTCTGCCCCCGGAATATTGGGACATTGGCTGATGTTGCTCCCTGAAAATACGGACTATAAACTGAAAGTGCTTGATGAACTGGCTGCGAGCGACTGCCTGTGGAAGCAGCGTATAAGTATGGTATGCACGTTGAGAACCTTGCAGGCGGGCGATGCGTCATGGTGCCTGCGATATGCGGAGATTCATCTTCATCACCCTCATGACCTAATGCACAAAGCCGTTGGTTGGATGCTACGCGAGATGGGCAAGCGTTGCTCTATGGATCTTCTTCGCGATTTCCTTCATCAGCATGCCCACGAGATGCCACGCACCATGCTCCGTTACGCCATCGAGAAGATGCCCGAGCCGGAACGGAAGGGTTGGATGAATGTGTAGGTTGTTTCAAAAAAAATTGCAGTGATTTGTGCGCTATTTCACTGAAAAAGTGTAATTTTGCGAGCCGATTATTATCAACCCTTGCATAAAGGGTTAGTTATTAGCGTGTTAAACCCCCGAGTAAGGGTTCTGCGGTATAGCGTAACCGCTGAAAACGAGCGTTTAGGGAGTTCCCGTGACGTCGGGATGACGGAGTGGTTGCGTAGAAAGAAAATGTTTAATTAATGATTTAAAGTTTAGAATGGATACTTTAAGTTACAAGACTGTTTCGGCCAACAAGGCTACCGTTAATAAGGAATGGGTCGTGGTGGATGCCAAGGACCAGGTCCTGGGCCGCTTCGCCGTGAAGGTTGCCAAGCTGCTGCGCGGTAAGTACAAGCCAAATTTCACTCCGCATGTTGATTGCGGCGACAATGTCATCGTTCTTAATGCCGATAAGGTTGTCCTGACCGGCAAGAAATGGACTGACAGGGTTTATCTTCGTTACACCGGTTATCCCGGCGGTCAGCGCGAGACCACACCTGCACAGCTGATGGCTAAGCCCAACGGCGCTGAGAGACTTATGAGAAAAGTTGTTAAGGGTATGCTCCCCAAGACCAAGCTTGGTGACAAGCTTCTGGACAACCTTTATGTTTATGCAGGTACAGAGCACAAGCATGAGGCACAGCAGCCCAAGGCAGTAGATATCAATTCACTTAGTTAATTTGAAATAGAATGGAAGTAATCAATGCAATAGGCCGTAGAAAAAGCGCCGTAGCACGTGTCTTCGTTTCAGAAGGAACAGGTAAGATTACCATCAACAAGAGAGACCTTGCAGTCTATTTCCCGTCATCACTGCTCCAGTATGTAGTTCTCCAGCCTCTTAAGAAACTTGAGGTGGCCGAGAAGTACGATATTAAGGTGAATCTGGACGGTGGCGGTTATAATGGCCAGGCCAACGCCCTGCGTCTGGCAATTGCCCGCGCTCTTGTTAAGATTAATCCTGATGACAAGAAGGCCCTTCGTTCAGAAGGTTTCCTGACCCGCGATGCCCGCTCTGTTGAGCGTAAGAAGCCCGGTCAGCCCAAGGCACGTCGCAGATTCCAGTTCAGTAAGCGTTAAGCTCTGGATATATTCCACGCCTGCCACATTATTTAATTGTCAATTATCAATTGTCAATTCTTTAGGGCCTCTGGAAATCTGTGTTTAGTATCTAAACTGTCGGGATCTGCCGCCTGAAGTGACAGCTACCCGACGGTTGATTTAAAAAGAATGTAAACAAACTAACAAACTATTTATGTCAAGAACAAATTTTGAACAGCTTCTCCAAGCTGGTTGTCATTTCGGCCACCTGCGCCGCAAATGGAATCCCGCTATGGCTCCTTATATCTTCATGGAGCGCAATGGCATTCATATCATCGACCTTAACCAGACTGTGGCCGCTATCGATCAGGCTGCCGAGGTTCTCAAGCGTATGGCCCGTGACGGCAAGAAGATTCTCTTTGTAGGAACCAAGAAACAGCTCAAGGAGCTTGTCGCTCAGAAGGTTTCTTCAGTAGGTATGCCTTACGTGATTGAGCGTTGGCCCGGTGGTATGCTCACAAACTTCCCCACAATCCGCAAGGCTGTGAAGAAGATGGCCACTATCGACAAGCTGACACAGGACGGTACATATTCAAACCTCTCAAAGCGTGAGATCCTCCAGATCACACGTCAGCGCGCCAAGTTGGAGAAGAACCTTGGTTCCATAGCCGACCTGTCACGTCTGCCGGCAGCTCTGTTCGTGATTGACGTTCTCAAGGAGAACATCGCCGTACGTGAGGCCAACCGTCTGGGTATCCCCGTATTCGCTATCGTTGATACCAACAGCGATCCTTCAAACATTGACTATATCATTCCTGCCAACGATGACGCCACCAAGTCTGTTGACGTTATCCTGACTGCTTGCTGCGACGCTATCGCCGAGGGTCTTGCAGAGCGCAAGGCTGAGAAGGGTGAAGAGAGTGCACAGGAAGGTGATGAGGAGAAGGTTGAGAAGCCCCGTCGTGAGCGCATCCGTAAGGTAGCCAAGAAGGAAGAGACCCTTGAAGAGGCCCCTGCCGCTGAGGCTGCTCCTGAGGCTCCCGCCGCTGCTGAGGAGGCACCTGCCGCTGAAGCTCCCGCCGAGGAGGCTCCTGCAAAACCCAAGCGTACACGTAAGGCCGCTGCTCCCAAGGCAGAGGGTGAGGCTGAGGCTTGATTTTATTAACCTTTAAAGATTAAAAAGAAATGGCTGTAACACTTGATGATATTAAAGCCCTGCGCACCAAGACCGGTGCCGGCATGTCAGATTGCAAGAAGGCCCTGACTGAGGCTGAAGGCGATTTTGAGAAGGCTATCGAGATAATCCGCAAGAAGGGTCTGGCAGTTGCTGCAAAGCGTTCTGACCGTGAGGCTTCCGAGGGTTGTGTCCTGGTTAAGGTTGACGGTAACTTTGGCGCTATCATAGCTCTTAAGTGCGAGACCGACTTTGTGGCCAACAACAAGGATTTCATTGCTCTTACACAGAGCATCCTGAATGCCGCTGTTGCTGCAAAGGCCAAGTCACTTGATGAGGTCAAGGCTCTGCCTTTTGAGGGCAAGACCGTAGCTGATATCGTTCTGGAGCGTACCGGTATTGTAGGTGAAAAGCTTGAGCTTGACGGTTACAACTGGCTTGAAGCTCCCGAGCTTGCTTCTTACAACCATCAGGGTAAGAATTTCCTCTGCTGCCTGGTTGCCTTCAACAAGGAGGTATCTGACAAGGAGTATGTTCATGAGATTGCCCTGCAGGTTGCCGCTCAGAATCCTATCGCCGTTAAGCCCGAGGAGGTTCCCGCCGACATCGTGGCTCGTGAGAAGGAAATCGCTGCCGATAAGGCACGTGAGGAGGGTAAACCCGAGAACATGATAGAGCGCATAGCCGAGGGTAGAATGAAGAAGTTCTACGATGAGAGCTGCCTGTTGAACCAGAAGTACATCGTTGACGAGAAGAAGACCGTTGCCGAGTATCTGAAGGCTCTGGACAAGGACCTCACCGTAACTGCATTCCGTCGCTTTACCTTAAAGTCTGAATAAATCACGGATTAATTTCAAGATTTCTCTATAATGAAAGAGAGGCTTCCAGCGATGGAGGCCTTTCTTTTTTGCCGACAGTGATTTTCAATGCGCGTTTTTTGTTCCTTATACCATAAGAAAAGTTGCATTGGCTATAAAGATGGCATTCTGGTATATCCTGATAGGTTTTTTTACATTACATTTGCGGTCGTATCCAATAATTATGGCGTTTGCCACTTGTTTAACGAACCAGCCTATCTGATATCCCAATGAAAGAACGGGGAAAGTACATTGCGTTCATGGATCTTCTTGTGACAACCTTGTTTGCATCCATGTACATCGGGAACCGAATGCATGGCGATGATGTGTCATGGATTCTTTTTGACAGTATGTATATTCTGCTGGCAGGTTATTTCTTACTCCGTTTTCTGTTATGCCTGAACAATAGGATTTTTAATTATCTGACACTCTTTACAGTTCAGATATGGGCGATAATTGAGGGTATAAAGGGCGTTATGCAGATAATTGGCATGCTGCCGTCTAATAACGAACTGTTTGTATGCACCGGCTCTTTCAATAATCCCGGACCATACGGAGGTTTTCTGGCTCTGGCCGCGTCAGTTTCTTTTGCAGTCATTGCGTGTTATGGCCGTGACAGTTTAGGGCAATGGTATAAGGTGTTATACTTCAGGATTCAACGGATTGTATCATACTCTTGTCTGTTGCTGTGCCTGATTCTTATTCCATCCACCCAGAGCAGGGCTGCATTGGTTGCTTTGGCTGCTTGCGCAGTGCTTTACGTCTGTATTGACGTCAGGGCACGTTCCTTTATAAGAAAGTACTGGTTCCTGCCGGTTATTGTGATTGCATTGGTTGTCATTATGGTTACCATGTTCAAGAAACAGTCGGCGGGAGGACGCCTGTTCATTAGCAGGATGAACTGTAGGACCATGCTTGACAATGGATTGCGCGGGGTAGGCGGCGGCCATTATCCTGAGGCGTACGGGAAGACCCAGATAGCATATTTCCGGGACAGGATCTCTTTTGCCGACGGCACCCTTACGTATGATGCTGCCGATAAGGACAGGCTTAGGGCTGATAATCCCAATGCGGCGTTCAATGATTATCTGCAGATGGGGATTGAATATGGGTTATGGACAATGTTGCTGTTCGTTGCGGTAATTCTGGCAGCTTTATGTAATTTGGTTTTTACGCGTTCCCCTTTAAGCTACGGCTTGGTGGCAATGCTGGTTTTTGCCCTGTTCTCATATCCGCTATCTCTATGGCAGTTCCGGATAATGTCAGTGGTTTTCATGGCATCGGGCTCAGTCAGGGATGTTGGTGGACGCAGTATCGGTAGGGTGGTATTTACTCTTGTCATGACGCTTGTTATGTTGCTTGTCTCTTTTACAAAGGCGGATGGGCTGATGAAACGTCACAATGCCGAAAAGCAGTGGGAGGAAGAACGCTTTTTCTTCTCGTCGGGCGACTATGAATCATACGAGTATTGCTGTTCCCAACTCTATCCCGAAATGAAACACAATTACCCGTTCCTTTATGAGTATGCCTATTCACTTTTCATGAACGGAAAGTTGTCCAAAAGTGAAGATAATGTGGAACAGGCTATGCGGTTATGCTGCAATTCTTTGCTTTTCAATCTTCTTGGAGACATACATAAGGCGCAGGAAAGACCTGATGAGGCGGAGCAGGATTACATGAATGCCTTTTATGTGCTTCCGGACAGATTATACCCTCTGTCCAGGCTTGCCCGGCTGTACTATGATAATGGCGATACAATAAAGTTCAGGAATATAGTGGATTGCATAAAGAGGTTCAGGCCTAGAGTGGAATCCGCTTCCACCAGGCAAATCAGGGCAGAGGTGGATGAACTGGCTGCCGGTATTGAATAGCCCCGATGACTATCCTTTGGTCTGTGAGTAGCCCATGGATAGAAGCTTGGCCTTGAGCTTTTCGCGGAAATCGCCCTGTATTATTATCTCGCCATCCTTGGCAGAACCTCCACAGCCGCAGAATGTCTTGAGGGTGCGGGCCAGTGCCTCCATATCGGACTGCGGGCCCTGAAATCCGCTTATCACGGTCACGGTCTTGCCGCCGCGCCCGTTTTTCTCCATACGCAGGCGCAGTTTCTGCTGCCCAGGCGGCAGGAGCTCCTGCTCAGGCTCCTCATGGGTCTGGTAATTAAAGTCGGGGTTGGTGGAGTACATCACTCCAAGCCTGTCTTTCCAGTCGTTGGCCCTTGCGCCGGACTTATTGTAATCGTTTGATTGCTTACCCATAATCAGTGTGTTTTATATTGCCAAAGATAGTAACTTTGCAGGCAAGGCCCAAGCCAATGCAAAAGTTTAGGTAATATGAAAATCATCTGCGTAGGAATGAACTATTCCCGGCACAATAAAGAGCTGGGTGAAACGTTATTAAAACCGGAGAGTCCGGTCATTTTCATGAAACCGGATTCATCGATATTGAGGAATCGCCGTCCATTCTTTCTGCCGGACCATCTGGGTCGTGTGGATTATGAGACGGAGCTTGTGGTGAGGATAAACCGTCTTGGCAAGAGCATCGGCGCCCGTTTTGCAGACCGTTACTGGGATGCCGTGACGCTGGGCATAGACTTCACGGCACGCGATATGCAGAATGATTTCCGTAGTAAAGGACTGCCGTGGGAACTGTGCAAGGGTTTTGACCAGTCTGCAGTAGTGGGTGACTGGGTTCCTAAGGATGAGATTAAAGACCTGCAGGACCTGCACTTTAATCTTGACATAGACGGCAATACGGTGCAGCAGGGGCATACCGCCGATATGATATTTCCGGTGGCGCGGATAATAGAGTATGTAAGCGGGTTCTGCACCCTTAAGACAGGTGACCTTATCTTTACAGGCACTCCCGTGGGCGTGGGGCCAGTAAGCATAGGACAGCATCTGCAAGGATTCCTGGAGGGTAAGAACGTTTTGGATTTTCATATTAGATAGAGTTACAGTTGAGAAAGATACTATATATCCTGTTATTGTTCCTTTGCATGAGCGCAGGCATCAGTGCGCAGAGGAATAGCATCCTGAATATTGACTGGAGGTCAATGAGTTCAGATTCTGTGCGTCCGTGGTATGGCTTTGCCGTGCCGTTGGCAGACGGTTGGCAAGATTCCGTATATAGCGCCGATATCGAGTATCCTGAACTGGTCAGGATCAGCTCCGATGACATTAACCGTTGGAAACTTGATTCTGAGGATATCCCCGAATGGCCCGATGTCCATACATTCATTGGGGTTACACATGGAAAGGCCACTCTTGATGTGGGTTTCATGCCGGTCGTCAGACGGGGTGAGGATTATTTCATGATACAATCTTTCAAACCTGTCATTGCCTCCCGCCTGTCACAAACAGGCAGAAGGGCTCCGGACGCTGATGCCGGTAACAGGTACACTACCAGATCGCTGCTGTCCCGTGGCAACTGGGTCAAGATAAAGGTATCAGAGACGGGTATTTACAGGCTTACATACAGCTCGCTGCGCTCAATGGGATTCAGTGATCCGTCAAAGGTACGTCTGTTCGGATACGGTGGCGCTGTGCTGCCTGAGACCAGGTTGCAGAACCTGACAGATGACCTGCCTGAACAGCCGTTATGGCATGCAGGCAGTTTCATGCTTTTCTATGCTCAGGGTCCTGTCAGCTGGAAGCGCGAATCCAAAAACTATGTACATTATGTAAATACATATTCTGACTGGGGCTATTATTTCCTTACAGACGATGCAGACGGAGAGGCGGCTGTCTTTAACACGATTGATGCTGACAGCATCATGGACACTCCCATTGACCGCTATCCCGATTATGCTGTATATGATCCTGACGAATACAGCTGGTTTGGTTCGGGACGGCGCTTTTTTGAGTCGGCCGACTGTACCGGAAGCAACCGTTCATACCGTTTTTCAACTGAAGGCATAATAGCTGACAGCGTAGGGATGACAATAGCCGTTTCGGCATCTGCATCGGAAACCACCAGACTGTCCGTTTCTGTAAATGGTCTTGAGACCGGTACTATGAGCATACGTTCCAAGGCAACCCAGAATGCGGCCAGGATAAGGGAACAGAGTTACGTAAGCCTTGGACAGTTCAAGGATGAGTCTGTAATAAAATTCTCCAATACTGGAGGGACGGGTGTTACAGCACGTCTGGATTTCATAAGATTGAATTTTAAGCGCAAGCTGGCCCTTTATGGTTCTGCCACCGTTTTCCGCACAGGCAGGAATGAGAGTAACGCAAGTTTCAGTATTGCAAACTCAACCCGGGATGTGTTGGTGTGGCGCATAAAGGATGACGGCTCATCCGATATTATCCCGTCAGAATTCATTGACGGCAAAACGTTTACACTAGGTACTTCATATTCTGCCGATGACATTCTGATAGCTGTCAATCCCAACGGACAGTTCCCTGAACCCAAGGTTGTGGGCCATGTCGAAAACCAGAACCTGCATGGAATGGATTCCATTGATTTGGTGGTAGTGGTGCCTACATCCGGCAAGCTCACAAACGAGGCTGATCGTCTGGCGCAGGCACACCGCGACATTGACGGATTAAGCGTTGCCGTGGTCAGGGCCGACATGATATATAACGAGTTCTCGTCAGGAACCCCCGATGCTACTGCATTGCGCAGGTTCATGAAGATGCTGTATGACCGTGGCGGAGAGGGCGCCGGTCCACGCTACCTGCTGCTTATGGGTGACGGTGCATGGGATAACCGCATGCATGTACCTGAATGGAAGGGAGAGAACCCCGACGACTATCTGCTTTGTTATGAATCATACGAGTCCATGAGCCATACTGCTTCATACGTTATGGAGGATTACTTTGGCCTGCTTGATGATGTTGAAGGAGTTAACTTATTGGCCGAAAAGGTTGACATCGGTGTTGGAAGACTTCCTGTCAGTACCGCATCCCAGGCCAGGAGTCAGGTTGATAAGATAATAGATTACATGAAAGGACGCTGGGCAGGTTCATGGTGCAACAGGATATTGGTACTTGGCGATGACGGCGACAACAACACACACATGATTGATGCCGACTCCACGGCAATCCTTTACGCTAATGCATATCCTGACATGGATATCCGTAAGATATATTGGGATGCATACAAGATGGAGATTTCAGCATCATACAACGGGTATCCCACCGTGCGCAAGCAACTGCTGGAGGAACTGGACAAAGGCGCATTGATAGTGAATTACTCGGGGCATGGCAGTGCCGAGGTACTTTCGCACGAACTGGTAGTCAACAAGTCCGACATGAAGAAACTGACTTCAAGGCATCTGCCGTTCTGGATTACTGCATCATGCGATATCGCACCGTTTGATTCTCCCGAAGAGAGCCTTGGCATGAACCTGGTCCGTAACGAGCAGGGTGGAGCCATAGGTATTCTCTCAACTACCCGTACTGTATATGCGTCTTTGAACAAGACCATAAACCGGAGTTTCAGCCGTTATGTGCTTGCATACGGCGACAACGGACAGCCCCATAGGCTTGGCGATGCCCTGCGTCTGGCCAAGAACGAGCTGGTAACCAGGGACTTCGGAGAGACGGATCTGTCTGAGAACAAGATACATTACGTCCTGTTGGGAGATCCTGCATTACGTCTGGCTGCGCCTAAGATGAGCGTTGTGGTGGATTCGTTTGGCGGTACTGAGTCTTCGGCAACCGGGATTGCATCTGCGGGATCTGTCATTACCGTACGCGGACATATTGAGTACAACGGTAAGAAGCAGGATAAATTCAACGGTATGCTTTCCGGTACGGTATATGACAATGAACGTACCATAACGTGCTATGACAACCTCAATACTGCCGATGAACCGTTCCGGTTCAGGTATCGTGACCGCATACTATACTCTGGCATGGATTCCGTGCGCAATGGTGAGTTTACGCTTACCTTCCCTGTTCCTATGGATATAAACTATTCAAATCAGAACGGCCTGATTACGTTATATGCGGTAAACAACAACAGGGATATGGCTGCCCACGGTCATTTCAGCAACTTCACTGTGGGCGGAACGTCAGCTAATCTGGCCAGTGATTCCATAGGACCTGACCTTCACCTCTATTTGAATACCCCGTCATTCCAATATGGCGGTAATGTGAACGGCACGCCTCTGCTGGTTGCGGAGTTGAAGGACAGTTCAGGCATCAACACATCAGGCAACGGTATAGGGCATGACATACTGCTTATTGTTGACAACAACCCCAACTGGACATGGGTCCTTAACAGCTATTTTGAACAGGCTTCGGGCGACTATACAAGCGGAACGGTTACATTCCCCATACCGGAACTTCCGGAAGGCAGGCATGAGCTTATGCTACGCGCATGGGATATGATGAACAACTCAACTACTGTATATCTTGGGTTCAAGGTAATTTATGACCTTCAGCCCAGATTCACGATAGACGTTACGGAGAGTCCTGCCCGTGAACAAACCACATTTGTCATTACCCATGACCGTCCCGGCCAGAGCGCAAACGTGAACATTCAGGTGTCCGATATGAACGGCTCCGTACAGTGGACAAACACGGTGACCGACAGTTCCAATACAGGAGTGACTCTTGTACAGTGGAACCTGCACGGCAATTCCGGACACAGGATGCAGCCGGGACTCTACATAGTGAGGGCATCGGTAGGAACCGAGGGAGGCGGCAGTTCATCGGCCTCATGTAAGTTGGTCATAGTAGGTCGCTGATACAATAAAAGCCATAATTTGCAGTTAATATCATTATGAGACTAAATAATATATCCAAACTAATAATAGCGTTTGTACTGCTCATGCCGGTACAGGCTATCCATGCACAGAAAGAGGTATTCAATCCTGTATATACCGGTGTGACATCGCTCTCCATCGCCCCTGACTCCCGTGCCGGCGCCTTGGGTGATGTGGGTTGCGCCACCGATCCCTATATGGACAACAACAGCCAGTACTGGAACCCCTCCAAGTATCCGTTTACCAACAGCCAGGCCGGCATTTCGCTCTGCTACACCCCCTGGCTGCGGAAACTGGTAAGTGACATTGACCTGGCCAACCTGACAGGATTCTACAAGCTTGATGACTATTCGGCACTTAGCGCATCGCTTACCTATTTCTCACTTGGTGAGGTGATTGCCATAACCGAGGGCTCACAGGTGATAATACGTCCTTATGAGATGGCCGTTGACTTTGACTACTCACGTAAGCTTTCCGAACATTTCTCGGCTGCCGTGGGCATGAGGTTCATCTACTCGGACCTTCAGTACAACTATTCGGATGACGTTTTTCCCGGTAAGGCTTTTTCGGCCGATATTTCCATGTTCTACTCAAATTATATAGGACTTGGGCGCAGGGACTGTCTGCTTGGTCTGGGACTTAACGCATCAAACATAGGTAGCAAGATATCGTATGACGGTGGTCAGACCAATGAATTCATACCTACAAACCTGCGTCTGGGAGCATCGCTCACCATCCCTGTCGATGAGTACAACTCATTCTCCATATGTGCCGATGCCAATAAGCTCATGGTGCCTACAAGACCTACATACAACCAGTTCATGAGCGAGGTCTATCCGGGTGAGGATCCCAATGACCTGAGTTATACATCAGACTATGCCCAGTGGCTTGCTGCTACAGGTTACAATGAGATGTCGCCCATAGCCGGTATATTCAAGTCATTCCATGACGCTCCCGGCGGTTTTGAGGAGGAGCTCCGCGAGATTTACTGGGGTGTTGGTGCCGAGTACAACTACAATGACCAGTTCTTCCTGCGCGGCGGCTACCATTATGAGAATGAATACAAGGGCAACCGCAAGTACTTTACCGTTGGTGCCGGTTTCCGTATGAACGTGTTCTCGCTCGATGCCGCTTACCTGATTTCAACTGCCCAGAGCAATCCTCTGGACCAGACCTTAAGGTTTACCCTGTCATTCGATATGGATGGCATCAAACAGATACTGGGCCGATGACAAACATCCGCGTAGGATACGGTTTTGACGTTCACCGCCTGGTGGAGGGCCGTGAGCTTTGGATAGGAGGCATTCGGATTGAGCATACCTTGGGCCTGCTTGGCCACTCTGACGCCGATGTTCTGATACATGCTGTATGCGATGCGCTTTTGGGTGCTGCCACCCTGCGGGACATTGGCTATAACTTTCCTGACAATGATATGCAGTACAAGGATATAGACAGCAAGATACTGCTTAAGCGTACTGTGGATCTGCTTGCATCAAAGGGGTGGCAGGTGGTGAATGTCGATGCTACTATCTGTGCAGAGCGGCCTAAACTTAATCCTCATATTCCACACATGCAGAGCGTGATGGCACAGGTCATGGGAGTTGAGTCTGACCAGGTGTCTATAAAGGCTACTACTACCGAGAAACTGGGCTTTACCGGTCGTGAGGAGGGCATCTCTGCTCACGCAGTCGCCCTTATCGAGAAAATTTGATTTTTACGGGAAAACTTGAAGGGTATAGTCTCTGAAACTACGGCCCTTCGGGCCTATCCCTCCCACCGCTTTGCGGCGGGCCCCTCCCTCTAACGCGCCGAGGGTGGCGACGGTTTCTGAGACTATACCCTTCAAGTTTTCGTTCGTATAGCCAGCTTTATCAAAAAATTATTTGTAAAGATTTTGTTCTTGGATGGTCCGGGCGACGGAGGCGGGGACCAGTTCGTCTATTGGTTTTCCTCGCTTGAGCATTCGGCGTAACTGGGTTGATGATACATTTACCAATGGGCAGTCAAGCAGAGACGTACCTTCAGGCAGGGTGCCTATTTCAAATCCTTGGCGTGGATATACTATGATGGGATAGTTCTTCAGAATATAGTCTGCTTCCCTCCAGTCGTTGAACTTGACCCAGTTGTCGGCTCCTATGGTCAGTATGAACTGGCGGTTAGGGTAGTCGGTGCTTATGTGGCGTAGGGTGTTTGCGGTGTAGGATGGTTTGGGCAGGCTGAATTCATAATCAGACGCTTTTACTCCTTTCATGTCTTTTACCGCTTCGGCTACCATTTCATATCTTAGGCGGTCGTCAAGCAGTTTGTGGCCTTTCTTCCATGGGTTGCAGGGCGTGACCAGCAGCCAGACCTCATCGGCCAGATTTTGCTCTATAACGTTGCGCGCAATGGCTATGTGGCCGTTGTGCAGAGGGTTGAACGTGCCTCCGAACAGTGCAGTCCTTATCTTTTCTGAACCTGGCATGAGTTGGAACGGTCTGTAATTACGGGATTGGTTCAATCTATTTCAAGGAATGACTTGATGGTGGACAGAGCTTTCTGCTGAGCTTCTTCCAGATCATCATTTACAATGACTGCGTCAAACCTTGGGGCGAAGGTGAGCTCATAGCTGGCCTTGGCCACACGTTTGGCTATCATCTCAGGGCTGTCAGTGCCGCGGAATATCAGGCGGCGTTCCAACTCCTCTACCGATGGCGGTTGTATGAACATGGACAAAGCCTGATCTCCGTAGTATTCCTTTATGTTGCAGCCGCCGGCCACATCCACATCGAACACCACGTTCATGCCCTCATCAAGGCGTTTCTCTACCTGCTCTTTCAGTGTACCGTAGAAGCAGCCGGGATAGACCTCTTCATACTCCAGGAAATCGCCGTTGGCTATGCGGGTGCGGAACTCATCGGATGTAAGGAAAAAATACTCCACGCCGTTTTGTTCGGTGCCGCGCGGTGCACGGCTGGTGGCCGATATGGAAAATACCATCTTGAGCTCGGGGTGGGTCAGGAGCCAGTTCACTATTGTGGACTTGCCTGAGCCCGAAGGGGCTGAGAATATAAGACATTTTCCACGCATGGTCACATCACATTAAGAACCTGTTCCTTTATCTGCTCCAGTTCATCCTTCATGCGCACAACTATGTTCTGCATTTCGGCCTGGTTGCTCTTGCTGCCCAGTGTGTTGATCTCGCGTCCCATCTCCTGGGCTATGAATCCCAGCTTCTTGCCCTGTCCGTGCCCCTCTTCAAGAGTCTTGATGAAATAGTCCAGGTGGTTTGTCAGACGCTGTTTCTCCTCGCTTATATCCAGCTTCTCTATGTAGAATATCATCTCCTGCTCAAAGCGGTTCTCATCATAGTTGCTGCCCACGGTGTTCTGCATGGCGGTGCGGATGCGTTCCTTTATTTTGGCCACGCGGTCCTGCTCATATGGCTCTACCGATGCCAGCAGCGCCGATATGTTGGAAATTTTCTCACGGAACTTCTTTTCCAGCGCCACGCCCTCGGCCTTGCGGTACTCCACAAGCGCAGCTATCGCGCTGTCAACTGCCGCCGATACGCTCTGCCACTCCTCATCGCTAACCTCATCCATCTGTGTGGTACTCACTACTTCGGGCATACGCAATATCACGGAGAAAACGTCATCGGGCATTTCCTGTCCTGTTTCATCGGATATGGATTCAATCTGCTTCAGGTAATTTTTGAAAACGGGCACATTGATGGACTGTGCACCCTGCGTGGCGCTCTGGTCCACATAGATGCAGAAATCAACCTTGCCACGCTCCAATGCCGCTGTGATGCGGGAACGTATGTCAAGCTCCTTGTCACGATATGCGGGAATAATCTTGGTGGAAATATCCATAGCCTTGCTGTTCAAGGACTTGATCTCAACTATCACCTTGCGGTTTGCGGTCTCGGCAGTAGCCTTGCCGTACCCTGTCATTGACTGAATCATCTCTGTTACATATTCATTAGTACTGCAAAATTACTCATTTAGCTTTGTCTATTCAAAAATAGAGATATATTTGTCATTGCAATTCCAATATTGCTCAAATCATTAACAGAAGTATAAAAGATCATGTCAGTAAAATTGTTGTTTTCAAAGGCTCAGGACGATTGTACCGGACAGAGCAAATGGTGGGGGTTTCCTGATTTGCCAGATAATCTGGATTATCCTGAATTTGAGTTGACCGAAGACGGCGAGACTTTTTCCGATCCATTGACCTTTATATGTCAGATCCGATGCAGTGACATAGCCGGTTATGATGTTGACGGCGTGTTGCCTCATGACGGTATGCTCTATTTCTTTGCATCACTGGATTATTTCCTGGGGGATCTGGACGCATGTTGTCCGGGGTCGTCGGAGTGGGGTAAAGAGTATTTCAGGGTCCTTTATTCTCCAGATTGTGAAAACCTGCATCAGCATAAGGTGCTGTATGATGACGGGACTTCCGCCTGTATCCCGCCTGAAAGAATAAGTTTTGCCCCAGGCATACATTCTGATGGTTTCAGATTGCTTGGCAAACCTTTCTTTGACGAGATTTCCGATGCTTATCCTGATATGATTTCACTTTTGCAGGTTGATGAAGATGATGACTGGGGGCTGAGATTCTTTGATTGCGGTATGCTTGATTTCCTGATCAGCAAGGAAGATCTCAAGGCATGCCGGTTTGACAAGGTGGTGTGCGTCATGCATACATTTTAATCTTGATTCGTGTAAAAATGGAAAAGAAAGGCAAATATGAAAAACGCATAACCATTGCGTTCAAGCAGATGGTCGATAATGAGTCTGAAGGTGAACTGTGGCGTAACATCCCTCTGGCCCGCGCTATTCTTGATGACCTGGAGCAGGCTATTTCACAGGGCCTGGAACAGATAGACGGCTCGGACAGGGAACTGTTCTGCAGACGTGTACTGGAGGATGAACTGCTTCCTTTCTATGATGTGCCCAGACTGACGTTGGAGATAGCGTCATATACCGATGCCTGTCAGGAACTTAAGAAAAAGCTTGAGGCATATATCGATACAAAGAATGTTCCCATGTCCAGGCTTGAGACTATGCTTGGACGGCACCTTAAGTTTGATCCCGTTGAGCGTACCCCGGAGTGGGAACGGTGTATCTATGAGGTAGAGTCAGAATGTGATTCCAGGCTTAAAGATGAACCCAGGTGTATGGGATTCTGTTTTGAATACTGGAGCACAAAAACCGCTGTCCTGGCCCAAAAGGGAATAGAATGGCTCTCTCCTTCAAAGATGAACCCGCGTGTCATGTTTGATTGAATATAGGCTGCACCTCGGAATAAAAAATGGGTAAACTCCTTTTTTCTTCCGAGGATTATATTTGACCTTCGGTCCAATATAGGCTTCGCCTCGGAATAAAAAATGAATAAACTCCTTTTTTCTTCGCTCGGCTTGCACTAATTTGACCTTCGGTCCAATATAGGCTGCACCTCGGAATAAAAAACAAGTAAACTTCTTTTTTCTTCGCTCGGCTTGCACTATATTTGCCAAAAGATGACTATTAACAAACCAATTAATAAAGAAGGATTATGAAGAAGAAATTCATCTGCACCGTATGTGGATACGTTCATGAAGGAGATGAGGCACCCGAGCGCTGCCCGCAGTGTAAAGCACCCAGAGAGAAATTCAAGGAGGTAATTGAGAACGGCGAATCATTGCAGTTTGCTTGCGAGCATATTCTTGGCGACGGCCAGGTTGGATCGGCCGAGATGGTAAATGACCTGCGTATGCAGTTTAACGGCGAATGCTCCGAGGTGGGCATGTATCTGGCCATGAGCCGTCAGGCTGATCGTGAGGGTTATCCCGAGATTGCCGAGGCATTCAAGCGCTACGCATTTGAGGAGGCCGAGCATGCCGCCAAGTTTGCCGAGCTTCTAGGCGAGGTTGTCTGGGATACCAAGACCAACCTTGAGAAGCGTATGAAAGCCGAACACGGAGCATGCGAAGGTAAGCTGGGGATTGCCAAGACTGCCAAGGCCCAAAACTGGGATGCAATCCATGATACAGTTCATGAGATGGCCAAGGACGAGGCCCGTCACGGCAAAGGATTCGAGGCTCTTTACAAACGTTATTTCGGCAAGTAAATACTGAAGTTTACGTTAAAACGGTTTAAAGGCCGTACCGGGGCATCAATTAGGTCCCGATACGGCCTTTTCCTTTGGAAAAATATCCTTATTTTTGCAAGTTAAACAAGTAGATTTGTAGGGATGAGCGTTTTAATGCACATAGAGTCTGCTACAGACGGCTGTTCTGTTGCTGTAAGTGATGAGGGGCAGCTGGTGTTTGACAAGGCTGACCGCGAGGGCCACAACAATGCCGTATCACTGGGTGTGTTGGTTGACCAGGCGTTGTCGCTTGTTGACAGCCGTGGGCTAAAGTTGGATGCCGTTGCGGTAAGCGAGGGCCCGGGTTCCTATACCGGGTTGCGCATAGGAGTGTCAATGGCCAAGGGCGTTTGTTACGGCCGTGGGCTCAAGTTGATATCGGTATCAACCCTGAAACTACTCTGTGTGCAGCCGCTCTTGAGCTTGGAATTGCCCGATGACGCCCTGCTCTGTCCCATGATCGATGCCCGCCGCATGGAGGTCTATAGCGCCGTTTATGACCGCGCATTGAACCCGGTGCGTGAAATCAGGGCAGATATAGTAACCGCCGATACCTATCGGGAGTATCTGGAAAAGCATCCCGTATGGTTCATGGGTAACGGCTCCGCCAAGTGCCGCGAGACAATCAACCATCCTAACGCCCATTTCTTGGATGACGTGAATCCGGAGGCGCGCTGGATGTTCCCGTTGGCTGAGCAGTTGTTCAATAGGGAGGAGTTTCGTGACGTGGCCTATTTTGAGCCCTACTATCTGAAAGATTTCATAGCTGTTAAACCTAAAAAACTGGTTTGATGAACTACAATACACAACGAGAGAAACTGCCTATGCCCGAGTACGGACGTGCCGTACAGGAGATGGTGGAGTATGCCGTTACAATTCCTGACCGTGCAGAGCGTCAGCGTTGCGCCAATACAATAATCAACATAATGGGGAGTATGTTCCCCACTTTGCGTGATGTCCCTGATTTCCAGGGCAAACTGTGGGACCATCTGGCATTCATGTCTGATTACAAGCTGGATATAGACTATCCGGTTGAGATTACCCGCCTGGAGAAGACCCAGCAGAAGCCGGAGCATATCGACTATCCGGCAGGCGACATACGCTACCGTCATTACGGACACATCCTGCCGTCACTTGTAAAGGTTGCTGTCTCCATGCCTGAGGGTCCGGAGCGTAGCCAGCTGGTGCGCCTGCTTGCCGTGCAGATGAAGAAGGACCTGATGACCTGGAACAAGGAGATGGTCAGCGACGAGCGCATAGCCGATGACCTGGCCTATTTCTCAAATGGTCGTCTGAGCCTGCAGGAGGGAGACCTGAACGTGCAGTTTGCGCAGGCTCCGCCCCAGCAGCGTAATCAGCAGCACGGAAAGAAAAAGAACAAACGCAGATATTGATAGATTATGCCGTCATTTCTTGTAGAGGGAGGTCACAGACTTAAGGGAACCATCTGTCCGCAGGGTGCCAAGAACGAGGTCCTGCAGATACTTTGTGCCGTGCTGCTCACACAGGATGAGGTGACGGTGCAGAACGTTCCCGATATCCTGGATGTAAGGAACCTGATTGACATGCTGGCCAATCTGGGCGTGAAGGTAAACAATACCGCTCCCGGATGCTGGAGTTTCAAGGCCGATGCCATAGACCGCAGCTATGCGGAGAGCATGGACTTTGTGGCCAGAAGCGCAGGGCTCAGAGGCTCGGTGATGCTGCTTGGCCCGCTGTTGGCCCGCCTGGGACACGCCACAGTGAGCAAACCCGGAGGTGACAAGATTGGTCGTCGCCGTGTTGATACCCACATCAAGGGATTTCAGGCACTTGGAGCCACATTCGTGCTGAATGAGGAACGCGGTTATTACGAACTCAAGGCAGACCGCCTCAAGGGCACCTATATGCTGTTGGATGAGGCATCGGTAACAGGTACTGCCAATATCATAATGGCGGCCGTGCTGGCTGAGGGCGTGACCACAATATACAATGCTGCCTGTGAGCCATACGTTCAGCAGTTATGCCGCATGCTCTGCCGCATGGGTGCACGGATAGAGGGATTAGGCAGTAACCTGCTCACAATAACTGGTGTAAAGGAACTGCACGGCACCAGCCACAAGGTTCTGCCCGACATGATTGAGGTGGGCAGTTTTATAGGCATGGCAGCCATGACGCAGAGTGAGATAACCATAAAGGATGTCTCTTACCGGAACCTGGGCATCATCCCCGAGAGCTTTGCACGTCTGGGCATACAGATGGAGCAGCGCGGCGATGACATTTATGTTCCTGAGCAGGAGCATTATCAGATAGAATCGTTCATAGACGGCTCCATAATGACGCTGGCCGATGCTCCGTGGCCGGGACTAACGCCGGACCTGCTGAGCGTACTGCTGGTTACTGCCACGCAGGCCAAGGGTAGCGTACTCATACATCAGAAGATGTTTGAGAGCCGCCTGTTCTTTGTAGATAAGCTGATAGACATGGGTGCGCAGGTGATACTTTGTGACCCTCACCGCGTGGTGGTGATAGGACATGACCGCCAGTTCCCGCTTACGGCACGCCGCATGTCATCGCCCGATATACGTGCCGGTATAGCCCTTCTGATAGCCGCAATGAGCGCAAAGGGAACCAGCCGCATAGACAACATAGGCCAGATAGACCGCGGTTATCAGAATATAGACGGCCGCCTGAACGCGCTTGGCGCAAGGATAACCAGAGAGGAATAGAAACATGATAAAGGAGAGTGAAGTACAGAGAATAGGCACCATAGTCAAACCGCACGGAGTGGGTGGCGAGATGGCTGTCACTGTGCCCGCTTCACTCAGTTGGACCGATGACCTGGATTGCCTGGTCTGCTCCATGGACGGCATCCTGGTGCCGTTCTATGTGGAGTCAATCAGGGAAAAGAGCGGCACCGTAATCCTTGTTAAGTTTGAGGGCTATGACACTGTAGAATCCACCAGCCGTTTTATGGGGGTTACAGTCTATATGCCGCTTGAATATGTGGCTGAAAGTGCCGATGATGATCTGGAGTGGGGCTGTTTCCTGGACTGGAAAGTGGTGGATGCCGCTGCCGGTCCGCTGGGCACCATTCATGCCGTTGATGACAGCACGCCAAACATACTGTTCCTGGTCAAGGACGGCGGGCGTGAGCGTATCATCCCGGCCAATGAGGAATGGATTACCGCTGTGGACCGTAAGAACCGCACCCTCAAGTACAAACTCCCGGAAGGGTTAGCCGATCTGTAATATATGAAGAGCATCCGCCAGAAACGCAGGGCCGTGGGCCGCAAGAGCCTTTTCCGCAGGTTTGTCTATCTGTATCGTCTCACTGTAGTCAACGAGGATGAGCAGCGCAGGGTCTTCGGCATGAAGATTTCACATCTGATCCTGACATTGGCAATACTTGCGGTTGCGGGACTAGGCGCATGGGGTGGGATTGTGTTATATAAGCATTCCCCAAAACAGAAAGGCACTGCCCTTGAGGATTACAGGATACGCCAGGCCATTGTTGACGAAGCCCTTCGCATAGATTCTCTTGAGATGGTGTTTGAATTGCAGAACAAATATGTCACGATGTTGCAGGACATAATTGCCGGAACTGTAAAGATAGACACGGTCTATTCGGTGGATTCGCTTACCCGCCAGCGCAGTGAGCAGCTTATGGAGCGTACGCAGCGTGAGGAGGAGTTCATGCGTCAGTATGAGGAGGCCGAGCGATACAACATTACCTCCCAATCACAGCCTGTAAATGATGTGAGCAGCATCAGCATGTTCCGTCCCACTGCCGGCCTGGTTTCACAGAGCTATGACCAGCTTGAACAGCACTTGGGCGTGGATATTGCCGCCAGCCCCAACCAGAGCGTGGTGTCGGTCCTGGACGGTACGGTGCTTATGGCTACATACACATCGGAAATGGGTTACACCATCTGCATAGTCCATCCGGGCGAACTTATTTCGGTCTATAAGCATTGCGAGTCACTGCTTAAGAAAAGCGGTGACCGCGTGAAACAGGGCGACGTGGTGGCGCTTGTAGGCCGCGGCACAGACCATTCGCTGCAGGGCTCGCATCTTCATTTTGAACTGTGGTATCAGGGGCAGCCCCTTGATCCCGAAAAATACATTCTCTTCCAGTGAAACAGATAGCGATATTAGGTTCAACAGGTTCCATAGGGCGGCAGGCGCTTGACGTGATTGCCTCCCATCCCGACGAATACCAGGTATATGCCATTACTGCCAACAACAGCGTGGACCTGCTCATTGAGCAGGCGTTGAAGTTCCGCCCCGAGGCGGTGGTCATAGCCAATGAGCAGCACTACTCCAAACTCAAGGAGGCGTTGGCCGGTCAGCCTATAAAGGTGTATGCCGGAGCTGATGCAATCAACCAGATAGTTACTGCAGATCCTATTGACATTGTGCTAGCATCTATGGTTGGATTTGCAGGCCTTTGTCCCACAATTGAGGCTATCAAGGCAGGCAAGATGATAGCTCTGGCCAACAAGGAGACCATGGTGGTGGCAGGTGAGCTTATCACATCACTTGCGCTTGAGTATAAAACGCCTATTCTTCCGGTTGATTCGGAGCATTCGGCCATATTCCAGTGTCTGAGCGGCGAGACCATGAACCCCGTGGAGAAGATACTTCTCACCGCAAGCGGAGGCCCGTTCCGCATACTTGGCAAGGACCAGCTCAAGACCGTAACAAAGGCTCAGGCTCTCAAGCACCCCAACTGGGACATGGGTGCCAAGATTACCATAGATTCAGCATCCATGATGAACAAGGGGTTTGAGGTGATTGAGGCCAAGTGGCTGTTCGGTGTGCCTTACAGCAAGATACAGGTGGTGGTGCATCCGCAGTCAGTGATACATTCCATGGTGCAGTTTGCCGACGGTGCCGTAAAGGCTCAGCTGGGAGCTCCCGATATGCGCTTGCCCATACAATATGCATTCTCATATCCGCGCCGGTTGAATGCCGATTTCCCCAGGGTGGATTTTACAAAGTTAGGTACGCTCACATTCGAGGAGCCTGATACTGACCGTTTCCGTAATCTTGCATTGGCATATCTGGCCATAGAACGTGGAGGCAACATGCCCTGCATATTGAATGCAGCCAATGAGGTGTGTGTGGCCGCGTTCCTGCATGACCGGATGGGATTCCTTGAAATGAGTGATGTTATTGTCCAGACTATGGAACGTGTCCCGTTCCGTGCCAAGTCCACGCTTGATGAGTATATAGAAACCGATGCCGAGGCCCGTCGGGTGGCAGCATCACTGATTAAATGATTAACTAAACCAAATTGATATGTCAACTTTCTGGATCAAATTTATCCAACTTGTCCTTTCGCTTACCATACTTGTTGTATTCCATGAATTCGGTCATTTCCTGTTCTCACGTTTGTTCGGGGTCAGGGTGGAAAAATTCTACGCATTCTTCAATCCCCGTTTCTCACTTGTAAGAATCAAGCGTGTTAACGGCAAGATCCGTGTCAGGTTCTTCAGTCCAAATGTACCTGAAAGTTATGAGGAGGAGAAACATTTCAACTTTGAAGGCAAGGAGGAGGTCACATATAAGCCTATAGACCTGGAGTCACTGCCGGAGGATGACTGGCGCCGTTCACCCGAGAACACAGAGTTCGGTGTGGGCTGGGTACCGTTCGGAGGCTACTGCAAGATAGCAGGCATGATAGACGAGTCCATGGACATAGCCGCCATGAAACAGGAACCCAAACCGTGGGAGTTCCGCACCAAACCTTCATGGCAGCGTCTGCTCATAATGGTGGGCGGCGTGCTTTTCAACCTGATACTGGCATTCTTCATCTACTCCATGGTGCTCTTCAAGTGGGGTGACAGCTATACTCCCGCACAGGGACTCAAATATGGAATGGAGTTCAATGAACATGCCGAGTCCCTTGGATTCCGTGACGGCGATGTGATTGTGGCTACTGACGGTAAACCCACCACAGCTTTTGACGGTGACCTGTACCGTGCCATAGCCAAGGCAAAGCAGGTAACCGTAAAACGTGACGGCCGTCAGGTTACTCTGGATATGCCCGATGAACTGTCGCTGTTTGACTTTACCCGCACCGTTCCGTTCGTCTCCATACTCAGTCCCATGACAGTTGACAGTGTCCTTACCGGTGCCGGTGCATCCAAGGCCGGTCTCATGGCGGGTGACACCATACTTACGGTGAACGGCCTGAACGCCTCCACATGGACACAGTTCCAGACCATCCTGGCCGATATGCGCAGCCGTGCCGAAGAGAGTTATGTGGATCGTAACCTTAGTATGGTTATAAGTCGTCCGGGAGCCGGTCGTGATACCCTTACCGTAACTGCCGATGACGGTTTCCGTATAGGAATAGTCCATTTCACCGATGAATACGAGCCTATGGTACTTGAATATGGGTTCTTCAGTTCCATACCTGCCGGAATCAAGTACGGCTGGAACACACTTAAGGGTTATGTGGGCGATTTCCGCTATGTGTTTACAAAGGAGGGTGCCAAGAGCCTGGGCGGATTCGGCACAATAGGCAGCATATTCCCGTCGCAATGGAACTGGCATGCATTTTGGCTCATGACCGCGTTCCTTTCAATCATCCTGGCGTTCATGAACATACTGCCTATTCCCGCGCTTGACGGAGGTTATGTGCTGTTCCTGCTGGTAGAGGTGGTTACAGGCAAGAAACCGGGCGATAAGTTCCTTGAGGTGGCCAACACCGTGGGAATGATTATACTGTTCGGGTTGCTCATATTCGCAAACCTTAATGACATAATACGTCTGTTCTAGTCTATGAATAAACCCCGCGAGACATTCAACAGCCGTATGGGCATGCTTATGGCTATGGCAGGCTCTGCCATAGGTCTGGGTAATATCTGGCGATTCCCCTATATGATGGGCCGGAACGGCGGGGCGGCGTTCATTCTCATATACATAATCATGCTGGTGGTGCTTTGTCTGCCGGTCATGGTATCGGAGTACCTTATAGGCAGGCGTGGCGGATTCAATCCGTTCAGCAGCTTTGACCGTCTTGCTCCTGGCTCCAAGTGGCGCTGGATAGGTTTCTTGGCAGTGTTGTCATCGGCCTGCATACTGTCATTCTACTGCGTGGTGGGCGGATGGTCGGTCAAGTATCTGCTGGATTCCTGCACACTGGCTTTTTCCAATCCACATAGTGACTATGCCGCTGCTTTCGGCGGTTTCATAGGCAGTCCGTTCAAGCCTCTGCTCTATACCCTCATATTCCTGGGCCTGACTGGTCTGATAATAGTATTCGGGGTACATAAGGGCATAGAGCGCATGAGCAAGATCATGATTACGGTGCTGTTTGTCATAATAGTGCTTGTGGTGGTACGCTCGCTCACTCTGCCGGGGGCAGTGGATGGCGTAAGGTACATGTTCGTGCCCGATTTCAGCAAGGTCACGGCCGGTACCTGCATCTCGGCCATGGGGCAGGCCTTCTTCTCGCTCAGCATAGGTTGCGGAACCATACTCACATACGCATCATACGTGAGCAAGCAGGAGAACATACTGGCGTCATCGGCCTGGATATCGTTCTTTGATACATTGTTCGCCATAATAGCCGGACTGGCCATCATCCCGGCTGTATATGCCATTGCCTATATGAACGGTGTGGAACCCGATGTAAGCGCAGGTCCGGGACTGGTATTCATAACCCTGCCGGGCGTATTCAGCCAGATGCCTCTGGGCGGAGTGGTGGCCATACTGTTCTTCATGGCGCTGCTGCTGGCGGCATTGACATCGGCCATATCGCTGATGGAGGTGGTTGTGGCTTTCATCATAGAGGAACTGCGCAGGTCACGTGCCAGGGCTGTGCTAATGAGTTTCCTTGTATGCGGGGTGGTGGGAGTGTTCTGCTCGCTATCGTTCGGCCCGCTGGAGGGATTCAAGCTGTTCGGCCTTAGCGTGTTTGATTTTTTTGACTACATCACGTCAAACATAATGCTTCCTTTGGGCGGTCTGCTGCTTGCCGTATTTGCCGGCTGGAGACTGAAGCGTGCCAACTATCTGGATGAACTGACCAACGGCGGCAAGCTCGATATACCGCGCTGGCTGGCACTTACCATCTACTATCTGGTAAAACTTGTGGCACCTGTGGGAATTTCACTTATCTTCCTGAACTGCCTGTTCAGCTGAAACATCCTCTTTCATCTTGGAGCGTATGAACTTAAGGTGACGGTCTGCCTCGTCACGCAGGCTCTTGTGCTCGTTCAGTGACAAAAGTATCTGTGACAGGTCATAGAGCCGGGCTATCGCGTAGCGGTCATCCTTGGTCATCCTCAGGTTCTTATATACCGCACGGCTGCTTTCAGGGCCGGTCTTGCGGTAAAGAGTGTAGGTAATCTCCTGATCCTTGTTGGCGCTTATGAATGCCGCAGCACCACCGTCATTGCCGTTTATGAAACTCAGGCGCTCATAGCATATTCCCAGGTCAGTGAACTCATGGCGGTCTTTAGATTCCGGTGTATCCACATAAAGCTCACCCACGCTCAGCTTTAGCCAGTCATGGTGAATATATGAACTGCCGCGGTAGCTCGATACCAGCGTCATGCGTCCCAGTTCATCCACCTGAGCGCGTATATAAGTGCGGTCTATGTTGCGGTTGGGAGCCTGGCTCTTTATGGTGTACAGGCCCAGGTCCTGGTACTCTTCATCCTTTTCAAACACATAGTTGTCCTTGATTCTCTCAAATGCGGCTGTTGTGGCGGCTATCATGCTGTCCTCATACTCCACTATGCGCATCTGCTCGGCTTCCTCGATCTGCTGCATGAGCCTTATGCCTTGGCGACGGGTCTCGAAAGCCTTGGGGTATAGAATCCTTATGCTGTCAATCTCCTGCTTGGCCACATTGTAGTTACCTGTGCTGAACGCCTCCTTGGCATTGTCAAGGTGCTTTGCAGCCAGTTTCTCAACATTCTCTGCGCAACCCAGCAGGACAGCGCATACGGTAATTATTGCAAGTATCTTTTTCATTGTGTCTGTTTTAAACAGATGCAAAAGTACTCAGATAATTGCTAATATAAAAGAGTTTTCCGGTTCCACAGGATTCAAAATCCCGGACACTTTCAGTATCTGCGTTATTGCAAATTTCCGGGAGGTTAAGACTTGACGCTTGACACTTGACGCTTGACGCCTTCCGGACAGATATTTTTTGCTGCCTGGGCAGGAAAATTTTGCTGCCTGCCTAGGAAACAATTGTTATCTGCCCAGGAAAAAAATCAGGCCATTCCAGGGCCACTTTTAGGGGGCGTCAAGCGTCAAGTGTCAAGCGTCAAGTCTGATGCTATTTTTATTATTATATATATCATAATATACCTATAGAAAGTGTAGCTACACATGTGATAATAAGCCTTATAGAGCAAAAAAGAAAGTTTATCTCTATAAGGCTTAATATTTATATCTCTATAAGTTCATAAGCCTTACATTTTTAAAAGACAAACTAATTCAACCAAAAGTGTAAATTCAATCCCCACCTTAATACTCGCCAGTAAAGGTGGTGTTTAGTTGATTATTGACAACAAATAATGCATAACTTTTTGTGGGACAATTATGTGACAATTTCGGGACAGACCTTTCCTATGTGTGCTTTGTGACACAATTGGGAAGTTATTTTAATAGTCAATGGCATAATTGAAATGTTTGCACTATTTTTTAACTACGTCTGAAGATAGGATGCACCTCGGAATAAAAAATGAGTAAACTCCTTTTTTCTCCTCTCGGCTTGCACTATCTTTGTACCAACTGATACCACAAAGGCGTTTCCACTCTACTGCTAGGGATATTAAGATATTAGTGGAGCGCCTTTAGTGAGTTTGCTGCACGTTTGTGCTAACGGGTTATAGTCCACCCTATTATTAACTTAAATACATTTCAGAAATGAAACCAAAGAACACAAAAGACCGTGAGACCACTCACGAGGAGATTATGGAGAAGGCCCAGCGTTACGGGATCAAGTACATTGACCTTAAGATTGACTTTGCCTTCAAGTTTGTATTCGGAACTCAGGGAAAAGAGGATCTTCTGCTTATGCTGTAGACAGCATACTGCCGGACAAACACATCGTAAGCGTCAAGCTGGGGCCGCAGGAGCAGATGCCCGACAATCCGGAGAAACGCCGCTCAATCTACGACATCCATTGCACTACAGAGAGCGGAACAAACATCACTGTAGAGATGCAGTGTGCAAAGCAGAGTGATTTCAACAACCGCATGGTCTATTACTCCAGCTATACTTTGCGGAACAGCCTAAAACGTGGCGAGGATGGGTTCGAGTACCCGGAACTGTATGTGATAGGCATACTGGATTTCCTGCTTCCCGGCGTTAAGGAGAACCCCGAGGTTGTCAACCACTACAGCCTAAGGAATGACCGCGATGACGGAATCATGCTTACCGATACGCTCCACTATGTGACAATTGAGTTGCCCAAGTTCAACAAGGATATCAAAGAACTGGACAGCCAGCTTGACAACATGCTCTTTCTGTTCCGTAATCTAGGCGAGATGAAAGAGATTCCCGCTTATTTTAAGGACAAAAATTTGGACAGGTTATTTGAAACCACTATGTTTGCAAACATGACACCAGAACTGCAAGACCGATACTTCCGTGAGTTCATGTATGAGATGGACCAGAAAAGCCGTATGCGTACTGCCCGTGAGGACGGTATTGCAGAAGGTATTGCAGAAGGCCGTGCCGAAGGTATTGCAGAAGGTCGTGCTGAAACCGCTAAAGCAATGAAGGCCAGAGGCTATGACATATCTGAGATTATTGAGATTACAGGGTTGACCGAAGAACAGATAGCGAGCCTTTGAACCCACTAGTAAATTTATATGGAAGACGGATTCCAATCATCGGGAATCCGTCTTCTGTATTGCAAAGGCTGATTATTACAATCTCTCCTTTGCGTGTATATTGCGCTGATGTAACGCGTCACTGCAATTATTAGATTACCTTACAACAATCTTATTGACACTACCGTCAGGGTATTTGAGTATATGGATTCCAGGGGTTGATGATTCTATCATCCTTCCGTCTAGTCCGTAGTGGATTGGTTCGGTGTTGATTCCGGTTTCTAATACGGAATAAACCCTAGTTTCATCTGAAGGTTCTATCCGATAAACCGCATTTTCAGTTTTTGAATATACGTATAACGAACCTCTATATACTCCTATCCCACTAGCATTTAATACAGGAACAATAACTTGTTTCCTGTCACTCCCATCTTCATTCATATAAGTCAGCTTTCCCATACCGCCGTTCATACGTGTTAACATATAAACTTTTCCCTCACCATAACAGAAGCCAGACACATTTAACACCCCTTGGTTCTTAAAACTCCATAGAGTGTTATTATTCAAAATATTCTGGAGATAATAAGGAATTGTTCGCTTGCCAACGTTACAATGTAACACAAATATCCCAGAAGGAGAGGCTGCAAATCCTTGAGGAACACCTACACTGGTTATTGTATCTCCACTTGTAGCATTAACCATAGTGCCATGATCGTCAATATACAGCGTATCGCCATTATAGACCGTATAACATGAATAAGCAGGAGAGTCTGTTATATCAATGATGTTTCCTTCAATATCGGTCCTGATTATTTTCTCATTAGAATCTATCTTTGAATAGAAGTAGAACACCGCACTCTCATCTTTCGCTCCGACAGAATCAACATACATTCTGCTTAAGCTACCTATGCCAACAGTGTCAATCTCAAACATTTTAACAGCCTTCAAACTGTCTTGAGCATAGACATTCAGTATAACTGATGCTGCTATTGCAAATAATGTGATAATCTTTCTCATAAGCCCTTACACTTTTATAAGACAAACTTATTCAACCAAAAGTGTTGATCCAACCTCCACCTTGAACTCGCCGTTAAAGATAGTGTTATGTTGATGATATGATTAATAACAAACATGATTTAGTTTGTAATTATTCTAAATACAATCTTCCATTCTTAATATAAACACCATTTTCAGGAATGGAATTGAGTTTCTGACCTTTCAGGTTATAGATTAAATCTTCATCTTTTCTGAATATGATGCTTTCTGTGTTGGTGGTTCCATTTATTGATGAACCTCTTCTTAGTGCGTATCTTACAAAGCTGTCCTGGGCTTCTACAGTCTGGGTCCTGTTGTTGAGATAAACATTATACTCCTGGGCATTGCAACCATCTATCTCTAAGGTGAAAGGCTGGGGATAGAACATCTTGGTGGAATCCTCATAATTTATATCAAACCACATAAAGATACACTGGTCTGTTACAATGTAGTTCAAGTAGTTGGCTTGGGCACCGCTTCCATAGAATGCTCCATCGGCCTTGAAGTTGCCCTCATTGTCTAATGAGAACTTTACATCAGTCCATTCGCACTCATCGGTAGGATAAAACGTCTTCTTGTCCTTACGGGTGCTGCCTTCATCAACAACTGTCACATTACAGTATTTTATTATGGCTCCACCCGAAGATTCAACCACTATAACACTTTTACCGGCCTTTAACGCTGTAACGACTCCGTTTTCATCGACTGTTGTGACCGGATTATAGACAAGTCCCCAGGATTCATGCCAATTCACTTTGGCATCGGCGGGGTTAACCTGAAGTTGATGGCTTTCTCCAACTTTGAGGGTGATATCCGGCTCCACCAGTGTAAAATCTACTATCTGTATGGTATCGTCATACTCATAATGATATGTAGAATCCGGCAACGAAGGTGGAAGGACAGGATCAATATGCGTAGTGTCTGTTTCAACCTGTGCGGTATCAGCAGGTTCAATACCATAGGCTGAAAAGCCCATGATAACAAGCATTAATGTTAGTGTAGCAATCTTTTTCATAATCCTTTCTTTTTAGTATTTATAATTACCCTGGGAGCATGACCGCCTGCAGAAAGGTCAAATCCCGATGCAAATATAAATGCTGCTAAATCCTGTTACCAAAGAACAGGCGGGACAATAGTGTGACATTTTTGGGACAAATCCTTCCAAATACAACATCATTCTGTCTTTACCATACGTTTGGTATCAACCAGATTGCCATCAATAATAAGTGAATAGAGGTATATACCGGCTACAAGACTGTTTCCGTCAACCACAATCCGGACATCACCTCTCTCACTTATGCTCCTGCTCTGTATCTGACGGCCGTTGTAGTCATAAATGCAGAACAGCGCGTTATTTACATCTTGGGGTATTGAACACCTTACAACACTTCTTTCACTGAATGGGTTAGGCGTATTCTGATACAGGACAGCTGTATTGTCGGCAACACGGCCTGGTACATTGGTGCTTGACTTCAGAGCGTCAAGTTGGGCATTGGTCTTGTCCAGTTCGGCTTTCAGTTCCTGAATGGATTGGATAAGAAGCGGTATCATCTCAACATAATTAATGGACAGGTAGCCATCCTGGTTTATTGATACAAGATTTGGATAGATTTCCATTATTTCCTGCCCTGACAATCCGTAATGCTCTTTCTTCAGGATACCTGAATCATCACTGTAATAGCCCACAGTCCTGGACTCCTCTACACCATTCACTTCAAACTGTTTAAGACTGTATCTGAATACATTTACCTGCATAAGATCATCCAGACATTCATTAAGCTGTTCCGTCTCTTTATTGAGTCTGGAATCAGCCAATGTGTTGTATGCCGATGCATAGACGGCATCGGTTGTCTTCAGGTCACCGTGAAACAGACCTGCGTAACGGCCACTGGTATTGAAACCTTCATCATATTGTGAAGAACCATAAATACCCGTACCCCCGTTTGACCCGGAAAGCACTCCGCTCACACCAAAGTTCAATCCCGGTGTGGCATTCCCTGCAACAGAATAGACACCGTAATTACGTTCACTGTTAGGATTGTCAACAACAACTGAAAAATATTTTTGAACTGCCTGTTTGGGAGTTGACGGTATATATTCAAAATATCCTACCCACCAGGTCCCGTATGCATTGATAGAAAGATTATAGGATTTATATAAGGTCAGTTCATTGATTGGAACCATAAGTATTGTGGTTTCATCCGGACAACTCTCGGACAGAACCACCAAATCGGTAGAATCATTGGTAATTATTACGCTTGTAGCGGTTTGATACGGAAACTGGATATGAATAGTGTCCTCCTCATAATAAGCCAATGGGGCGTATGAACTAGTCCTTTCACCAACTCTGGCACTGCCGCCTCCTGCTGTGCCAGGCGGGACACTCTTAACCAGGGGTATATAGACTTTTGCACTCATGGCAACTGTCACGAATAATGCTATTGATAGCAGTAAGGTTCTTTTGGTCATATCATTACAGGATATTAAATAGCTACTTGATGATAAATAATTCAATAAACTCCTTATTGGATTTCTCAATAAGACGCAGCTTGCGTTTGCGCACTCCGCTCTCTGACAGGTTAATGAACGCTGATATGAACCTGTTGCTGAAGTTCAGGCTGGAGAGTAAGCATATCACTATATCCTCTCGCACCAGATTCTCTATCTCTATGTTCATGTCCAGGATGGTGTCTATGAATGATTCCGATATCCGGTTGATTATGGCGGTACGTTCATCGGCCGTGAATGACAGGTCGTTGTTGAGCAGCTTTGAAGAGAGACAGGAGTAGGCATCGGTATTGCGGAACAGTTCCTTGCATACCTCAAGCTTGTCCTTGTACATTTTAAGTATTGACTCCCTGGACAGATTCCTGTCATTGAACGGGGCATCAAGCATGTGGGCTTTCATTATCTCTATGCTGTTGCTGCGGGCCTGGTCGCGCTGGCGTATCTGCATACGGGCTATTCGGTTACTGCGGGCTGACAGATAGAGCAGATATGCCATTGCCATTAGTGCCAGAAGCGAGAGGGTGATAATGATAAGCCTCTTGTTCCTGTAGCTGGTTTCGCTCTCCTTAAACTTTATTTCATGGTTGCGTATAACGTCCTCTATAGCTATGTCCTTGCGCATGTCATAGATGGAATCCACAAGTGCATCATGCAGCTGCATGTATTCAAGGGCATCATCAGAGTATCCTTTCATGATGGATAATACCGCCAGTTTGCCGCTGTTGTCACAGACGGTGTAAAGCTCTTCGGGGCATTCCATGGATTTGCTGTAATAGATGTATGCCGAATCAAACTGTCCGGCATCAAAGAATATGTCCGCCTTTACGCTGTAGCCTATTCCAACCTCTGCTGGGTCTTTAAGTTCATAGAGATAGCGGTCTATGTAATACATTGCCCTGGAATGGTCATTATAGCCATGCAGGTGTATCTTGGCCAGGTTCATGTAGCATTGGCGGCTGCGCAGGCTTGAAGCATGCGGGTCATTGAGCAGAATGTTGAACAGGGAGTCTGCCTGGGCATAATGGGCCTGGTGCAGTGCGTTCAATGCCATGAGATAACGGGCATTCGATGTAAGCACATTGTCATGAAGCCGCAGCGAGTTCTTTAGACATCCGTTCAGGTTGTCCAGTGACAGGTCAAACATCATCTGGTTCAGATAATGCTGGCCCAGGTTCTGTTCCGCAAGTGCATAGTAACGGACCAAGGTATCCGGAAACAGTGCCTTTGCCTTGATATATGCGTCAATGGCTTCAACGTCATTGCCCATATCCGAATAGACGCACCCCTGCGAATACCAGGCCATTGCGGCATGATAGTCTTTCCTGCCACTGCCGTAATAACCGGTGGCGGTACGGATCAGGCTGTCATCCTGAGCTATTACATAGTTCTTGTAATCGGCCTGTGTCTTAAGTACTGCATAATAAGCCCTGATACGCTTGCTGTCCGGTAGCTGTATGGTGCCCAGAAGTGAATCGGCCGCTACAGCATCGGTCTCAAGCAATTGCTCAGCATACTGCAGGTCACGGTATGCGCCGTTATCCAGGCAAGATACGGCAAGTATAAGCAACAGCAATATTGAACCTGTTCTTTTCACTTTTTATATCCTGTTTTTTCTATACACCAAATGTATAAAATGCGTATAAGCAACTGAAATAATGGGCGGGACAGATATGGGACAAATTCGGGACAAAACTTTCCCACTATGGTTATCTGCTTGTAAACAAGTCTTTTACAGTTTGCCGTAAGAGGGATAGTTACAGCTTTCGGCAATGGTGAACAGTGCCTGGCAGCGGATATCCTGTGACGAGGCGGCAAAGAGGGCCTTGTAGTCACCTTGCAGTGTCTGCCAGACGGAGGTTTCTGAATTGAACCCGGCCAGCTCATACTCCGACAGCCTGAACTCCAGCGTCTGGCTTTCACCCGGTTGTAACAGGGCGGTCTTGCCGTATGCCCTGAGTTCCTTGACAAGCTTGGTTAACCCGCCGTCAGGAGATTCTACATAGACCTGCACGGCCTCTTTGCCGGCCACCCTACCGGTATTGGTCACTTTTACGGAGAGGTTGACCACGCCATCAACAACCTTGGCCTGCGGCTCACTGTATGCGAACGTGGTATAGCTCAATCCGAATCCGAACGGATATGATACCTGTTCCGGATGACGGTCATAATAACGGTAGCCTATATCCATACGCTCCTTATACTCTGTGTAGTCATAGCATGGAACTGGCCTGGCATCGGGGTTGCCCCTGTTGGCGCGTGCCTGAGTCTGGAGTTCACGGGCACGGACGGGATAATTGGCTGTAGATGGCATATTCATATAATCCACAACGTATGTATCTACCAGTTTGCCCGACGGGTTGACTGTGCCCTTGAGTACATCGGTCACGGCATAACCGGCCTCCTGACCAGGCAGACCGGCCAGAAGTATGGCGTCGGGGTACCCTTTCCAGCTGGCGGTCTCTATTGGAGCGCCTATGTTCAGAATAACAACCACCTTCTTGTTTTTTGAGTGGAATGCATCGCACACATCCTTTATCAGCCCCTGTTCTATGTCTGTGAGCAGATAATCGTCTTCATAGCCTCGGTCTGCCGATTCACCGCAGCTACGGCCTATGGTGATTATGGCAATATCACTTGCTATAGCATCGGCACGGTACTGGTAAGGCTTGCGCACAAGTGACTGCGGTATCACATGGTTGGTCAGGTTGGTGCGCATAAAGTCATTGGCGCCTACACGCTTGTTGTTCTCCGTAACATACCTGCTGTAGGCCTGTGACACAGAAGGCTCCAGCTTGTACCCTGCGGCCTTAAGACCCTCATCCAGACCCACGGCATGCTTGTAATTCACGCTGCCGCTGCCTGTGCCTAACACATACATATCGTATGAACTTACGCCGTACAGGGCTATCATCCTGCAGTTCTTGCCCAGTGGCAGGGCTCCGTTGTTCTTTAGCAGTACCATGCCCTCCGTTGCGCTGGAGCGTGACACCTGTGCGTGGGCTGTCAGGTCCGGGTCGTTAAGGAACTCATATCCCTGCATCTTGGGTGAACGTTCCACAAAGGCAAGTATTTTCTCTACGTTACGGTCTATAATCCTTTCATCAAGAGTTCCATTCTGTACGGCTTCAATAATAGCCTTAATCTGGTTTGCACTGCCCGGCATAAGCAGGTCATTGCCGGCCTTTACTGTGGCCACGGCATCACGGCCACCGCCCCAGTCTGTCATTACCATTCCCTCAAATCCCCACTCATGGCGCAGTATGCTGTCTATAAGTGTGGCGTTTTCAGGGGCGTACGTGCCATTCACTTTGTTATATGAGGTCATCACCGCCCACGGCTGTGACTCGCGTACGGCAATCTCAAACCCTTTAAGGTAAAGCTCACGGGCGGTCTGCTGGTCCACCCGAGCATCGTTGGCCATACGGTTGGTCTCCTGGTTGTTAAGCGCATAGTGTTTGATTGTGGCACCTACGCCGTTTGACTGCACTCCACGCACCATGGCGGCGGCTGTCTTGCCCGATACCACAGGGTCCTCGGAGTAGTACTCGAAATTACGTCCCAGCAATGGATTGCGGTGCAGGTTAAGAGCCGGGGCCAGCAGGCAATCGGCACCATAACGTTTTACCTCATCGCCAATGGCTGTTCCAACCTCTTCTACAAGCTGCTGGTTCCAGCTCTGGGCAAGCATTGTAGCTACAGGAAATGATGTGCAGTAGTATGTATTGTCCTGGCCTTCACGTGTGGGATTTATCCTGAGTCCGCCCGGGCCATCGGGCAGCATAACCGACGGTATGCCCAGACGCGGTATGGGATAGGTCTGACCCGCGCAACCGGGAATAAGAGCCTTGGTATCCTTTATCTCCTGGGCTATGTCATCGCCGTTCCAGGCAGCTACGCCCACCAGCAGGCTTACTTTCTCCTCAAGGGTCATGGCCGCCACCACCTTCTTTACAGGTGATTTGCCAAACTCTACAGTGCGGTTGCATGAAAACAGGACGACAGCCAGCATAAGGCATACAGCCGGCACAGACAATCTCTTACTCATAATAAGGTCAGTATTTAGGGTTCTTGTTGTACGGGTTCCAAACCACGCTTGCGTGCCTCCTGAAGCAGGAAAGTATAAGCGGCATCGTGCTCGTTAGGGATGACTCCATCCAGTATGGCATCCTTTATTGACGCCTTGAGTTCGCCTACTATCGCCGTGGGCTCCAGCCCAAACACGCGCATTATCTCCATGCCATCTACAGGCGGCTGGAAATTGCGTATGCGGTCTTTCTCCTCCAGATCCACCATCTTTTGGCGCACCAGCTTGAAGTTCTCCAGATGACGTTTCTTCTTAAGTTCATTCTTGGAGGTTATATCGGCCTCACACAGGGTCATAAGGTCATCAATGTCATTGCCAGCATCAAAGAGCAGACGGCGGACAGCTGAATCAGTAACCTCATCATCCACAATGGCTATTGGGCGCATGTGCAGCTCAACCATCTTTTGCACATACTTCATCTTCTCGTTCTTGGGCAGTTTCATGCGCTCAAAAATGGCGGGAATCATCTTCATGCCAACATAGTTGTGGTTGTAGAATGTCCAGCCGTGAGCCGGCTCCCACTTCTTGGTACGAGGCTTGCCTATGTCATGCAGCAGTGCGGCCCAGCGCAGCCACAGGTCATCACTGTTACGTGCCACGTTGTCCAGCACCTCAAGGGTATGCAGGAACACATCCTTGTGACCGCGTCCGTTCACGGTCTCCACACCCTGCAGGGCAGCCAGTTCCGGAAAAATCAGCTCCAGCAGGCCGCAACGGTCCAGGTCAATGAATCCCTTGGACGGAATGGGTGCTAGGATTATCTTGTTGAGTTCCTCGGCAATACGTTCCTTTGATATTATACCTATGCGCTCGCGGTTCTTCTCCAGAGATGCAAAGGTTTCATCATCAATATAGAAGTTGAGCTGAGTGGCAAATCTTATGCAGCGCATCATGCGCAACGGGTCATCACTGAAAGTAATGTCAGGGTCAAGCGGCGTACGGATGATATGGTCCTGCAGGTCATATATGCCGCCAAAAGGATCCACAAGTTCACCAAAACGGTCCGCATTAAGGCATATTGCCATTGCGTTTATGGTAAAGTCCCGACGGTTCTGGTCATCCTCAAGCGTGCCGTCCTCTACAATGGGGTTGCGTGATTCACGGTGATATGACTCCTTGCGCGCTCCCACAAACTCCACCTCCAGATCACCCTTCTTGACCTGAGCCGTACCGAAGTTCTTGAACAGGCTCACGTGAGCTCCCTTACCAAGCGCATTGCCGTAAGCCTTGGCCATCTCCAGGCCGCTGCCCACAACGACCACATCTATATCCTTGCTGGCCCGCTCCAGAAACAGGTCACGTACGTATCCTCCCACCACATAGCACTCCAGTCCCAGACTGTCGGCAGTCCGTGACAGCAGCCTGAACTCCTTACGGTCAAGCAGCCGGGCAAGTTCCTCATCACTGTAGATTCTCATGACTTCACAAAAATACATAAAAAAGTTGTCACGACTACATGAAGCCGTGACAACCTGTTTTAATTAAGCGAATAACTCTGCAATCAATTATTAATCTTCTTCATCGTAATCTTCCAGCTCTCTCAATGAACCTGTAAATGAGAATGTAGAGTTCTCTACAGCAACTTCTCTCCTTTGGTTTTCGTATTTGTAAAGATCTACACCGGCGTACTTGACAGTATAGTTGTTGCCGCTTTTTGAAATTGTCAGTTTAAGACTGTCGCCAGCCTGATAAGAGGATCCACCACTGAAGGAGGTTTCTTTTCCTGTAGCGACTGTTATTCTGCTGAACGAAACATAAAAATCTGAGAAATCGCCGGTAGGAATACTGCCGTCCGTTGAGGCTCTGAAGCCGATGCTCAGTTCATCCAGGTTCTCGGGAAGATTAGTCAAGTTCAGTCCCTCAATGTCTGCATTCATGTCATAGTTGGCAAAAAACAGCCACCACCATTCGCTGTCTTGGTCTTTCTCGTAAAAGCCATAATTGAATGATGTGGTGAAATCGCCCATTGTTGAAGATCCATTGGTATTGCTACCGCCACCATTGTCCTTGTCTTTGTCACATCCGGCAAAGGCCGCACTCATGAATACCATCGCAACGACGGTAATCCAACTTAATAGATTCCTTTTCATTTTTAATGATAAATGCATTGACTCCGGGATGCAGTTAATTAGTAATCAGGTTAATAAAAACGAAAGCACGGGGCCTTTTCCCGAATGAGGGAAACACTTTCGCTACACTTGTATCACATTAGGTGACGGCACAAATATACGTTTTTTTTATCAAATATCAATTTTTACCTGGTCAAGGTAAACTTGAGCGTCATGCCGACGTCATGAGTGCTGGTGGGGTAGGATGATGTGGATACCAGCGGGAAGTTGCTCTGGAAATCGTAGTAGAAGTTCAGGGTAAGCATGCGGCTGTAGGTGTAGTCGGCGCTGAACGAGAGCTTGACGGCGCGGTTGCCGCTGGTGGCCTGGGTGGTCTCATCGCGCAGGCTGCGGCACAGGGCGTTCTGGTTGCGCAGTGAGAAATCCAGGCTCATGTTTATGTCATTGCTCACCTTGTTACGGCCGCTGCCGGGCTGGGCCCCGAACAGCTTGACTCCGGTTATCTTGTAGCCGGCACCGGCGGTTATGTCATCGGAAGTGGTCTCTACCACCTGCACGGCGGTGGTGCTCAAGGTCAGGACTCGGGTCTTGCGGTACTCGAACCGGGCCGATATGTCATTGAGGAATGTCATGTTCACGCCGGCCAGCGGTGCGAATGACTCGTTTATGGATACTGAGCTTATGTTGAACATGGTGCTGGGTATGGGGTTGCCGCTGGTCACGTCCTCTATGAATCCGCGGCCGTTCATGTACTCCATGTAGCTGTTGAATGTGTTGAAACTGCCTATTGAATAGACGCTTTTGTAGGCATGTGTCAGGTTAAAGCTCTTGAAGTATTTCTTGAAGAAGGGCAGTTTGCTCAGACCGCTGTATGTGAATGACCAGTTGGGCAGTATGCTCAAAATGCCCGGGAACAAGTCCAGGGTGGCTTTCTTGGCATCACGGCCGGTATATGCCGCCAGGAACGCGGGGATGAGTACATCCGATGAATACATGTCAACTCCGCCGTTGGCGCTGTTGTAGGTCTGTCCTGCCAGTGAGCTGCGGGCCGGATAGCGTGCCCCCTCATACTGTGCCTCTATGCGGTCACGGACGTCGGGCAGGCTGCTGATGAAGCGTTCAAAGCTGCGGGAATGGTAGTTGTTGCTGGCGGAATGCCGTTCAAACGCGCTCCATATTGTGATGGTGGTCATGTTGAAGTTGCCTCCGCGTGTGCTGGGCATACCGGCGTACATGTATTGGATGCGGTTGTTGCCACTCTTGCTCCAGCTGGCGTTGGCATCTATCTTGATGTCACGGAAGGGCTCTATGGTCATCTTTATCTGGAGGTCTTCTGTTGCTGTGGATGCGGCCGTGTGGGCTATGCTGTCACCTGTAAGCAGCCAGCCGTGGTCCATGGCCTTGTACAGATAGTCATCACCCGTAAGGCCGAATGCAAAGTCCAGTCCGGGTGCCAGCAGTCCCGATGAGTTGTTCTGGCCCAGCATCCTGGAGTTGGGCATGAATCCGGGCAGTGACATGGAGTAGTCATTGCGGTAAGTTACTGAAACATTGCGTACCATCATCAGTACCCTTAGGCCAATATCCATACCCTCACGCAGGTTGAATCTCTTGGTCCTTACAGGCATATCGGGATCCTGTATCATCTTGAGCACCAGGTTAAGCGTGTCCTTGACCTTGATTGATACGCTGTCGGCTCCCAACTTGCGGAACTTGAGCTTTACGGTGCTGCCGTCTTTTGTGGTGGCGGTAAGCTGCGGATTGAACGTGCCAAGATTATGCACAATGACATTGCTCTGGCCCGGCAGCAGCGTGACCTCCTCCTGATATCTCTTGTTGCGGTTTGTGGCATATGAGTTTGCCGAAGTCCTGCTTGTGTTGTAACGGTTGTTGATACGGTGCAGGTATGTCACCTTGTTATACAGGTTTATCAGGTTAAGCCTGCCGTTTATGGATATGGAGCGTCTGTTTGATATGATATTGCCGTAGTTGGCTCCGTTGGCGTATGTGGTACCACGGTTCCATGAGTAACTGGAGTTGAAGCTTGCATCGGCGGTCACCCAGTCCAGAAGCGGAATCTTGTTGAGCGGTATGTTGTACGATGCGTTGAAGGACTGGTTGTAGTCCAGCGGACGTCCCAGGTTCCTGAGACTCATCTTGACGGAGTCTTTCCACAGCTGGTACTGGTCCGGGTAAAGATCCTTGTTCACCACGGTGTAAGGCTCCTCTACCTCTGCCCTGGTACTGGCGCTGAAATTAAGCTTGAGCAGTTGCAGGGGATCCCAACGGATGGAGAGGTCACGGTTCCAGTAGAACTGCTGGGAGAATATGACTGGGATACCTTCAGATCCCTCCAAATCACGTTCCTGGAGCTCATGGTAGTTGCGCTGCAGGCCCGTGTTGAATGAGAAACTCTGCGGCAGGAAGTTTATCTTGGTGTCCCTTATCAGTTGGAACCACTTGCTGTCAGGCAGCGAGTCAAACGGTGTCCATCCGTCCATGTTGTGCGAATAGCTGTAGTCAACCGATGCTTTCCAGTTTTCATCATGCTCATAGTCTATGGTGCTGTTGCTCCTGTCGCTCACGCTCTTGGAGTAGCTTACTGAGAAGTTGGCCGGGTCATAAGGCATGGGCTTGTCACTGCTTATGTTTATCTTGGCATTTGATATGCTGAAGTTATGGCTCTCCCGCAGGTCCTGCGATATGCTGCGCACAGAGTCACGTGCATGGCCCTCGGGGTAGGATTCTATCACATCGTTCAGTATAAGGTCTGTGTCATAAGGACTGTAACGCGGCGATGTCTTCTCCCTGGTGTATGAGTAATAGATAGGAACGGATATCTTGGCTTTTTCGGGCAGGAAACGGCCCACATTGGTGCTTGTGGTTATGGAGTATTTGTAATAGTCATCGGTCTTGCGGTCCTTGATGCTCTGCTCCAGGCCTCCGTAGCCGGCTGTGCTCATCTGTCCTGCCAGGTCAACCGATGCCAGGTCAGACAGCCTCAGGCCCAGGGTACTGCGAGCCGCTATGCCGCCCTTGCTCTCATAACCAACCAGACGCAGCTCGTTTACCCATACCTCGGCATTCTTGGCGCTCATGGAGTTGTTGCGCACACCTATCATTATGGCGCGTACATTGCCTATGGTGGGGTTACCTACTACGCTGATGCGGTTCTCCGGGTTATTGGGGTCATACTCGCTATATACCGCCGATGCGCTTATAGCACCCAGATTCCTCTGTATGTTGCGGTTGTTCTTGACCTGGGTGAGTACATCAAAGTCTATGTCCAGCATGTTGCGCTCCGGCCAGACCATGCGGCGGTCATTCTCGTTGGTGCCGCTGTAGTGTCCGGCGGGGGTGAGGTCCAGAGGGATCTCATATTCATAGTAGTTGCCGGAATAGTCGGAACCCAGGCGAATGAACACGGATACATCGCCGTTCTTGAGCGTGCCGTCATCGGGTATCACGGCCTCGGCGTGGCTGAACATCTGTATGCGCTTGTACTTGCGCAGGTCCAGTGAGCTCTTCTTGTATATGCCGCGTGCCTCGCCTGCGCCCAGCCCCATCACCTTAAGGCTCATAGCCTGCTCGTTGTCCTGCACCAACTGCACCTGGTTGGGGTCAAGTATGCGCGTCACGCCTGGGGGAACCACGTAGTTCACAGGGGCGCGGTCACCGTTCTCCTCAATGTTGACCGATGTGGCCGAGAACTTGCCCGATACGGTGGGGGTGCGGTTGGTGGCGCTGTAAATGGGCTGCTCGTAGTTGCGCCATTGGCTGGTCATAAGTTCCAGTGAGCCGAAACGTACATGAACCTCTTGGCTGAATCCAGTAAGGTACATGCGCATGAACCTTATAGAACTGAAATCGCGTATTCCGCCCTCGGCTTTCTCATATTCGGTAATGGGTATGCGGAAACAGAACCAGTTGACGGTCTCGGTGGCCCCGTTGCGTAGCTTGACTTTCACCTCACGCTTGTCGGCTATGTAGTTGCGGCCTATCTCCAGGTCTGACGGTCTGAGTGAGATGCGGTATTGGAAGAACTTCTCATACTCGTCCATGGTATAGTCACCGTTGGCATCCTCCACATCGGGGGTGGTGCGGGCCGACTGGTCATAACGGCTGCCGCTCTGGCCCGAATTGGGCGAGTTGCCCTCAGTGCCGTTGTACTTGCGGTAACGGTCCAGCACAGACATTTCAATATCATCATAGTCCGATCCGCGGTAGTAGTGGTAGGTGTCGGCGGCGGGATCGTCATAGAAAGACTGGAACACATCCGGTTTGACCTTGCCGCGTATCTCACTCAGATAGTTTGCATATGCAGGCCAGCTGCGTTCCTCGTCCGATGACAGTCCGTTCAGACCTACGTCCTGACGGTCACGGCTGTCGGCGGCGTTGTTGTCAAAAGCATATACCAGGCTCTTGCCTGTGGGTACCTTGCCCCATACGGACTGTGCCCATTTTGTTGTATCGTCATCTACGGGCAGGCCGTTCTCAAAGAACTTCTTGCCGTCCAGAAGCACATCCTCGGATACCTCGCCCAGGTTCATGTACAGGTCACCGCCTGCAGCCGCCGGGTTGTATATGAACGGGTCAAGCATCCAGAACTCTATGTACTCAATATTGGCCGCCTCAAAGTCTGTCGTGGTCAGACGGCGCATTATACCGCCCCAGTTGTCCTGCGGGTTGCCCAGGTGACCGTCTGCATCCAGGTCGGGATTCAGGTTGTAGGGGCCGCGCTCTGTGGGATAGTAAGCCAGGTTGAGTATCTGCAGAGTGGTGGATTCGCTTGATGTGGACTCCTTGTTGGGGTAGAGCTCACGCTCATAGACCTCACGCACATAGTGGTTGGACAGCTGGTCCAGGTCTGTCTTGATATGTGCCGGCGTTAGCGGTGAGTTCCTGCGGGTGAACAGCGGGTCTATCGTGAACCAGTTCAGTAGGGCGCGGTTGTAACCTGCCTCCACCTGACCCGACTTGCCGTAGCCTTTCATGCCCTTGGGTACTGCGCTTAGCGTCCATGCCGATGGCTGGGAGATGCTTATGCCGCTCTCGGCCGCCTCAAAGTCATCAATGTATGAAGCCTGTCCCTGAACCTTGTCCGATACCGATGACTGCAGCGCCGCCATCTCGGCCTTGAAGTTAATGGTTGACGGCTTGGTGGCGGTTACAAAAGGTATCTTGTCCAGTATGTTCGTTATGGCCTGGCTCTCATGCTTCCAGCTTATGTTGAGTCCGTACATGGTATTTACCAGCGGTTCGTCGCCCATGGTGACCTTGCTGGTCAGGGGTTTCTCGTTCAGGTGCATGAAGGTACCGCCCAACTGCAGGTCCTTGCTGAAGTCATACATCCAGTTCACTCCTGCCATGGTCTTGCGCTGCATGCTGTATTCGGTGTTGCTCTCCAGCTGTACGCTCACGCTTGTGCCGGCATCTATTATGCTCTGGTTTATGATGGTCACCGTACCCATGTTGTAGTCAACAGTGTAGTCGCTGTTCTCCACCAGGGTTGTTCCTCCGGCTGTCACTATAACCGATCCTCTGGGTATGTTATTGGAACCCAGGCTTATGACATTGCTGTTGGTGCCCGAGTATTGGCCTATGAGCATGAACTTGTCCTTGTCGGCTATGCGCTTGGCCACCACGCGGGTTGAGTCATACAGTTCCTGGAATACATATTTCTGTGCAACGGCGTCATTGTCTATGACCTTGCGCAGGTGGCTTCCGAAAGGCTCCACCACAGGGAATATTATCTTTCCGTTCTGCGCCTGCACGGTATATCTTTCAATAAAGTCAAACTTGCCGTTGGAGTGGGGGTTGTTCTTGTCATCCAGACGGTCCAGGTTGAGCAGCCTGAGCAGTGGCGTGTTCTTGAGTCCCGGCTCAGGTATGTAGGTAAGGCGGCTGCCCGTGCTGTCGCTGTTGTAGTATATGCCCAGCTGGAACTGTGCGCTCTGTATGCTGCCTTGCGTGATGGAGTAGATGTTCTTCATCATCAGGTCCCAGGTTCCGCTTCCGGGTGAGTTAGAGTTGGACTTGAGCAGTTTTACGTAGAGGGTCTCCTTGGCATCGGTCCTGTCGGATGAGAACTCACCCACCTGATAGCTGTTGCCGCCGTAGGTGTATTCAAACGCCACGGCCAGCACCTCGTCCGATGCCAGCGCGCTCTTGAGTGATATGTAACCCAGCTCACTGTTAAGCGTGTAGTCCGATGAGTTCAGCTTGCGGGCGTTGGATATCTTTTCGTAGTCTGTACTGCCTTCCAGGAATGTCCCCAGTGTGGTTGCCACCTGGTCTATGTCACGTGCGGCAGGGTAGTCGGACGATATGCGGCGGTAAAGGTCATTCGCGTTGTTGGCCGGGGCGGGGCCTCCCTGTGCGTTCCAGATGTTGTTGCTTATATGGCCGGTCTCACCCAGGTCTGTAAACGCCACTATGTTGCGCGGGTTGTCATAGTTGCTGCGCTTGTTTGTAACCCATACCTCTATGCGGGTTATCTGCACACCAGACACTATGCTGGGCAGCATGGCCATGTTGTCGTCGTAGTTGTCACGGAAGAAATGGGCCAGGAAGAAATGGCGGTTCTCGTCATAGCTGCTGGCGTCAATCTCAAAGTCCGTAATCTGCTGACCGCCACGTGAGTTCACGGTGGCCGATGATGACTCCTTCTGTGAAAGCACCATCTGCAGCTTCAGCTTTCCGAACTGCAGGTCTGTGCGGATTCCGAACAGTGAGGATGCGCCCTGTATCAGTGACGAGTTTGTGGGGAAACTTATGTTGCCGGCCTCAAGCAGGCGGATTATCTCATCCTCCTTGCCCTCGTAGCGCAGCTTTATCATCTTGGCGTCAATGTCGAACGTAGCCTCGGTGTTGTAGTTCAGGTTCATGTTGATCTTGTCACCTACGCTGGCGCTGATGTTCAGGTTTATCTGTTCGTCAAAGTCAAAACCACCTGTGGCGCGGTTCTGTACTGACAGTGACGGATTATCGACCTTGTTGCGGTTATAGCCCAGTTTTATGGCTGCCGATCCGCTGGTCTTGACCTGTACTCCGCCCGGGCCGAATATCTTCTCGGCAGGGCCCAGGTCAAACTTCATGTCGGTAAAGTCAAAACGGTTCTCTTTCTGGTTGGCAAGTTCCTCGGCATATTTGTCACGGTAGAATGACTCAAGCGAGCGTTTCATCAAGAGCCTGTTATACTCATTGGGGGTCATCACGGTGGGCACTTCCAGGTAGTAGTCGCCCATCTTGTATCCCATGCTGTAGGTGTCGTCGGTCTCGTCGTATGTTATCTCCTCGGTTATGTTCTCGGGAATGGGGAGCACTCTCTGCGGCGTACCTTGCGCAAAAAGGCTGTCAAGGCTCCCGCAGATGCAGGAGCCTGTGATCAGCAGTGCCGCTATGAGATGTCTTCCCTTAATCATTCAGTATCTTTGGAGTCAGATCCGTTTCAAAGCCTCGCGTATTACGGCTTCCACGGTAAGGCCGCCCTGTTCCTTGAGTATGGCCTGTACTACTTTCTGGGACGCTGCCTGCGGGAATCCCAGCGTTACCATGGCTGTCACGGCCTCAGTTGCCACCTGTCCGGTCTGTACGCCTGTCTGCAGGTCCAATGGCATGTCATCGGACTGGGTCTTGGCTATCTTGTCATGCAGGTCCACTATGATGCGCTGCGCGGTCTTGGCGCCTATGCCCTTCACTTTCTTAAGGAGCGCGTCATTGCCGGAGCTTATTATGCCTGTCAGTTCTGATGGTGAGAATGATGACAGTATCATCCTGGCCGATGCGCCGCCTATGCCCGGCACGGAAATGAGCATGAGGAACAGTTCGCGCTCCTGCCTGCCGCTGAAACCGTACAGGATATATGCATCCTCGCGAATGGCCTCATAAACATACAGCCTGGCGTCATCCTTGCCCTGTATGGCAGAGTATGTATATAGTGATATGTTCAGGTCATATGCCACGCCGCCTTGGGTAAGCAGCACCGCCTGTGTGGGAGTAAGTTCCTCTATCTTTCCCTGTATGAATTCAATCATGATAAATATGCGTTTGTTATGTGCGTATGCTAAAAAATAACGTAATCCATGCGTTATTATTGCACGCGCGTATATACATAAAGCCCTTTTTTCATATCTTCGCACCCCGTAAACCAAACAACATTGAGCTATGGAAAAGATAAAAGCAGCAATTGTAGGCTATGGAAACATTGGCAAGTATGTGCTTGAGGCACTGGAGACGGCACCTGATTTTGAGGTTACGGGAATAGTGCGCCGTAACGGTGACGCTGACTGCCCCAAGGAGCTTGCAGGATATAAGATTGTAAGGAAAATTCAGGAACTCGCCAAGCCCGATGTAGCTATACTGTGCGTCCCGTCACGCAAGGCCGAGGAGTATGCAAATGATATACTCCCGCTGGGTATAAATACAGTTGACAGTTTTGACATTCACACCCTTATCCCGGAAACCCGCAAGCGTCTGATGCAGGTGGCTTCAGAATCCGGAAAGGTTGCTATAATATCTGCAGGATGGGATCCGGGTACTGATTCCATTGTCCGCGCCCTGATGCAGGCAATGGCTCCCAAGGGAGTGAGCTACACCAATTTCGGTCCCGGAATGTCAATGGGACACTCGGTTGCAGTAAAGGCCGTCCCCGGTGTGAAGGCCGCTCTTTCAATGACCATTCCGGTGGGTACAGGTATCCATCGCCGTATGGTATATGTTGAGATTCTTGACGGTTACCGCTTTGAGGATGTGGCCGCCGCAATCAAGGCAGATCCCTACTTTGTGAATGATGAGACCCACGTGATGCAGGTGGAGAGCGTGGATGCTCTCAAGGACATGGGACACGGCGTGAACCTTACCCGCAAGGGCGTATCGGGCAAGACACAGAACCAGCTCTTTGAATTTGACATGAAGATAAACAATCCGGCCCTGACAGGTCAGATCCTGGTATGCGCCGCACGCGCATCTATGCTCCAGAAACCGGGTTGCTATACTATGATAGAGATTCCTGTAATTGACTATCTGTATGGCGACAGGGAGGACCTGGTACGTCATCTTGTCTGACGTGCGGACAGAGGTTACAGATTGATTCCCACTCCCAGGAATAACCCCTCGGAATTACCGTACCCAAGGTATGTCAATGCCTTGGGTCGGTTTTTTATGATGATGGAATAGCGTATATATGCCCTGTATATGAAAGAAGAGGAAGTGTGGGTGGTCATGTAATATGCTTCGCCGTATGATAAGCCGTAGTTGATATATTCCTTGTAGTTCCCGTTTGCCTTACAGTTCCTGTAAGCCTTGTCAAGGCCTATTCCTGCCGCACCTCCCAGGGAGAGTCTCTTCCATTTGAGTCCCATGTCTAAGGTGAAGATGGACGATGTGTATTCTCCCTCCATGTGGACATCTTTGGGGTATGCAGTCCAGCCGAATGCCCCATACTTGCCTTGGGTGGGAGGATCCAGATTGAATCCCACAGACATGCCCCAAAAGAATTTGTCTGAATAATCAAGCCACAGTGACAGCGTGGCTATCCTTGTGTCAGAATAAGAGAATCCCAGATATATGTCTCCGGACATCTCTTCAGGTTCATGACTGAATCCCCATTCTTTGAGTTCATCGGTAAGGGTGCTGTCGATATCAATGTATGTGTCATGCGGCCAACCCAGATATTCGTCATAGTAAAAGTAGCCCGTAATGGGACGCCCTTGAGGTGGCGTAAGCTGGCCGTACCCGTGTTTCATGTCATCTTTCCAGGCTCCGTCATACATGCCGCCGTCCTCAAATAGAAGTTTGCCCTTTCCGTTGAACCTGTCATCTTTCCATTCACCGTCATACCGTGCCCCGCTGCTGTATATGTATGTGCCAAGCCCCTCCTTTATATGTGCCCGGAAACCTCCCTTGTAAATGTCACCGTCGGGATATACCAGCGTACCCTGGCCGTCCCACAGACCGTCTTTCCAGCCTCCGTCATAGACCGTGCCGTCAGCATATATCAGTGTCCCGTGCCCATTGAACAGGGAGTCTGCTATCTGCCCCATGTAGAGTGAGCCGTCATTGAGCAGTATGGTATCAACAGGGATGCTGTCATGCAGTGCCTGTGCGTTACAGAACATGCATGCCATAAATGATACGGTTATGACGGATATCTTATGCAGCATACGGCAAAAATAACAATAATCAGAACACTACGCCCAGTCCAAGATGAAAAAGGTCCAGATTGGAGTAACCGGCCCTGATTGATATGTCAATGAGCGGAAGGTTCATCTTGGGTACGAACTCGGTGTAGATGTCATATGCAAAACGGGCACCGGTGGTCCGGCTTCGGAAATAGAGCGTGCCGGGCTCATAGTAGCTGTCGTTGCCCTCCTTGCTGCGGCAGTTGCGCACGGTGTTGTCAAGCCCTAAGCCTACGGATGCTCCCAACGATAGCCTCTTCCAGCTTACGCCGCACTCTGCGGCTATCTTGAAAAACGGGTAGGTATGTTCGGTCAGGACCTCGTCCATGTAGCTGTCCCATTCCACAAGCGTAACTTTTTCGCCGGTGTCGTCATTCGTAGTCTCCGACACTTCGCCTATCCCGTAGTTTGCCATGTTCAGACCTAGTTGTCCGCCGGCAAAGAACCAGTCCGATATGTGATAATGTACGTGTATTGACAGTATCTGTCCCAATCCGTAAGACAGACTGATATTAGTAAGCCCTTTGTAATGAAACCTGCCGTCCTGTACTACAGGCCGGGGAGAGGGGTTCAGCAAAGGTTTATTATCCGGAGTATCGGAGTTGTCTGATACCGGATGGCTGAATCTGTCTTTTACAAAATATCCTTTGTAAAGGGATTGGGTGCGCGCATCGTACATGACCCCAAGTCCTTCCTTCATGTCATCCTTCCATAAGCCCGCATAGGTGCTGCCGTCGGCATAATCCATGGTACCGGGACCGTTGAACATACCGTTATCCCAATAGCCTTCATACCTGTCGCCGTTTGCATACAGGTATGTGCCGTATCCGCTGAAACGGTGATTGCTGAAATTTCCGGAATAATGGTCGCCGTCAGGGTAGGAGAGTTCTCCCTTGCCGTTCCACAGGCCGTCTTTCCAGTTGCCTTCATAGACCGTGCTGTCGGGATATACCATCTTGCCGTAACCGTTGAACAGCGAATCGGCAATCTGCCCCAGATACCAGGAACCATCATCAAAACGGATGGTGTCCTGTATGGCAGGGGTGGTGTCCTGAACCATGATTGCACTGGCTGACAGTATGTTTGACGCCAATAATGCTATTATGAGAATGTGTTTGGCCTGCATATCGGTGTAAAGGTATGGAAAAATCATTAACTTTGCGAGTTCACAATAGTAAAACACCGGTTGCTATGAATGAAAAACAGGATTTGGTATGCATTTTCAAAGGCCAGGCCTTTGAAGCTGAGGTTGTGAGGTCACGTCTGGAATCGGACGGGATACCCGCCATGATAATGAACAACTCCATGAGTGCCATTTTTTCAACATATACCGCAATGGCCGGTCCGGTAAGCGTGCTTGTAAACCCGCAGGACCAGGACCGTGCCGAACAACTTCTTAAGGAATGAACCAGCCTAAACGTATAGCTGTCAAGGTAGGCAGCAATGTCCTTACACGTGCTGACGGACGTCTGGACATATCGCGCATGGCAGCTCTGGTGGACCAGATTGCCGAGTTGCGCCACAAGGGTATAGAGGTATTGCTCATATCCTCCGGTGCCGTGGCATCGGGCAGGGGAGCTTTACCTCATATCAAGGATGAGAGCGTGACAGGCCGTCAGCTTTTTGCCGCTGTGGGCCAGGCCAAACTCATTGAGCATTATTATGACCTGTTCCAGGAGTACGGAATCACTGTAGGCCAGATACTTACCACAAAAGAGAATTTTGTGAACGAGACGCTGCTGGCCAATCAGATGCGCTGTATGACCGCCATGCTAGACAATGGCGTGGTACCGGTCATAAACGAGAATGACACCGTATCGGTGCAGGAGCTGATGTTTACCGATAATGATGAGCTTTCCGGTCTTGTGGCCCGAATGATGAAGGCTGAGATACTGGTCATACTGAGCAACGTGGATGGCGTGTTCACCGGTAATCCCGATGAACCCGGATCGGAACTCATTCATGATGTCTGGCCCGATGATGATTACTCGGGCTGTGTGAGCGGCACCAAGTCCAGGTTCGGCCGTGGCGGCATGATGACCAAGATGAAGACCGCACTTGGCGTAGCTGCCGATGGCATAGAGGTACGCATAGCAAACGGACGTCGTCAGGATGTACTCATTGATGTCCTTACCGATCCCGAGAATGCCCGTTGCACCCGTTTCCATTCGCAGTCAAAAAAGTAAGCCATGATAGAGAATACCTTAGAACTGCTTAAGAATGCATCGTACTCTCTCCCCATGCTGGAGGAGAACCGTATCAATGATGTGCTGCTTGCTTTGGCAGATGCCATAGAAAGCAATGCCGCCGGCCTGCTTGAGGCCAACGCAAGGGATCTGGCCCGTATGGACCGTAACAATCCTGTATATGACCGCCTTATGCTTACCGATGAGCGTCTTAAAGGCATTGCGTCAGATATGCGCCATGTGGCGGAACTGGAGAATCCCGTAGGCAAGGTGATTGATGACCGTGTGCGTCCCAATGGAATGAAACTGACACGCGTCAGAGTTCCCTTTGGCGTAATCGGCGTTATATATGAAGCGCGTCCCAATGTGAGTTTTGACGTCTTCTCGCTCTGTTTCAAGTCACGCAACGCCTGTGCTCTCAAGGGCGGCAGCGATGCATATGATTCAAACAAGGCTATTGTGGATCTGATACATAGTGTGCTTGCTGACAAGGGTATTGACCCGCATGTGGTTGAACTGCTCCCCGCCGGCCATGATGCCGCCCAGGAACTGATGAAAGCGGTGGGCATGGTTGACCTGCTCATACCGCGTGGCAGCGCCCGGCTTATCAAGTCGGTCCGTGAACAGGCCCAGGTTCCTGTAATAGAAACCGGAGCAGGTGTATGCCACACCTATTTTGACCTGGAGGGAGACCTTAAAAAAGGTTCAGACATAGTGTTCAATGCCAAGACCAGGCGTGTGAGTGTCTGCAACGCCCTGGACTCTCTTGTAATACATAAGGACCGCCTCAGCGACCTTCCGGAAATTTGCATCCGGATGGCCGCAAAGAACGTGGTGATAGAAGCCGATGAGCAGGCATACAAGGCTCTTGACGGACGTTATCCGGCAGAGTTGCTTGAGCATGCCACGGCTGAGAGTTTCGGCAAGGAGTTCCTTGACTACCGTATGTCGGTCAAAACGGTCGATTCATTTGAAGATGCCATGATGCACATACGCCGCTACACATCGCATCACAGCGAGTGTATCGTTACCGAGAATGCCGAGCATGGCCGTCTGTTCCAGCAATTGACCGATGCTGCATGTGTATATGTGAACGTTTCCACGGCATTCACTGACGGCGCGCAGTTCGGGTTAGGGGCTGAGATAGGCATAAGCACCCAGAAGATGCATGCCCGCGGCCCTATGGCACTTGAGGAGATGACAACCTACAAATGGCTGATAAACGGAGACGGCCAGACCAGACAATAAAAAAGATTCAGGATATGAGACATTTTACCAGTGTATTTGATCTGGGTGACCTGCATGAGGCATTGCAGGAGGCCCTTGAGATAAAGAGAGACCGCTATAAATATGTGGAGCTGGGCCGTAACAAGACCCTGCTCATGGTGTTCTTCAATTCCAGCCTGCGCACCAGGCTGAGCACTCAGAAGGCAGGTTTGAACCTGGGTATGAACGTTATAGTCCTGGATGTGAACCAGGGCGCATGGAAACTGGAGACGGAGCGCGGCGTGATAATGGACGGTGACAAATCCGAGCATCTGCTTGAGGCCATTCCCGTTATGGGTTGCTACTGTGATGTGATAGGTGTCCGCTCTTTTGCCCGTTTTGAGAGCCGTGAGGATGATTATCAGGAAAAGATACTCAACCAGTTCATACAGTACTCCGGCCGTCCCGTTTTCTCAATGGAGGCTGCCACAGGACATCCGCTACAGAGTTTTGCCGATTGGATTACAATCGAGGAGTACAAGACCGTAGAGCGTCCCAAGGTGGTCATGAGCTGGGCTCCGCATCCCAAGGCTCTGCCTCAAGCCGTTCCAAACTCATTCGCACAGTGGATGGTGGCTGCAGGATATGAAGTTGTCATTACTCATCCTCGCGGTTATGAACTAGACCCCAGGTTTACGGCAGGTGCTACAATAGAGTATGACCAGATGAAGGCGTTTGAGGGTGCCCACTTTGTATATGGCAAGAACTGGTCATGTGCAAGTCCCGAGCATTACGGACAGGTGCTCAGCAAGGACCGTATCTGGACCATCTGTGACCGTCAGATGGCGGTGACTGACAACGCTTACTTCATGCACTGCCTTCCGGTACGCCGCAACATGATTGTGACTGATGACGTGATAGAGGGTCCGCGCTCTCTTGTCATCCCCGAGGCCGCCAACCGTGAGATATCAGCTACGGTGGTTCTCAAGAAGATTCTGGAGGGTCTGAAATAAGATTTATTTGTAAACCAGCTTATAGTCATAGTCTTCCTCGTAGCCTTTGCAGCTCAGGAAGACTGTGTCATTTTTGTGTAGCCCGTATCCCGACAGCGGAATCGACACATAGGCATGCTTGGTATAGACGGGCTTGTCACCGTATGAGTTGTGGTAGAACGTGAACTTGAGCTTACCCGGGCTTTCCAGTTGTGAGTATATTAGAGAGTGCTTGGTTCCCTCTTTCTGTACCTTGATTCCGATATTAACGTTAAGGTGTCCGCCACCGATGTAGATGCTCTCAATCTGGATGGGGTCTTTCACCCGCACGGAGTCATGGAGAATCTTGTCTTTTGGGGCGACGTATGAAATAGGGTAGGCTACCTGGACTATCTGTGCCTGCTTTTGGTCATCCAAGGTAATGACTGCAACCACTCTGACCAGAGTGTCGGGTTGAAGCTTTTCAGACTTGTTGTTAACCTTATACGTATTACCCATGTCATCCTTGAGTGAGGAAATATAACCCTGAGAGTCTGTATAGCCGGTCATGAACCCGCTAAACATGGTATCTACCGGTTCCCTCTCATCCTGGCATGAAGCCAGTGACATGACAGCGGCCAGCGCCGAAACTGCTATGAACGATATGAATCCTTTCATGACTGCATTACACTTAAGTGGTTAATGAGCGGATTGGCATACATGGTGAGAATGCGCTCCCTCAGGTAATCCCAATCAGGGTCAGGTATCTTTATCCTGGCCAGCTGGCCATCCAGATATTTGTTGAAATCCTGCTCCTGTTGCGGGGTGTAGTGAGCAGACTGGGCCTTCTCTCCGCGCAGCATATCCAGAGCTATATAGTTGCATGGGTATATGCGGTAGTTCCGGAATATGTGACGGTCTATTATATGTGCCACCTGGTCCAGGAACTGGTTGCGTGGAACGGAACTGTCCAGAGCCGCAATCTCCCGGTCTATGGGTGCCGCCACCTGATAGTGCATGTGTCCCTTGAATCCCCAGATGCCGGTCTTCATGTTGTCCAGGTCATCCTGCTGGCTCTTGGTATAATCGGGGTTGTCACGCTTCAGCTGGAATTCCTGTGCTTTGAGCCAGTCACACGGGTCGTACTCGTAGCTGATGGTAAGCGGGCAGATGTGGAGTGACTGCAAGCGTTCGGAAAGCGGCATGTCATCCGGGCCTGACATGGCCAGCATCTTGAGCACGCTCTTCTGGGTGCGGTCATCGGAATCCTTGGCGCGGCCCTCGCGCTGTGCCAGCCATACGGGGCTCTTCTTTTCCTCAATCACGAACCTTATGTATCTGGACAGCTGCCTGGATGATTCCAACAGTTCGCTGGCCGTGGCGGAGCGGTTTACTATGAAACTGCGGTTAAGGCGTACCAGAGTCTCTATCCAAGGGTGAATGAGCAGGTTGTTACCTATGCCTATCTCCACCGATTTCTTACCTGACAGCAGCAGTATGTAGTCCAGGAATGCCGAATCCAGCACAATGTCGCGATGGTTAGACAGATAAATGAAATCTTCCCTTCCCTGCGGAATGGCATTGAAATCCTTGCTGAAACCAGTACATCCCTCTTTGAGTATCTTCTTAAGGAACGGATGTATCATTCCAATCTGGAAGCTGTTCACGGTCTTGAATCGCCTGGTATAGAGCTTGTGGGCCCAGATAGGCACTCCCTTGACCAGTCCCTTGATTATCTTGCAGAAAGCGGGGTCATCAAGCAGAGTCAGTACGGCGCCGCGTACCTCGCTGTCCTCCAGTGAACGCATCTTCTCAAACTCGGCGGGAATCTCCATAGTCCTTTTTAATGATTTATCAGAAGCTGTCTTCTATTATCTCGGTGAGAACGTCGGTCAGGTTCATGCCTGCTGCCCTTATCTGCTGCGGTATGAAACTGGTGGCGGTCATGCCGGGGGTGGTGTTCACCTCCAGAAGGTTGATCTTGTTGCCATCGGTAATGATATAGTCGTTGCGGATTATACCGTGGCATCCTATCAGGTCATATATCTTTGCGGTGAGGTCCTGGATGCGGTCGCGCAACTCATCGGGAATGCGGGCGGGAGTAATCTCCTCGACCTTGCCGTTGTACTTGGCGTCATAGTCAAAGAAATCGGTCTTGGGAACCACCTCGGTCACAGGCAGACGGACCTCACGCTTGCGTGTCTTGTAGTAGCCGTTTGTCACCTCCAGGCCCTGCATGAAAGATTCTATCATGATCTCATTGTTCTCCTTGAACGCCTCCTCAACTGCCGGGATAATCTGCTCACGGGTCTTGACCTTGGTGGTGCCGAAACTGGAGCCGCCGTCAGTTGGCTTGATGAAGCAGGGCAGTCCTACCTTGCGTATTATCTTGTCCGGATCCACAGGGTCTCCCTTGCGCAGCCGTCTTGAATTGGCAACATTGACCTTGCAGCTCTTCATGGTCTTGTTGAGCACGAACTTGTTGAATGTCAAGGCCGATGCCAGCACATCGCATGTGGAGAAAGGTATGCGCATCAGACGCAGATAACCCTCAAAAACGCCGTTTTCACCGGGGGTTCCGTGGATTATTATGTAAGCGTAGTCAAACACGGTCTTGTGCCCGTTGTACGTGAAACTGAAGTCGTTCCTGTCAACGGGGGCGGTAACACCCTCCTTTACGTGAACCTGCCAGCTCTTGCCTTCAACTTCCAGAATATATGGTTCGTACCTGTCCTTGTCCATGTACTCAAGGATAGTCGCTGCACTGCGGAGCGATACTGGATTCTCGCTTGAGTCACCTCCTGCCACTATTGCAATAATACGTTTCATTATATATATAATATGTGTATTTGTCTATTTCCCGTAATCCCTTGAACTCACATAATCCCGCCAGCAGGCTATGAGGGTGGCCATGTCCTGCGGCAGTTCAGAGTTGAAGAACATCTCCTGTCCGGTAACAGGGTGTACAAACCCCAGTGTCTTGGCGTGCAGGGCCTGGCGGTGGCATACCTCAAAGCAGTTTTGAACGAACTGGCGGTAACGGCTGTATGTGGTCCCTTTCAGTATCTGATTGCCTCCGTAACGTTCATCGCTGAACAGCGGATGCCCCAGATGCTTCATGTGTACCCTTATCTGGTGCGTGCGTCCTGTCTCCAGGCGGCACTCCACAAGTGATGTGTAACCGAACCTTTCCAGCACTGTGTAGTGCGTGACCGCATGTTTGCCTACCTCGGGGTCAAAGGATACCGCCATCTGCAGGCGGTCCTTAGGGTTGCGGGTTATCTGGCTCTCTACTGTCCCTTCTGCCGGATCGGGAACTCCCCATACCAATGCCTGATATGCACGTTTTGTGGTTTTTTCATAAAACTGCTTTCCCAGGCAGGTTTTTGCATCGGGGGTCTTGGCTACCACCAGCAAACCCGACGTGTCCTTATCTATGCGATGCACCAACCCGACTTGAGGGCTGTTTGGGTCATAGTCGGGATTGTCTCTCAGATGCCAGGCTACGGCGTTCACCAACGTACCGTGAAAGTTTCCGCATCCCGGATGTACCACCAGGCCTGCGGGCTTGTTCACCACCATCAGGCAATCATCCTCAAATACTATATCCAGAGGTATATCCTCGGGCTCAATGTCACTGCTGTAACGCGGACGGTCCATCATGACCGTTATCACGTCCAGGGGCTTGACCTTATAATTGCTCTTGACAGGACGGCCGTTTGCCATCACCATGCCGGCATCGGCTGCTTTCTGTATGCGGTTACGCGACGAGTGCTCCAGATGGTCAAACAGGAACTTGTCAACCCTGAGCAGGCTCTGGCCCTTGTCAGCTACCACGCGGAAGTGCTCATAGAGCTCTACCGCATCGGGGGTAGGTTCCAGGTCATCCAGTGACTCTTCAATCTCGTCCTCCAGCTCCAGCATCATCAAAAGAAATCTGCGTCAATTACGGTTAGGGAGTCAGCCTCTTCAATCTCCTCTACCGGAGTGCCGTTTCCGGCCACGATAGTGAGCACGGAGCCGACCGGGATTTCCGTACCGGCCTTTATCTCCTTGCCCTGATACCTTATTTCATATACCCAGTCCAGGTCTCCGTCTATGTATTCCGTTTCGGTCAGTTTGAATCCGGCTGCCAGGAGTTGCGATTCTGCAGCACGCAATGAACTGTTGTCGGCCAGGTCGGGTACAGCCTTGACGGGCTCCTTGCCGGAATTGAGCGTGAGGTATATCTTGCGCCCTTCCTTTACGTATGCGCCAGGTTTGGGATTCTGCTCTATCACACCGCCCTCTACAAGCTCCTTATCATATTTGTAGTCAGACACCTCATACTTGAGTCCTGCCGCAGCGAGAGCCTGCCCGGCCTCATCCTCATACATGCCCGATACATCGGGTACCGAAATATACTGCCCGTGTCGTGTGTAAGACTCCATCCATCGGAATGTGACGAGAATAAGAGCTACCGCTGCCGCTGCCATGACCAGCAGGTTTACCAGTATCCAGACAATAGGACGTGTCTTTTTCTTGTTGCTGTTTTCTTTCACCATATAGTTGCGTTTCAGAACCTTGGTACAAAGATAGTGCAAGCCGAGTGGAGAAAAAAAGAAGTTTGCTTATTTTTTATCCCGAGGCGCCGCCTATCTAAGGCGACAATTTGTCCAGATACCGTCTATATGGAACCGAAAGGCGGTTGTTTGAGTACATTTTGTAAAAAAACGACACTTCTTTTTGATTTTTTAAGATAAATAGGCCATCATAATTATAAAATGTGTAATTTTGCCACATTAAACTAGCGTTAAACTGGACTATTGCATTGAAAACTATTGTCAAACTAAATTTTATAATTAAATTATCTATGAAGAAAAGATTGACTATGTTATTGTCTTGTATTCTTTTAGGTATAAGCGCAATAACAGCTCAGACTGCAAGGGTGACCGGTAAGGTAACCAGCAGTACAGATGGAGAGCCGATCATAGGCGCGTCAGTCGTTGTCAAGGAGGTACCTACAATGGGTGCCGCAACTGACTTGAACGGTAGGTTCGAATTGACTGGGCTTCCTGCAGAGGCTAAGAATTTGGTGATTTCATATCTTGGTATGCATACCAAGGAAGTTCCCGTCTCTGCTAACGTAACAGTAGAACTTGATGAGGACGCAGAGGTATTGGAAGACGTGGTGGTTGTGGCTTACGGTACTACCAAGCGTGAGGCCAAGACAGGATCCGTGGTTTCTGTCACATCGGACAAGATTACTACTATCCCCGCATCGTCAATAGACAAGATGCTTTCAGGTAAGATGTCTGGTGTGCAGATCACTTCACAGTCCGGTCAGCCCGGTTCATCAACCAGCATCCGTATCCGCGGTACATCCTCAATCAACTCTGGCAATGAGCCTCTGTATGTTGTTGACGGTGTTCCCGTAATGAACGGTGACCAGAGTGTGTTCACAAACACCAACAACGCCATAGCAATGATCAACCCCGATGATATCGAGAGCGTTACAGTCCTTAAGGATGCCGCTTCGGCAAGCGTATATGGCTCACGTGCCGCTAACGGTGTCATCCTTATTACCACTAAGAGCGGTAAGGAGGGCAAGAGCGTAATCACCGCCCGTGCCAAGTATGGTGTTTCATCACTTGCCAATGACAACAATTTCCGCATAATGAATGGTGCAGAGCTGCTTTCCTATCAGCGTGACGCCATCGTGAATGCAGGAATGGATCCTGATGACCCCAACGCTACATATTACCGTCCGTACGAGCTCCTTTCCAGGCCTCAGACCAACTGGATGGACCACTTTACGCGTCTGGGCCAGATGCAGGAGTATGAGGTTAACATGACCGGTGGTTCTTCAAGGACCAAGTACTACAGCTCTGTATCATATCACAAGAACGACGGTGTGTATTACGGAGTTACATTCAATAAGTTCCAGGCACGTATCAATGCCGACCATGAGATCAACAAGTACTTTACCACAGGTACCCGTATCAATGCCGGTTATATGTACAACCAGGATGTCCCAATGCAGAGCCTTTACTATTCTAACCCTGCATTTGCCGGCATGACCATACTTCCCTGGTCGCCTGCATACAATGCCGACGGAACTCATACCATTGAGATTCCTGAAAACTCCAATACCAACCCCCGCGCCACAGCCGAGTATGATGACCAGTGGGAGAAGCAGTACCGTTTCAACGGAAGCATGTATTTGGAGTTCAAGCCTGTCAAGGGTCTGGTATTCAAGACAACAAATGCTGCTGAACTGACATTCAACGAGGGTCGCCGTTACTGGTCACCGCTTTCAGGCAAGAACCAGTCCGCTACACTTCAGACTTCACAGGTTCAGTACCACCTTCTGACTACATCAAATACGGCTACTTACGAGAACACATTCCAGAAGCATTATCTGCGTGTACTTGCAGGTCAGGAGGCTAACTCACGTGATTACGGCTATTTCTATGAGTCTGCCGAGAACCTGAATCCTGATATACCTTATCATACTGGCGGCAATACTACTAACGATGTTGATTATTCAACAAACCGCAGGACCATGCTGTCTTTCTTCGGTATTCTGGATTATAACTTTGATTCACGTTATTATCTGCAGGCTTCTATCCGTGAAGACGGCAGTTCATTGTTTGGTGAAGAGAACCGCTGGGGTACATTCTATTCAGTAGGTGCCAGCTGGAACATCCACAATGAGAAGTTCATGAGCGGCGTTGATGCAGTTGACCTTCTCAAGGTTCGTCTGTCATACGGTCTTAACGGTAACAACAACATTTCTCCTTACCGCCAGTACGGTCTCTACACAACCGTGGCTTACAACGGCGTAAGCGGAATGTATCCTTCCACACCTGCCAATCCTACACTTTCATGGGAGAAGAACAGGTCATATAACGTAGGTCTGGACTTCCGTTTCTTCAAGAGACTTTACGGTAGCATTGATATCTATTCCCGTACAACCGAGGATATGCTTCTTAACAAGTCTCTCTCCAGGACATCAGGTTTCGGCAGTGCCCTTATGAACATAGGTAAGATGGAGAACAAGGGTATTGAGTTCCAGATTGACTATGATGTCATTGACAAGAAGGATCTTAACTGGACAGTAGGTTTCAACATCTCACACAACAAGACCAAGATTCTTGACCTGGGTGATGACCAGATGCTCAACTACTCAGAAGACAGCCGTCTTAAACATATCGTAGGCAACAGCCTTCTTACGTTCTATCTGTTAGACTACTATGGAGTTAATCCTATCAACGGTGAGGCTCTGTTTGTATCGGAGGACGGTTCTCTTACAAATGACTACAATAAGGCACGTTACATTGAGGCAGGCAGTCCTGAACCCACATATACAGGTGGTGTGAGCACTTCCGTATCATGGAAGGGTATCACATTGAGTGCAGTGGGCGAATTCAAGGGCGGTAACAAGATCATGATTATTGAGAACCGTTACCTGCATTCCGACGGTAACCAGATGTCAATGAACCAGTCTTCGACAGAGCTCAATTACTGGAAGAAGATGGGTGACACCGGTGTCAACCCCAAGCCTATTGCCGGTAACTCTACAAACTCATATAGTTTCAGCACAGACAGATTCATTGAGAACGGAGATTACTTCCGTATCAAGGATATCACACTCTCCTATGAACTCCCCCGCAATATAATCAGCAAGGCCAAGTTAAGCAGCTGCAAGATCTATACCAGCGGCTTGAATGTATATACATTCCACAATGTTGATTTCTGGGATCCTGAACGCGGTATTGACGGTATGGGATATGGTATATATCCTATGACAAAGTCATTTGTTGTAGGTCTTGATCTTTCATTTTAAATAAGGCGAAAGTATGAAAAAGACAATAATTTATCTTGCTGCCCTGACACTTGTCACAGCATCATGTAAGGATTTCCTCGTAGAGGAACCCAAACTGTCTCAGAGCAATGAACTTACACTGTCCAAGTTTGAAGGTTTGGACAATTCAACTGCTGGTGTTTACTACTATTTCCAGAGCAATAGCTGGATGGGTTGTCAGTTCATTCTTAACGGTGAGCTTATGGCCGGAAATGCCACAAACCCCAAATCTCTTCCCGGTTCAGGCCGTTACAGGACTCCCGAACCTTGGAGTTTTACCGAGAGTTCAACATGGTCAACATGGGCTCCTGCATATTACACCATAAACGCTGCCAATAACGTACTTGCCAATCTGGGCGGTAAGGTAGGCTCTGGCGTTACACAGGAGAATGTCAATAACCTTGAGGCAGAGTGCCTGTTCCTGCGCGCTTTATGCCACTTCCAGCTGGTTAACGTCTATGCTCAGCCTTATCTGGCAGGAGCTAACAGAAATGAGCTTGGTGTTCCTGTCATGCTTAAATCCAGCATCGGTTCACCTGCCCGTAATACTGTAGGAGAAGTTTATGACCAGGTTGTAGCCGACCTTCTCAGGGCTGAGTCTCTTATGAGTGACAACTACCAGCGTGCACAGGTTACAGATCCTCTGGCAACCGTTACCAAGCCTGCTATCCAGGCTCTGCTTTCACGTGTATATCTTTATATGGGTGAGTGGCAGAAGGCTGCAGACTACGCTACACTTGTCATTAACTCCAAGAAGTTCAAGCTGGCCAGCAAAGCCGGTTATACCGAAATGTGGGGCAAGAGCATTGCCGACAAGGGCGGTGAAGTGATATTTGAAATCTATTCTTCAAAGAAGAACGGTTCATGGGATGATTCAGGTTGGACCATGCTTCCCTATATTACAGCTATAGAAGGTAGTGCTGATGTATGCGCCACCAATGATCTCTATAACCTTTATGAGGATAATGACGTGCGTAAGTCTTTGTTTGTTGACAACGAGGCTGACCACTTCATCCTGAAGTATCCCGGCAAGCCCGGTTCAGTTGACCCCAAGGAGAATAATGTTCCTGTGCTCCGTCTGGCTGAGATGTATCTTAACCGCGCTGAGGCTATCTACAACGGTGCCAGCATTACAGGTGTTTCGGCTCAGAATGACCTTGATGCCATTACCGATGCCCGTGGGGCTTCTCAGGTATCTCCCGGTGTAGAGACCATATTCAACGAGCGTCGCAGGGAGCTTGCTTTTGAAGGTCACATATTCTTTGACTACAAGCGTCTGGGCAAGAGCATTACCCGTACAGACTTCCGCGCCACCCAGAACAAGGATGTTGCATTCCCTGGCAATATATGGGCTATGCCTATTCCTAAGGCAGAGTGCGATGCTAATCCTAATATGGTGCAGAATCCTTATTAATCACCCTCAAATTAGTGAATGTTATGAAATTAAGAAATATTTTGTTCGGCGTTCTCTCTGTTGCATTCCTTCTTGTGGGGTGTGAAAAGAATGAACTGCCTACCTTTAAGGCATCGGACTCCTTTATAGCCTTTACGAGTTCCACTGCCACGGTTACAGAAAATGATTCCAATCTGGTAAAGATTGAAGTGCTTTGTTCATCACTGGATGGTATTGATGCATCTGTGGAGTTTGAGATTGTTCCAAGGGCAATCAAGATAGACTCTACTGTATTAAAGATTGAGATTATGCATGCCACTATTGCCGATTCTATTATCGGTTATAAGGATTCAGTGGTCTATGACACAACTGACACGGGTGCCAAGGAGGGTGTACACTTCACCTTCTCCACAAACTGCCTTGCCGATCCTGCCTTTACTGACAGCAATAAGTTGGTTTTCACCAAGAAGCAGTATTCAGACACCATTTATATCAAGGCAATTGATAATGATTATTTCGCAGGCGACACCTACTTCACCATTAATCTTAAGAACGCTGAGGGCGCAAATCTTGGCGCCAGCAAGTCATGTGAGGTTACTGTAGCCGACGATGAGCATCCTCTTGCATTCATGCTTGGTACATTCGGTGCTCAGGGCGAGTCATATTTCAATGGTGCAACAATCTGGGATCTGACTATTACAAAGGATCCTGACGGTGACCTCAACAAGGTTTGGATAAAGCCGTTCGTGAGCGGTATGCCTCGTTCCGTATATGGTATCGTAAATGAGGATAAGACAGAACTTAAGATTCCTGTCAGACAGGTTCTAGGTCTATATAGTGACGGCAGGAAAGCAACACTTGATGGTTTCCGTGACATTTACAATGATGATGACGTTATTCCTGAGGGTGAGTTCATTAATGCCACTATTGCTCCTGATGCAACCATAACTATTGTGGATGCTTATGGTTCTCAGATTTATTCTGCAGAAGGCGTAGGTTCCAATTCATGGAACGATATATACCTTAATGGCGTAACCCTGAAAAAGAAGTAATCATTAAAGCTTTTGAATTATGAAAAAATCAATTTATAGCATTACAGCGTTACTGACCATCTTGATGGTGGGATGTACCAAGTTTGATGCACCTAGCACTGAGACGTATGCTCCGGCTCCGGAGTTCTCGGTTGATAATGTTGCTGTGGCAGACAGCTCCGCTACTTTCAAGCTTGTTATTGACAGGGCCAATACCACTCGTTTTACTGTGGCTCTTATCAATGATAACCTTGCTGCAGCTGAGTATCCGGATTCCATGTCTCTGCTCAAGGGCAATGTAAGTGCCAAGAGTGTTCAGAAGTTTAATGCTGATACACTTGCTACTGGTTTGGGTACGTTGACGTTCAGCTATCCCGGCCTTATGCCTAACACTCCATACACATTTGTGGCTGTTGTATCCAACAAGTTCGGAATGGTTAGTTCTGTTAAAGGTACATCTGTGTTGACAACTGATAATCTGTCTCCCGTCGTTTCAAAGGCCACTCCTGGTGATGCCGGTTCATTCTCTGTGGCATTCTCAGAGCCTATGCAGCGTGGTGAAGGCAAGATTACTGCCAAGTACTATGCACCCTTTGACCTGTCGGTGACCGGTGATATAGACAGCAAGTTCATTAACTGCAGTGTTGACGGAAAGAACGTGAGCATTTCTTGTGACAGCGTTCCCGCAGGTGCACTTGTGCTTGTATCATGGGAGGCCGGTGCCTTCAAGGATATGAAGGGCAACAACTGCAATGCCAATGTCACTGAGATCAACATGACTACCGGAAGGGTGGCCAACGGTTGCTACTTCTATATGGAGAACGAGCCGTTCGGATTCTCCGTATCAGATGTGCTTGGTCTTGGTGAACCTTTTGTTGATTATACCGTGTTCCAACCCACTATCAGTTATGAAAAGCCCATGTTCATCAACTATGATGAGGATGACAATCAGCTTCAGATAACATTGTTCTATAACAAGGATGAAGTGGAGACAAAGCTTCCCGCTATCTGGGATGTAAACGATACCGCCATCATTATTTCTTTCAATAAAGAGATGGAATATGGCGCTCAGGTATCTTTCAGCATTCCTGAGGGTGCAGTGGTTGATGCTTTTGGCAATCCCAATAAGGCATTTGAGGTTTCCGGTGCGTGGATGCGCAGTTACGGACTTACCGATGATGATATCCTGGGCGTATATGATGTACAATACTTTAGTGCTGCATCGGGAGCTGTCGAGGAGACCAGTATGCTCATAACACGAGCCGCTGATGGTCTTAAGGTAAGCCGCCTGTTCAGTGATAATACTGTTCTTTCGGCTCACTTTGACGGAGACTTGGGAATATTGTATATAGATGATTTCCAGTACATGTATTCCATCGAGGCAAAAGGCTATGATGTCTATTTTGCAACTGGTCGCGATGATGGCTATGCTCAACTTCAGTATAACCCAATCAGCAAGTCATTCTCTTCTTCTGAGACCGCAGAAATAGGACAATATGTGCTTATTCCTGCTACAGGTCAAAAGGGATGGATGGATTATTCAATGGAAGTTGTAGCTACATACTCTGCCGACCAGAGTGTGAACTATCCTAATAATCTCATGGTAGGTTCCTACCAGTGGATTTTCCACAGCTATTTTGATGATGATCCCGACACAAGAGATACTATTACCTGTACTATTGCCGATGCAGACACATCACTTGTAATTAAGGACTTCTATTTTGAGGGTAATGAGATTGTGGCTTATTTTGATTCAATTGACGGTAAGCTTGTAATTCCTGACTGGCAGTTCGCAGGAGTATATAAGAATACTTACGATTGCTATATTAGCACTTATGATCTGGCTGATATTACATTTACCTGTTCTCCAGACGGATCAGCTGTAGCAAATGGTTCTGATTCCGAAAATAATATATTGTGGGGTATTCAGGCAACTCTGGATGGGGTTGGCAAAGGCTGGCTCGCACTCTCCGAGGGTGACCTGATACTTAAGCCATATATTCCTGAAGTAACCGCTTCAGTAAGAGCTGCTAAGAGAAGCGCTCCGTTGAATCTGAATATAAGGTAATATTATCAGGAATCTTCTTTGCAGTAGCAATGATAAGAATCCGGCTGTTCCAGGACAGCCGGATTTTTTGTTACATAGGGTTTGAACTTATGGTTTTTTGCTATAAATTTGCCGTTTGATATGAAAACTAAGAACTTATTATTGTTGGTCTGGCTGTCTTTTTCGGTTTTCTATAATGCGGCAGCAGCAGAGGTTGATTCCCGGCGTGCACGTACGTTCGCCGTGGATTATTTCTCATCGTTAGGTTATGATAACTTCTCGGTCAGAGATATCAAATGCGTCTCTAAAGATGGGAATGCATTATATTACATTGTTAACATGAATCCTCAGGGATGGGTCCTTGTATCGGCACAGGACGGTGTCAAGCCTTTGTTGGGATATAATCCGGAGGGTGAGTATGTGAATGATCCGGACATGACAAACCATGCCCAGTGGATGGAATATTACACCAGGCAGATTACCGATGCCATAAGGGACAATGACAAGACTGTGTCGGGTTGGGAACTTCCGTCCAGACCCCATAACCGTGCTTCAGGTCAGATAGAACCCCTGGTCAAGGTAAACTGGAACCAGGGCCGTCCTTATAATGTATTCTGTCCTTCGGACGATGACGGTACGGCAGTTGTAGGGTGTGTGGCAGTCGGTATGGCGCAGGCCATGAGTGTGGCCCAATGGCCTCCCAGGCCTAACGGTACTTTCTCATACAGGCACAACAAGTACGGAATCATTTCAATTGACTATGATCAGGAGGAACCGTATGATTGGGACAAGATCATTTCCGGTGCCGACAATAAGGTCTGGGTGGCTCACCTGCTATATCATTGCGGCGTCTCCGTTTCCATGAACTATGGGGTGGATGGTTCCGGTTCATTCACATCAAGAGTTGCAAATGCATTGGTCAGGAATTTTGGATATTCATCAAATACAGTCCAGTATATATCCAGGGATTCTTATACAGGTGATTGGAGTAAACTGCTTTTGGAGGAACTGCAGGCTGGCAGGGCAATTGTCTATTCCGGAACCGATACAAAGGGTGGCTATGGACACTGTTTCAATATTGACGGCTATGACGGCGCGCTGTTTCATGTTAACTGGGGATGGGGCGGTTCAAACAACGGTTATTTCCCTATAGACGGGTTACGTGACGTTTACATGAAGATGGATTATGACGCAGACCACGGTGTTGTTATAGGAGTAAAGGAACCGTCTGCAGCGCCATTGGATTTAACTCTGTCAACAACCGAATTACAGGCAGGCTTACCGGCAGGAACACCGCTTTCAAAGGTGTATGTCAAGAGTGACATAGAGGGTTTGTACAATTTCAAGATAACGGGCCCTTATAACATTGTAACGCGTAAATATGCTTCCGTACCTTTTAAGGTTAATTTTAATCAGGAGCTGGTTTCTACCCAGTCATTGAATGCCGGCGATGAGTATGAAGTGATAATCACTGTCAGTACAATGGAGGGCGAGTCGCTGAAAAGGGATTTTGTCCTGACTGTTTCCAATGATACGGAGGTGATAAGTGTTGCGGGAGAGCAGAAACAGGAGTTCTATTCCATATCGGGCGTGAAAATCAATTCTTCGGAAACAGATTTGGAGCCGGGTATCTATATCCGTGTCCAGACACAGCCTGACGGAACAAGTAAGAAAACCAAAGTGGTAATAAGATGAAGTTTTACATAAAAAGAACAGCGTTTCTACTGCTGTCAATTCTGTTTTGCTCTTTTGTAAAGGCAGAGTACAGTCCCACCACAATGTGGCCGTACATTTATGAGAATTTTACCGACGGACTGGTAATGTATAATGACGGGAATGCAATCAAAGCCAAACTGAATGTGCATCTGGCTGAAGGCGAGCTTCAGTATCTGGAAGGTGACGTGATCATGACTACGGATTTGAGGAATGTTGATTATGCTGTAATAGGTACAGACAAATATGTGGTTGTGGGTAAAAGCATGATGAAAGTCCTGGATGAGAATGAACCCCGCAAGGCGTTTGTCCTGCTTTCTGTACTGGGCGATTTTGAGGCCTTGTATGTGGGCTCAGGCGCTTACGGTTCCAGTGCCAATACGCAGGCTGTCAGAAGTCAGACATCGCTTGAGATAGGTGGAAAGAATGTGGTCAGTCATGCAAAACTGCTGGCCGAAAAGAAGGAGGATTCCGGCAAATCTCTCTCAACAAAAGAGAAACTTTATATTAAAGTCAGGAATACCGGCTGTCCTGCATATCAGAAGGATGTTGAAAAAGAGTTCAACCTTTCAGGTAACAGCGAATGGAAGTCTTTCCTTAAGTCAAACAAGATAAAGTGGCGTAAGGCAGAGGACCTCTATAAAGTGGTGGAATATCTTTACTCCTTGGCCAATTGATTCAATCCTGAATAGTAAGAATAAAGAAGACCGGGCAGTATGTCCGGTCTTCTTTTTATGCCTTAAACTAAAGAAGGATCACTTCTTGTTTCCGCAGTACTCGTCAGATACTGTCAGTTTCTTGCGGCCCTTGGCTCTGCGTGATGCAAGTACCCTGCGGCCGTTAGCTGTGGCCATTCTCTCACGGAAACCGTGCTTGTTCTTTCTCTTCCTGTTGGAAGGCTGAAATGTTCTTTTCATCGTTATATATTTTTATTGTTTTCTGTCCTGATTCGGGAATCGGAGGGCAAAGGTACTTTCTTTTTTCTTAATATGCAAATTGCATCTCTTTTTTTGTCTAAAGTTTTGTCTATTTG